>SMTZ1_10003586_pt1 | contig 16088 bp, 11 predicted proteins | sample DeeMarSWOR136_30_FD_25667 | JGI IMG/M metagenome (IMG submission 25667)
ACACTGTCAGAAGGAGCCGCTCTCAGGCCAAGAAGCCACCACAGAAAGAGGATCTGGAGGGAGTATATCCTGCGTCCGCTAGCAGGTCAACTCTGCGTATTCTGTCAGCTAAAATGTCACTTAAGTAGAATGGTTCTTGCAACTGATAATGTCACTGGGGGAACCATGCCTACGGAAGAGAAGATAACCATTGACAAAGGTCACAAGTATCTACGCATGATGCAGAAGCGGTATCGTCCGGCGACGCGCAACGAGTGTGACCACCTGTTGGACGAGATGGAGTGTAAGACTGGACTGAACTGCAAGACTCTGATTCGGCACATGAGTAGCAGGATTGCTCATAGGCCTCGGGGCAAGCAACGTGGTATGACCTACGGTCACGACAGAATTCGGCATGAGCGAATGGGTCAGGATAGGTATGAGCATGCCGGAGGATCCCGCCAGCCGTGCCCCAACTCTCACCTGTCCGCGAATGCCTCCAAGGTCTTGACACATCCGCACCTGCTGAGGTAGAATGACTACAAGGCCTGCGCACTGTTCAGCAGGGGGGATGGCAAGCTGGGCGGGCCCACTCCCTGTTCCGCTAGTTGCTGCGCGGCAGGGGTGGCATGGCGCTGCAAGCAGTCGCACAAGACACCAGCCGCATGGACAGGAGGAGGCACTGACGGATGGCACAGAATATCCGATACGTCAACTGTCCACACTGTGGACAGATCATCGAAGTTGTGAGCCCCTACGCTGAGGAACCCAGGAAGGTCACGGCAAGTCGATACTTCTCATTGTCGCTTGCCAATACCAGGACCCAGACCATATGCCAACACTGTGGCAATCGCGTCTTCCTCCATTGGTACGAGGGTAAGAAGTAACGCCCAGCCACTCCGGCGGCATGATGCCAAGTCAAAGCTTTGTCGCAGCGCCAGCAGCTGCAGGTGTAGCGCTCTGATGTGGACAGTTGTTTGTCGCAAGACGGTGCCCCAGACCGCGCTTCGTCAAGCCGCCACATGAAGTGATATGATTCGCACGGCCTGCCCTATGTCCGCGCAGAGTTCGGTTAGCATAGTTCGTCCCGCTTTACGGGCAAGCCTCTGCTTCGCAAGCAGAGTGCTGTGAGTTCGAATCTCATCAACTCCCCTTTTTGTACCGCTTGACTGCAGCACGTGGTACGTGTTGCGAGTGCCCTTCCTCCTCGCTCCTCTCACTCTCGTTGCCCTGCCGTGCAAAGCTCCCCTTTTGATAGCATTCACCGATGGCAGGCATCGGCCCTTGCGTCCCAAGCGCTGATTGCAGTCTGGCGAGGTCGGTTCAGTTGCGCTGGGCTAAGACAGCGGCAACAGATCGCGGAACAGCTCAGAGAGCAAGCGTGCCGTCGCCTCGGAGCGCAATCCTATCCACAAGCACAGCAGCAGGAGACACAGTACGAGGAGAACCGGCAGATCGTAAAGTGGCTCCGAGGACGGCGTTGGTTCAGCGTGCCACAGTGACCAGCCGGTACGCACCAGTCCCAGCACGATGCCAGCTGTTGCCGACAGCCAGGCCAGCAGCAGATATCGGTTCTCCGGTTGCAGCGCTGCGTAGATCTGCTGGCGGGCGGAGAATCCACCCAGCGGCGGCAGGCCAGCCATGGACAGGACACCCACGGCGAGGCCAACCAGCACGATCACACTTCGCCAGCGGTAGGGGCTAGCGTTCGATTCGGCGTCTCTGGCAAGAGCGCTGCGCGCGGCAGCCAGGGCGGAGCTTGCCAACAACACTGCCGCAGATCTGCTGAGCAGCAAGAAGAGCCCTCCCAGTACGCCATCTGTTGAGCCCACGCTGATTCCCTGCACGGCGATGCCCAGCTCGCTCATCGCGGCACAGGCCAATACAGCAGACGGGTTCGACTGTGCAAAGGCCAGGCTACCGCTGACCACAGCCGTCCCCAGGCCGGCGATATTCAGAACCCCTGCCACATCCCGTGTGTACGACAAGGGGTACTGTCGCCACAGTGCCAACAGCAGGTACACAATCACCCCGTCCTTTGCTGTCCACAGGAATGCGGATGTTACGGACAGCTGGTCTCTGCTCCATAGACGCGTCGTGCCATCGAAAGGAAAGAGAGTCCACCACATGATGACCGGGGGCAATACCAGCCATGCGCTGAGCTCCGTGAGGCCAGGCTGGTCAGGCGTAAGAGCTCCGCGCTGCAGCATCGTTATGGCTACGGGAACGCACAGTATGGGCAGCGCGACCCAGATAAGGAAACGCGTAGCACCCCGCACCGCTCCTGGGGATGATGGTAGCGTGCTCAGCGGCAATACCAGCAGCGCTGCTGGCAGCAACATAAAGGACAGCAAGGCTGAGCGCAGCGCAACCGCCGCGCTCAACAAGCCGCAACTTGCCAGGACCGGTGGCGAGAACCAATCGGCCTGTTCAGCGACTACTGCAACGACGATCATCATCGCTGTCGCGATGTAGATAAGAGTCAACAGCGACTGACCAGCCCGGTCGAGCATCCACTGCTGCCCCAGGAACAGCGTGCTGTTGTCGAGCGGCATCAGCAGTGCCAGCCTCGCGCAGGCCAGGGCAGTTACCAGACCCAGGGCAGCCATGTACAAGCGCAGCCTGCGAGGCAGCAAGAACGCCACGGCCGAGCCTGCGAGTGGCAAGGCGGTCAACCAGTAAAGTTTCACGTCGCGCCCTCTCCTGTCTCAGCCCTCAGGGATGCAACTTGCGCGCTGTGCACGTGCGAGGCGCTGACCGCCACCAGCACGTCGCACGCGCTCCAAAGTCCCCAAACGAGCAGGTTGGGCTGCCAGAGGGCATATAGGACACGACAGGCATCGACCAATGTCAGGATGCCCAGCCCTGTTCGCCCAGCATTGCTAGCCAGCAACAGGACGAGAAATCCATTGACCGTGAGCAGGATGGCAGGAAAAGCAACCACCATGGGGAGCAGATCACCGACCCAGGTCTGCAGCGCGCCATAGGTCACGAGCAGCCCCAAGGCTGCAGCCAGTGCCCCAAAGGGGAGGCTGATCCGACCAGCACCGCGTCCGTCTGGAAGCGCTTTTCTTCTCGCCGCGAGGAACAAGCGCAGCTCCGTCACAGCGTAGATCACAGCGACAGCTGTCGATGCGATGATGCTGGTGGTTCCCAGGGGCACCTGAATGGCAGACCACAGCAGAGCAAGCGCCACGAGGCGCTGCGCAAGAAAAGCCAGGATAGCCAGACGATCATCCGGAAGCAGGATCAGCAGGAAGCCACAAATCGCCAGGCCAATGAGGAGCTGAGGAGCGCGATGGGAAGAGTAGAACTCGAGCTGTTGGAACAGCTCCCGTAGCAGTGTCGGCAGCATGCAGGGGACTCCCTTCCAGCGCATTGTAGCGAAAACGGGCAAGCGGCGCAAAAGCACACTGCACCGTCTATGGGATAAACCTGCCTCGCCACACAGCCGCTGTCCATCATGGTCGCTTGGCCATGAACTGCAAATGGGCTAGAATCACAGCCGGGTGACGCGCAGAGCACCTATGGCGGACATGCAGGAGTAGACTTGTGGCTCAGGATACGGTGACCATTGTCTCAGGCTTGCCCCGATCCGGCACTTCGATGATGATGAGCATGCTCCAAGCTGGCGGGATGCCTATCTTGGCCGACAACATCAGAGAGGCTGATGTGGACAACCCCAAAGGGTACTACGAGTTCCAACGGGTGAAGCAAATCGAACAGGATTGCTCCTGGTTGGAGGATGCCAAGGGCAGAGCGGTGAAGATGATCTCTGCGCTTCTGCAGTACTTGCCTCCAGGGTACGTCTATCGGGTGATCTTCATGCAGCGAAGGATAGACGAAATCCTGGCCTCACAGCGACTAATGTTGATCAGGAGAGGCGAGCCCACGGATTCGGTCAGCGATCGTGAGCTAGCAGAGGTCTTCCGCAAGCATCTGAGACAGGTCGGGCGCTGGCTCGATGAGCAGCCAAACATCGCCGTCCTCTATGTCAGTTATCAGCGGGTTCTGCAAGACCCGCTCGGGGAGGCAAAGAGGGTGAACCAGTTTCTGGGGAGTGCGCTTGATGTAGACCGAATGGTATCTGCTGTTGACACAAGCCTGTATCGGCAGCGGACATAGATCACCGACACTCGACTGAGTTTCAACACGGTTGCCCTGCCCGGCGTGCAGTTTGCCAGACAGTCGCGTGGCTTCTCCCACTCGATATCGAATCGGTCCTTCGGTCTCCATCCTCGCCACCTGCCCGAATTGCACCGTGAGAGCGGTAGGGGAGCCTCACTTGCGCCGGCCGCAGGAGAGCCAACCGATCAGGCAACTTGACCCGACTATGGACGCATGCTATGCTTTGCTGGGAATACCCTTTCAACCGCTGGCCCGAAGATCCTCATTGGCCAGGTTGAAGCTGCCGCCTGAGACTGCGGGGATGGCCATTTATGGAAGGTTTCGGGCACGTGACCTGGCCGCGAAGCGTCGTGAGCGCAGCGAAAGGCTGCAAAGCGTCGTGAGCGCAGCGAAAGGCTGCCAACTATGAGCAGCCTTCCTTTCTTGGCAGCATATTGAGACCACCTTTCGGCCTGTCAGAGGAACAGATGATGAACAGGATCATCCAGTGGCTGTTCGTGCTGCTTGCTGGGCTGTCGTTGCTGCTCTTCGCAGCGAGCGGCTGTCGGCCCGCGGGCGCTCCGGTGCTGCCCGCTGCTGAACCAGAGGTTGAGTATGGGGGCGACGAGATACCAGAGCTTTCGCCGGTAGCCTTGGCTGCGGGCGAGAAGCTGCGGGTGGTCGCCACTACCAGCATCGTGGCCGATGTAGTGAAAAATGTCGGGCAGGGCTTGATCGACCTTGCGCTGCTCGTGCCGCTTGGTACCGATCCGCACGCTTTCGAGCCTACCCCACAGGACGCAGTGGCCCTGGCGGATTCGCACGTCGTTTTCGCCAACGGTGCTGGACTGGAGGCATTCCTCGAGCCATTGCTAGATAGTGCAGGGGAGCATGCGATCGTTGTGCCGTTGTCCCGCCATATCGAGCTCCTACAATTCGGAGGTGCGCAGGAAGGGGTGCAGGGTGAGGGCAACCACGGTCCTGCTGAGTTCGATCCACATACTTGGTTCGACCCCAACAATGTTGTGGTGTGGACTCGGGACATCGGGGACGCCTTGAGTGCACTCGATCCACTCAACGCTGCAGCATACCAGGAGAACGCTGAGGCGTACGAGCAGAAGCTGGAAGAACTGGATGAATGGATCCGCGCCCAGTTGGCCCAGGTGCCCAAGGTGGACCGCCGGGTGGTGACTGACCACAGGTCCTTCAGCTACTTTGCTTCTCGGTACGGGTTCGAGCAGATTGGCACCGTTTTCTCTGGCTATAGCACCCTAGACGAGCCTTCGGCTCGGGACATTGCAGCGCTGGAGGACGCCATCCGTCAGTTTGAGGTAAAGGCAGTCTTCGTCGGGCTGACAGTCAACTCCAGGATAGCCGAACGCGTCGCTGAGGATACGGATACCAAGCTGGTCTTTCTGTACACCGGGTCATTGAGCGAGCCAAGCGGCCCAGCGTCAGACTACGTGTCGTTCATGCGTTATAATGTATCCGCGATTGCGGAGGCGTTGCGCTGAGATTTGCGCCAGCGGGGAGCGGGCAGAGCGATGCAAGACGCTGCGCCTGGGGTGAATAGCAGGGAGATCGCCAAGTCGTGATGGTTGTCAGGAGATTACCGTTCATACACCGGCCGCCAGTGCACCGGACCGGGGCACCTGTCCTTGAAGCGTCGAACCTCACGGTACAATACAATGGCCAAGTGGCACTTGAAGATATCTCTTTTCGCTTGGATAGCGGCGAGCGAATTGCCGTGGTTGGACCCAACGGCGCGGGCAAGAGCACCTTGTTCAAGGTCATTGTCGGTGTGCTGGGGCCGACCTCTGGCGAGGTGAAAGTTGCCGGGCACTGGCCTGGCGGGCACATCTGCATCGCTTACCTGCCGCAGCGCAGCCAAGTGGACTGGGCTTTCCCCGTCACGGTGGCCGACGTGGTGATGATGGGCCGGGTGGGTAGGATGGGGCTGTTGCGGGGAGCCACCCGCAGAGACCGCGAGTATGTGCAACAGTGTCTGGACGAGGTCGGCATGAGCGATCTGGCGGAGCGGCAGATCAGCGAACTCTCCGGCGGCCAGCAGCAGCGCATGTTCATAGCGCGGGCCATCGCCCAGGAGGCCGAGCTGATGCTGATGGATGAGTCCCTGAGCGGGCTAGATATCCCAGCGCAGGAGCACATCTTCCACATCATAAACATGCTCAGTCAGCGCGGCGTAACGGTGATGCTGTCCACGCATGACTTGAACCTTTCTTCGGAGCAGTTTGACCGTGTGATGCTACTCAATGTGCGCCTGCTGGGCCTCGGCAAACCGAGCGCAGTCTTCACCCCAGAGCGCTTGCGACAGGCCTACGGGGGCCATCTGCGCCTCGTCGAAACGGAAGACGGCGTGATGGTGCTGGGCGACACCTGCTGCGAAGCGTCTTGAGCGCAGCGAAAGGCTGGAAAGCGTCTTGAGCGCAGCGAAAGGCTGCAAAGCGGAGGAGCCAAGAAACGGCGGAGGGGAAGCGACATGGATGGATTGATCGAGCTCATCGTGGGACCACTGAGCTACCCCTTTATGGTTCGCGGCTTTGTAGCTGTGGTGATGGTAGGAATCGTCTGCGCTACAGTGGGCACATATGTGGTGCTGCGCGGCATGGCCTTTTTCGGGGATGCCCTGGCGCACGCTGTTTTGCCCGGCGTGGCTGTCGGCTACCTGGTAAGTGACGGGGCGCGCGGCACGGTCTTTTGGTGGGCGTTGGGCACCGCTGTCCTCGCCGCCATCGGCATTGGCGCAGTGGGCAAAGGTGCGCAGGTCAAAGAGGATACAGCCATTGGTATCATCTTTGCCGGTATGTTCGCCCTGGGCATTGCCTTGATCTCCACCGTGCGCAGCTGGGCCGTGGATCTGGCACATTTCCTGTTCGGTGATGTGTTGGGCGTGTCCCGTTCTGATCTGTGGCTGACCGGTGTCTTCGGCGGTATCGTCCTGTTCACCGTGCTGGTGTTCTACAAGGAGTTTCTGGTACTATCCTTTGATCCCATTCTCGCGCTAACCCTGCGCCTCCCAGCGACCGCCCTGCGCTACCTGCTGTTGGTGCTGATCGCGGTGGCCGTCGTCGTGTCGCTGCAAACTGTGGGTGTGGCGCTGATGGTCGCCATGCTGGTCACGCCAGCAGCTACCGCATATCTGCTCACCCGTCGCCTATCGAGGATGATGGCCTTGGCTGCTTTCATCGGCGCCTTCTCCGGCATCGCAGGTCTTTACCTCTCATTCTACATCAGGGTGGCTTCAGGCGCGGCGATCGTGCTGGTATGCACCGCCCTCTTCCTGCTAGCCCTGCTGCTTGTACCGGGGCGTGGTCTGGCGTGGGCATGGTTTCAGCGGGTGAGAGCCAAGCCATGAGATCCCGGGTTGATACAGAGGAGCTTCCCAGAGGTTGCGAGCGTCGGGAAGTATGACGGGGTGAAATGGCACGCGCGCCAGGATGATGGACTGTTGTAGCAGGCCCTTTCCCTTTCGCTGTGCGTGCGACCGTTCCCATTCCTCCTCGACCTCGAATAACAGCACCCGGCTGAGCGCTTACCGGCGCAGATCTTTGCTGCGACCTGGTGCGATCACAACTGCGTGACCACCCTGCTCGGCTCCCCACGGGACGACAGTTTGCCCTCCTCCGGAGATTCGAGTATAATTCAATCAATCGTTGTTCGAGTTCTGAACAGCCCCTTCGGAACTGGCATCGTATTGGCAGCGTCCTCCATTTGAGAATCAGAGATTGCCCTGCTGGACACTCTCTGGGTGTCCGTCTGGCCGGGAGATGCTTGATTGCGGGGAGCGCTGTTCAGCGTGAACGGGATGTTACGATGGCAAACAGACTAGATCGGTTCACAAAGAGAGCACGTCAAGCCCTTACGCTGGCCCAGGATGAAGCCAAGCGTCTCGGGCATGGAGTCATAGGCACCGAGCACCTCCTGCTCGGGCTCTTGCGCGAGGGAGAAGGAACGGCAGCCCAGGTGCTTACTCGCTTGGGCGTGGCGCTAGAAGAGGTGCGCCAGATGGTGAAGGAGGTCCTGACCCCGGAAAGCCCCGTCACTGGCCCCTCGCTCCAGCTCGGTGGGGAGACCAAGCGCGTGTTGGAACTCGCCTTTGATGAGGCCCGTCGGCTCGATCACCATCACATCGGAACGGAGCACCTGCTTCTGGCGCTCGTGCGGGAGAGTGATAGCTTTGCTGCTGGAGTCCTGGAAAGTATGGGACTCGATCTGGAGAGAGTGCGCAGGGAGACCTTGCGAGAGATGCGGCTCAGCCCGCAGCAAGCAGTGCAGCCCAAAGGCGAGAAAAAGGCGCAGTCCCTGGTAGAACAACTGGGGATAGATCTCACCGAAGCTGCTCGACAAGGAGAACTGGATCCGGTTATTGGTCGTCACAAGGAAATCGAACGCGTCGTCCAGATTCTTTCCAGGCGCACCAAGAACAACCCGGCGCTCATCGGCGAGCCTGGCGTGGGCAAGACAGCCATCGTGGAAGGCTTGGCCCAGCGGATCGTTGGGGGCGAGGTCCCAGAGCGTTTGCTCGATAAGCGGGTTGTGATGCTTGACGTGGGGTCGCTTGTGGCTGGCACCATGTACAGGGGACAGTTCGAAGAGCGTATGAAGCAGGTCATTGACGAGATCCGCAAAACGGAGACCATTCTGTTCATCGATGAGTTACACATGCTCGTGGGCGCCGGGGCAGCAGGTACATCGGTGGACGCCGCCAATATCTTGAAGCCAGCGTTGGCGCGTGGCGAGCTGCAATGCGTGGGCGCAACTACTATGGAGGAGTATCGCAAGCGCATTGAGAGCGATCCAGCTCTGGAACGTCGCCTGCAGCCTGTGCTGGTCGAAGAGCCAACGATTGAAGAGACGATCGAGATTCTGCGCGGTATCAAGTCGCGCTATGAGGACTACCATCGTCTGGCAATCACCGATGAGGCGGTCCTCGCAGCAGCGAACCTGGCTGCTCGCTACGTCCCTGATCGTTTTCTGCCTGATAAGGCGATTGACTTGATCGACGAGGCTTCGTCTCGTGTTCGCACCTACAAGGCGAACAAGCCTGCTGCTGTCAAGACAGCATTCCTGCGCCTACAACAGGTGCAATCTGCCAAGAAGGAGGCCCTGCAGCAACAAGACTTCGCGGAAGCGGCCCATTTGCGCGAGCAGGAGCGAGAGATTCGGGGAAGCATCCGGCAGCTGCGGCTAGGCTTGCGCGGTGCGGAGGAGGCGGAAGGGTTGGCCGTCAACGGGGAAGACATCGCCGAAATCGTCTCCATGTGGACCGGCATACCCGTGACCCAGATTGCCAGCGAAGAGACGGCGCGCCTGCTGCGTATGGAAGAGGCGCTCCATCAGCGGATCGTGGGCCAAGACGAGGCCATCACCACACTGGCCAAAGCGGTGCGGCGAGCACGCGCTGGTTTGAAGGACCCCCAACGTCCCATTGGCTCTTTCCTGTTCCTTGGCCCGACAGGTGTGGGTAAGACAGAACTGGCGAAGGCACTTGCAGAGTTCATGTTTGGCAGCGAAGAAGCTCTCCTGCAACTTGATATGTCAGAGTTCATGGAGCGTCACACAGTTGCCCGACTGGTGGGAGCACCTCCTGGCTACGTAGGCTATGAGGATGCAGGGCAGCTTACAGAGGCTGTCCGACGCCGTCCCTATTGTGTGATCTGCTTTGACGAAGTTGAGAAAGCGCATGCTGAGGCACTCAACATCTTGCTGCAGATCATGGAAGATGGACACCTGTCAGATGCCAGAGGGCGCCGCGTTGACTTTCGCAATGCGATCGTCATCATGACCGCCAATATCGGCGCAGAGTTGCTCATGCGTGGGTCGTCTCTGGGCTTTAGCTTGTTGAGAGATGAAGAGGCGACCGCGGAAGATGAGCACGAGAAGATGAGGGAGAAGCTTCTCGACGAACTGAAGCGCACACTCCGGCCTGAATTCTTGAACCGTGTGGACAGCATCATTGTCTTCCATTCGCTGAGCAAAGAGCAGATCAAGCACATCGTGGATATCAAGGTCGCCGAGGTAGCAGAAAGGCTCAAGGATCAGACCCTGCGGCTGGAACTCACACCAGCAGCCAGAGACCTCTTGGCCGCGGAGGGCTACAGCGCCAAGTTTGGAGCGCGCCCATTGCGCCAGACGATACGGCGGCTGGTGGAAGATCCACTGTGTGAGGAGCTGCTGTCAGCCAAGTTCCAACCGGGCGATACGATCTTGATCGACCGCAAGGGCGATGAGATCGAACTACGGGCCAAGGAACGTGCAGAGACTCCCATGTTGGGAATGCCTGAGGTCCGCTGATAGCCCCTTGAGGTAGTTCTCGTGCCAAAAGCACGTACCAAGTTCGTCTGCCAACAATGTGGCCACGAGGCGCCACGCTGGTCAGGACGCTGTCCTCAGTGCGGTGAGTGGAATACCTTTGTAGAGACCGTTGAGGAACGTACCGGACCTCGCGTCTCGCGGCCGTCGGCGCGAACGGCTCCCCAGCCAATCACCAGCATCTCCACCGATGGCTTCACTCGCATGCCTGTGCCCATGGATGAGTTCAATCGTACACTGGGTGGAGGCATCGTACCCGGATCTGTCATTCTGATTGGTGGCGATCCGGGCATCGGCAAGTCCACTCTCCTGCTGCAGATCTCTGGTCTGCTCGCTGCAAACGGAAAGCCCACACTGTACGTGTCCGGCGAAGAGTCGACGCAGCAGATCAAGATGCGGGCTCACAGGCTGGACATCTCTGAGAAGCAGCTTTACATCCTCTCGGAGACGAGCCTCAACCATATCCTGAGCCAGGCGGAGCGACTGGAGCCTCAGTTGGTTGTGGTAGACTCTATTCAGGCGGTCTATCTGGAGGAGCTAGAGTCCTCGGCGGGCAGTGTTGGCCAGGTACGGGAGTGCGGCGCGGCCTTGCTGCGCATGGCCAAATCGCTGAACATCCCGGTGTTTATCGTGGGCCACGTGACAAAGCAAGGGGCGATCGCTGGGCCCAGGGTGCTGGAGCACATGGTGGACACCGTGCTCTACCTCGAGGGGGAGAGGTTCCACTCGTACCGAGTCCTGCGCAGCGTCAAGAACCGCTTTGGCTCCACCAATGAAGTCGGCATCTTTGAGATGCAGGACACGGGTCTGGCAGAGGTCAAGAACCCCTCACAGGCTTTTCTGTCTGAGAGGCTACCCTCGGCCGCAGGCTCAGCGGTGGCTGTGACCATGGAGGGCAGCAGGCCACTACTGGTGGAGATACAGGCATTGACAAGCACGACTAGCTTTGGCCTCCCGCGCCGCACCGCCAACGGCATTGACTTTAACCGGCTGCTTCTTTTGGCGGCAGTGCTCAGTAAGCGGGTAGGACTGAAGCTGGGCACACAAGACATCTTTGTCAACGTTGTTGGCGGGCTGCGCATCAACGAGCCGGCCGCCGATCTGGCGGTGGCAACCGCCATCGCCTCCAGCTCGCGCGCGGTCCCGATTCCGGACGACTGCGTAATGCTCGGTGAAGTCGGGCTGTCGGGAGAATTGCGTTCGGTTGGTCAGGCGGAGAAGCGGCTGAAGGAGGCAGCGAAACTCGGCTTCAAGCGCTGCATCGTTCCACGCTCCCTGCGAATCGGCTATTCATCACCCTCGGGCAAGGGGCGGCGAACCTCGACTGCTGTCGATAGGGGACAAAGCCCCAAGATAGACATTGAAATGCTGCGCGCACGTTCCATAGGCGAGGCACTTGACATCGCTCTGCAGCGGTAGCGGAACTGGGCAAGAATCCACCGCCCTTTGACAATCTCCTCACCATATGTTATCATAAGGTAGCAGCATCCAACCCGGTGGTCTCATATTATTCTTCCTACCTACACGTCATCTAGCATAGAAGATCATCACCGTTTTTCTTAACTCAATAGCAATTATCCCTTTGTGCCAGGAAGAAGCATCAACTGAATCTTCTGCCAACCAGGTGTGTCGTAGCTCAGCCTACGTGTTGTTACCTGTACTGATCACCGAGTGTGCTTCCTTTGTGGTGCACGCTCTTTTTTTCTAGGTTCCTGGTCCGATCAAGATTGCAGGATGGGAAGGAGGTGACTATTCGCTGGTGAGGGACATCTGCGCCCCCCCATGCTAGTCAGGTCGGGAGGGGATCGCATAGAAGGAGGGAGTCTTGTGAGAATAGAACTTATCGCCCGCGTTGTCGGGGCAGCAATCATCGGCTTTCTGGGCTGGCGGCTCGGTTTTTCTCTGACCAGCCAGGCTGAGCCAGCATATCTATATAGTATTGTCAGGCTGCTGGGTGACCCCGTTCTCCCGTTTCTACCCTATGCCTTTGCCGCTGTTGGAGCAGTGTTAGGTGTCCTATTCAGCCCGCACCTGACCACTAGGCCGTTCTTCTGGTTAAGGGGCAAAATCCGTCAGGTTCCCATACAAACCCTGGGCGCGGCTCTTGTTGGTTTGCTCATGAGTTTGATCATTTCTGCACTGCTTGCCCTGCCGCTGTCTGTCCTGCCCTCACCCCTGGGGGAGGTTTTGCCCTTTGTCGCCGTAGTGCTGATCGGCTACCTTGGTATCATGCTGATGGTCACTCGCCAGAAGGAGATCTTTGACGTGCTTGGCCTGCGGTTGACAAGAGAGAAGCAAGAGGCCGAGGAGGCCCGGGTGCTCCTGGACACAAGTGTAATCATCGATGGCCGAATTGCCGATATCAGCCAGACCGGGTTCATCAGCGGCGCCATCCTGATCCCGCGTTTTGTGCTCAATGAGCTGCAGCACATCGCTGACTCTCCTGACACGTTGCGACGCAATCGCGGTCGACGCGGACTGGACATTCTGAACAAGCTGCAGAAGGAATCGAAGGTTCCGATCCGTATCTTGGAGAAGGACTATAGAGATGTGCACGAGGTGGACGACAAGCTCGTGCGCTTGGCCAAGGAGCTGGACAGCCCCATCGTCACCAACGACTATAATCTGAATCGTGTAGCCGAATTGCAGGGTATCCAGGTCCTGAATATCAACGAGCTGGCCAACGCGGTGAAGGCCATTGTCTTGCCCGGCGAGACCATAACCGTGCATATCATACAAGAGGGCAAAGAACTTGGCCAGGGGGTTGGCTACCTGGACGATGGGACCATGGTCGTGGTGGAGGATGGTCGCCGCCATATAGATGATACCATTGATGTGACTGTCACGCGGACCCTGCAAACAGTGGCCGGCCGCATGATTTTTGCCCAGCCGGAGGACAAAGGGAGACGCTGAGAAAAGACTGGGGACGGGGAGCCCGATGGCAATCGTAACCCTTTCCAGACAAATGGGCGCTGGCGGCTCGGATATCGCTGCCGGAGTGGCAAAAGCACTGGGACTGCGGATCATTGACCGCGAGGCCATCGATCTTGCTGCAGTCAAAGTTGGCGTCCCGGAGATAGCCTTGCACGAACTGGGTTACGAAGGTCAGCGCAACCTGATCCAGAGAATCCTAGACGCACTGATGACGTCGCCAGCGATTCCGAGTGTTGTGGAGGTCCAGCGACGAGAGTCTGTTGCGTCTTTGACGCGACCGCCGCGCGGTATCTTCACCCCAACCATGCCACTTCTGAGTGCAGCGATGGAAGACTATGTGCGGATGGTTGGCATGGTGTTGCTCAACATCGCTCAAGAAGGCAACGTCCTCATCGTGGGCCGGGGAAGCCAGGTGGTGTTGAAGGATAACCCCGAGGTTCTTCATGTCAAGGTCGTAGCTCCGCTGGCTCGTCGCATCGAGAAGCTGATGTGCACCGAGGGCCTGACGCAAAGCGAGGCCAGGCGGCGTCTCCTAGCCAGCGATCAAGCTCGGGCGGATTATTTGCGGCGTTACTATGGTGTCAACTGGTTGGATCCGCAACTGTACGATCTGGTCATCAACACAGGGCGGATTTCCTTCCAGACTGCTGTTCAGCTCGTGGTTCTAACACAGGTACAGCGCGTCATCCCCGAGACGCATGCCGCGAGCTCGTGACCGCCTCGTCAATGAAAGTCGTGATGGAAAGCAACAGGGACAGACAGCCACCAACCAAGCGCTGCTTTCCGAGGGTTGCCTCGTGCATCTGTCCAAGGGGGCACCCCCTTTGCGGAACCCCCTAGGCTCGCCCGACAACCACTCGGAAAGGAGATCACAACCGTGGGTGTAAGAGTCTACAGTACGCTTAGTCGCCAGAAGGAGGAGTTTGTTCCTCTCCAGCCCGGTGAGGTCAAGATGTATGTGTGCGGGCCCAATCTGTACGGCCCCGCTCACGTGGGACATGCCATGTCCTACATCGTCTTTGACACCATCAAGCGCTATCTACAGTACCGTGGCTACAATGTCCAGCACGTGCAGAACTTTACCGACATCGAAGACCGCATCATTGAGACCGCTCAGTCGCTTGGTGTCACGGTCCGTGAGCTGGCGGACAAGTACATTGCGCGTTTCAATGCCGAGATGGACGCGCTGAATATCCAGCCCGCGGATCACAGTCCGCTCGCCACCGAAGTCATCCCCAAGATGATCGAGATCATCGAGGGGCTGATCGAGAAGGGTTATGCCTATGAAGTGGATGGCGATGTCTACTTCCGCGTAACCCATTTCCCCGACTATGGGAAGCTGTCCAGGCGCTCGCTGGATCAGATGGAAGCGGGTGCGCGCGTTGAGGTCGATCCGCGCAAAGAACACCCCATGGATTTTGCGCTGTGGAAAGCGTCCAAGAAGGGCGAGCCGGCCTGGGACAGTCCCTGGGGCCAAGGCAGACCCGGCTGGCACATCGAATGCTCCGCTATGTCTATGCAGTTCCTGGGGGGACAGCTCGACATCCATGGCGGGGGCCACGACGTCATCTTCCCCCACCATGAGAACGAGATCGCCCAGTCCGAGGCCTACACCGGCAAAGCGCCCTTTGTCAAGTACTGGATTCACAACGCACTGCTGCGCCTCCAGGAGGGCGAGGAGAAGATGACCCGTCACCTGGGCAACATCGTCAGTGTCGAAGAGGCCCTGCAGAAGTACAGCACTGACGCGATCCGCCTGTTCATCTTGTCTTCGCATTACCGCAGCCCGCTGACGTGGAAACCGGAGAGTGTGGAGGCGGCAGAACGGGGGGCAGAAAGGCTGCGTGTGGCGCTGAGGGACTATGCCGGCAGTTCGGAGAAAAGCCGTGGCGACGCTTTGAGCGGGGAGGCTGAGGCCGTTCGTCGTGAGTTCATCACCGCCATGGACGACGACTTTAACACGCCGCGGGCCATTGCGCAGGTCTTTGACCTGGCGCGCATGGTCAACCAGGCACGCGACAGCGGTGCACCTCCTGACTCGCTCGCTTTTTCCCAAGGCATCCTCAAGGAGCTGACGGTCGTCCTCGGCCTTACGATGAAGGGGCTGTCGGGGCCAACAGAAGCAGAGCCCTTTGTCTCGCTGCTGGTCGAGGTTCGAAGCGACTTGCGCCAGGCGAAGCAATGGGCCTTGGCCGACAGGGTACGCGATCGCCTGGCAGAACTGGGCGTGATCCTGGAAGACGGTGCTGAAGGGACCACCTGGAAATACACTGCTCAGTAGCAGATTGCCAACTGAGAAACCCGGTTTCACGGAGAAACCGGGTTTCTGCTATCGGCTTCTGTGAACGGAAAGCGGAGCGTGAACAGCCATGCAGGAGATCATCTACGGCCGCAACGCGGTATATGAGTCGCTTCAAGCTGGACGTCGTCGCTGCGAGAAGGTGCTTCTCGCTGAGGGTACTCGTGAAGGTGGCGCAGCAGGCCGCATACTGGCTGCGGCGAAAGAGCGGAGCATTCCAGTACAGCGCGTTGCGCGCGAGCAGCTGGACCAGCTTGGGGCGGTGAACCATCAGGGTGTGGCTGCCCAGGTGGGCCCATATCCCTACGTTGACATGGGCGACGTTTTGTCTCTCGCCCACCAGCGTGGCCAACAGCCTTTTCTCCTGCTTCTCGATTGCCTGCAGGATCCGCAGAACCTGGGCACCCTGCTGCGTACGGCAGAGGCAGTTGCCGTG
>SMTZ1_10031133_pt1 | contig 16088 bp, 13 predicted proteins | sample DeeMarSWOR136_30_FD_25667 | JGI IMG/M metagenome (IMG submission 25667)
TTTCAGCTCTCTTTACACTTGTTACCACAACTCTGACAGCCATCGGAAAAACAAAACAGGTGTTACAAATCAATCTGGTTTCAGCTATCTTAACCGTTGTGTTACTCTTAAGCCTTGTATCTCTATTCGATATAATTGGAGCAGCTATCACACGATTGGTTGTACAGGTAATAAGCTTGATTCTAGCAGCCTACATACTTAAGAGGTATGTAAGTGTGCAGTTAGATAGGGAGGCATTGTGGAAGTCAGCTTTAGCTTCTGCCATAACCATACCATTCTTGTTTGTGCTTGAATCTAAGATGATCAAAGGATTTTCAGCTGTTCAGGTTTTTGCTGTAGAAATCCGATTTCGATTTGATAAGACAATCTTTTCCAAAGTCCTTCTCAAAAATTATTGATACCCTGCAGTCTGTCATGTCCAGGAAATAGCTCCTTTGTTGTGCATGTGGTCACCCACGGCAACAACTATGAGAATTGGGAGTTCCACCGATTTGCTAGTGCGTCTATCTAAACTTAGGAACAAACTTTAAAAAAAGAATCATCAACACTTGTTTTTAAACTCGATTGGGGGATCCATTTGGGAAGGAGTAAAGCTAAGGGGTTGCACTCTATTCTTCGTAAACTTGTTTTAAGTACGTTAACCGTTTTGGGTGGGGGCTACGTATTGAATAGTGTTCCAATGATCGTCATGTTTCAATACCGTTTTTCGCAACTCTCTATTTCTTCTGTACAAAACGTTCTCGAGATAACTGGCATTTTACTGTTTATGTTGGCATCTGTGGTGTTCAGTACGTTAGGCGTCCTTCTCATTGTAGCGGGGATCAAATATTACCAAGATAGTCTTTCAAGAGGAGTATTGGCCTTAGGTGCTTTGCTGGGGTCATTCTATTTATTGTGTCTCGGTATTGGTAGTGTTTTACTAACTTCGGAGACCAATCTAGGCGCCATTTTCTTAACTATAAGTCCAATGCTTTTTATGACCGCCATTGCTGCTTATCTGTTGGGTTCATACCGCTCCGAAGTGATTAGTTCCATCCTTGGATTTCTAGGCGGAACACTTTTCACGTTTGCCATATTTCCAACTTTCGGTCTTCAGATTTTCCAGTTGGCTCTTATTGATTGGGACGTTCCGTTTCTAGGTCCATTTATGTCGTTTACTTTTATTGAAGGCCTCGCTTTGGTTTTGGGTTCTTCTGCAGCATTCGGCTATTCAATGCTAGCGCGACATAGAAAGGGACTTGTAAAATATGTTTTTTATATGATAGCTACTTTGGTTTATGGTGTCGGTTTGTTTGTGGGTTCTTTAATTCTTTCGCTTAGTTTTCTTAATCTGTTATGGAAGGCTCCGTATCCTGGGCAGGTTCTTAGCAATGCGCCGAGTTGGATCATAGGAACAGTGACTTTCTGGAGTACAAGTCTCGTGATTTTGGTGTTAGGAGGCATTTTGCTGATTTTGTCTTCTTTCGCAGGATTCGTTCTTGCGTTCAGAGTGGTCAAGGAATAGCTTTTTTCCGTCGTGAGTGCGGCAAATGACGCTTTGTGTGTCGCTATAGCTTGTATGAAGTATTCATCACTCCAAAGCTTATGCAACATACATTCCGTAAACTTGGTGAGCATGAGTATTGTACGCTTGGTTGATACAAGCGCGTGCAACTGTAAAGCTTGGAAAAACAGCAAAACAAAGTAGCGCCAGGTAATTCTGCCGTTCAAAAAAAAGTCGGCGACCGGCGATACCTAGTGTTAAGAATGGCGCGGGCAACACGTAGAATTTACTTTTGCAATCGACCTGCCGCAGTTCTTCCAATTTGTTGCTCGCAAAATCACAAACCGATTGATGGCTAGCAAGAGAGCACAGTTTTATGATTAGGTGACTGCGCTTCCAGAAGACTGTCAAAAGCGACGGTGACGATGCATGAGATGTTTAATGTCTATGAGAACAGGAAATGAAAGGAGAATTAGCAGGATGAGGTGAGGGATAACGAGTATTGGGTGTACTGGAATTGGAAATTGCAGGAAAACAGGGAGCAAAGCCGTTGAGGCTGGTATTACAAGCAGCAGGTTGGATGAATTGTGTTTAATCAGCGTCATTATATCTCTTGTCGTCAACATCAACGTCAAGAATGCGATGAAAAGAGCGAGTTCTACATAAGCATATGTAAAGAGTGCTGTTTCGGAGCCTCCTGAAAACCATGTTGAGCTTAATGGAAAGAAGAGTTGTACACCTTCAGCTGCACTCCGGCTTGTCAAATAGTCCCCTAAAAACGGGTGTGAAGCAAAAGCTGCTAGATATGGGATGGCTTGTTTTTTCCACACAAGAATAGAAGGAAAAGCTATTACCAAGAACAAAATGATGGAATGAGTTGGTCCTCGATGCTCAAGGAGACTTGGCATCAACAAGTCAATGTCAGCAATGATAGAAGCTACGAACAATAGAGGAATATTAGCGTTAACATTTAGAAGTTTAGACATTGCTTTTCCAGTTAAATATCCTAAAGCTAAGTGACCAACCGCAAACGTTTGGTTTCCCTCTTATTAGTTGTATGTCGGGTCATCTTTCTCGAGCCTAAAATTAAATGTTTTCGTTAGAATTTATCTTGACATTCTACGCACACATGGATTTTTACTCTTTATTTGTAGTTCAGAACGCTTTTAAATTTAGAGTTGCCCTTTTTGGAAAGGCATCGTGATCAAAAATGATGAAAAACAAAGTTTTACAGGTGTTTATTCTTGTTGCTTGCCTATTGACCACACTTTCTATGACTCCTGCCTTTCTATGACTCCTGCCTCGGCAGATGATTTGCTAAAAACAGATTTTCAAGAGGAAAGTTTTGCAAAAACCGTTGACTACTTTGAATATGCAAGAGCATGGGCTCTGCTTAAGGGTTTGCCGAAACCGCAGAATCACTGGCACGCCAATGTTTACATGACTTACGTCAACAAAATGGGTTTGCAGATGTTATACGCAGGATTGCGTAACATAAGTTTAGCAAATCAAGTTTACCTAACAATTCCTATGCAAACCATTCTATTGCATTATAAGACCGATAACAACAGCAGAGACGCGCTAGTCGCATCCTCATTCTTAATGTTGATGGGATTCAACGACACTGCAAAATCAATTTACCCAGATTCACCTGACAAAAACGACACTCTTTGGGCATCTTTCAGCTTTGGTGTTAACCTACAACAAATATTTCCAAACGCCAGTTTCCCTGCGTTCAACAGCAAATCTGAGGTTTTCCCATTGACAGCTTCTGAAGATGGACTGACTTGGAAGTGGGGCATGAAATACACAAACTTGACAGCTCTTTGGGTAACAACGCATATCACGGAAAACAATGAAACAGATACAAGCAGACCGTGGGGACTGGCAACCTACGACGAGTTAACTTTCAACTACACTCTTTCGATAGACCCAGATACGCATAAGGCAACTATATCTCAAGACTATGTTATAGGTCGGATGCGTGATCTTTGGGTTTTCTATGGGTGGTTTATAATTCCATTCTATAATCATTACAACAGCACTGGCTGCTATTCATACGGCAATAAATTATCCAATGAAACCATTTATGACTATCTTAACAAGCATAACGTCAAAATGAGCATTGTTAACTTTCAAACCTCAGTTATGCTGGAGCGCAATACTTACAGCACCTCGGCCAACGGACAAAACGTCACAAACAACGAAGTGTTAGTTAGCAATTCTTCAATCTCGACCTACGCAGACGACGGCGAAAAAATCTTCGACGCTTCTTTTGGCGTTAAAGAATCATATAACCTCTTTAACTACACAGAAGACCCCGCCGAAAGTACACCACATGCTTGTGATGCTATCGCTAGAACAGCAGAGATTAGCGGTTACGCGAAAAACCGTGACCTCTTCGACTTCCACAGAAAATTTGCGAAATACTTGCCTCTAATTCTAGTACATATGTATCCTGGACAGCTCTACGAGAAAGCGAAAGAAAGCATAACCAACATGACACGAGCAGACTACTTATTCCTGATCTCATATCCAAACTACAGTGGCTACAGAATAGAGCATGACCCGATGTATACCGTTGTGGTAATCGCTACGGTTGCAATCGTCATTTCAAGAAGGAAAGGGCAGAAACAGCCACCTCAACCATCAACAGCCGAAGAGACTCAATCGCCTCCACTAATCTAATACCCTTTTTTTCTCCATCAATTCTTCAAAAGAAGAGTTTATGTGCACACGAGCAATACCGAACACTGAAATATGTTGGTTTTGGAAAGATAATATTTATGTGCGCTCGTGAAGACGTCTAGTGAGTCTGCTGAAAAAAGACAGTGATTCGTCATGACATATATAATCGAAATAGAGTTGCCTGGTTCAGACATCTGGTTCAATTATATGACTGGAATAAAATCACGTGAAGAAGCTGAAAACATCAAGCGATAGATGATAAGAAGCACTTTTGAAATAATTGCTGAAATGCTGCGAGTAGCGAAGCAAGGGGCAAAAAAAACGCGCATCATGTATTCATGTAACCTTAGTTATGGTGCAACTGAAGAATATCTTACCTATTTACTGGAAACTGGTCTCCTCAGAATAGGAAATTCATTTCATACCACTGATAAAGGCATCCGATTCCTCAGGGCTTACCAGACCTTACAACTTCTTCTAACCACAAAAAGTTAAGCATGTAGAAGAAAGAGGGAAGGTTGCGCTCACCCGGCGCATATAGTTTGAATCAAATAATAATTCTAATCAGCGGTGTCTTGGGTAGGATAACGCCGAAGAATAAAAGACTAGACAGTAAACGATCGCATACACATAGAACGCGTTGGCAATAGTAAATTAGACTGGAGAGGCCAGAATTCTTTGAAGGCGTTCGAAGGCACGAATGAATCCTAACCCTTTCTCTGTGGTGTGATAAGAGTTTCCTTCGACAATAAGGTTCATGTTCATTAAGAAATCGAGGTAATGCTCTAGGACTGCCGAGCTGAGGTTGGCACTGTTTTTAATGTGTGTCTTGGTCGAACCGTTACTGCAAATTTTTAGGACGGTGGCCATTAGTTCAAAACGGTCTCTCATCACCAAAGTATTCCATGCCTCCGGAAATTTTCAAATCGACCACATCAATGAGATGAATCCTAATATACTTTTTCATCAGTTTCATGTCATATCTATAAGTAACAAAGTATTGAACGAAACTCCACGCCCACATGATTTCATTGTTTGGCGTGAGAGTGTCTCAACATCAATATTAGCTGAGACGTCACCATCGATAAACTTACAAATGCACCTAGAAAGTAGGGGTATGGACCACCGACTTGATAAAGGGCTCCTCCAACCAGCGGACCTGTGAAGAATCCGACACCCAATATGCCTTCAAACATCCCAGCAGCCTTCCCTCTTCTGGAGCCGCTTCCTTTCAAAACCAGCAATATTGCGGTTGAATATGCCATTCCCTGTCCAAAGCCGAAGACTAAGAAGCCAACCATAAAGATTGGTATTGCAAGGGTTAAACCGATAATAGTTAAGGAGGTGCACAAGAAAATCGAACTCAATATTAACAGCTTCTCTGTTCCGAGCTTGGATTGCATTCTGCTTGATAAGAGGACTGTTATTGTCTGAGCCAGTCCTGACAGGAGAAACATTAGACCTATTACGTCGGGTGAGATGTCTAGTTGGGTGGCATAAGCTGGGAATATTGCATTTAAAAGTGCACCGGTAAACGCAAAGAGAAACGCGTAGATCAGAGGAGAGACTTTAGGGTTGTTTAAAACGCGTTCTTCATTTTGATTCAGGTGATGTGTCTGGTGAGACCGGGTAATGTTTGCCACAGTTCTTGGAAGAAATAGCATTCCAGCAAAGACGAAAAGAGTGAGGGCTACTAGAAAGGGTGTCCTTGTGAGAAACCATGTTATAATCAGTCCTCCTAGTAGAGGACCAACTATCGTTGCCGAACTCCACGACACGTTGTAGCCTGTCAAAGCTTGGCTAAGTTGATCTGACTGAACAAGGTCTCCAGTATACGCTTCTGCGAGTGGCCAGAAGAGAGCCAACCCTATGGAGAAAACAAAGCGTGCAAAAATGAGTTGGTATGGCTCTTGGGAGAGGAAACAGAGAATCATCGCGAAAGCTGATATTGCTTCTGCAGCTAGGAGCATTTTCTTTCTCGAGAATCTGTCAGATACAGATCCGAAGACAAAGGTCATAATAGCGTATGGTCCGCCGGTTGAGGCTCCAATTAACCCTATGAGAAAGGGAGGTGCTTGCATCTCAACGGCTAGGATGGGTGTCGCCAAGAAAGCGACAGCTAGAGCGGTCTGACTCAGAAAGACAGAAACATATAGTCTCATAAGACGAAACGGAGTGTTCGCGAGTCTCATATCAAATCTCCCGTAATTTTTGAAACAATTCACTATTCTTCCTCTTAACAGTTGTCTATAAGCTATGTTGTGGAGTAGCTTCACATAATCAACTTATGCAAACTCTGTCAGTTGTTTTTGCTTCTTGAGCGTTTGACTAAGAGATGCTACCCTAACACCTGCCCTTCTAACTTCAAGTTCTGGAACCTCGTTAAGAAGGCGTTTAAAAAGTTCTTTTACGTTAGCCTTCAAGACTCCCAAATCGTTTGTGGAGTTGCTAAGACTTTTAGATCGGCTGTAAGTGTGCATGTTCTGCATAACGGTTACTACGCCTACCAATTTGAAAGTGAAGCCGTGCTGTTGGAGTCTTGAATGAACCTTTTCACATAGGGGGTAAGCTACGTCTAAAATCACGTCTAAATCACGTGTATTCTGCTTCAACGTAGAAATTTTGCTTAATGACTTAATTTCTTCTCGCTGTTTAACTGGCGTCTCGTCTATACCTCTTGCTGCCCTGTAAAGGTAGACTCCAAATTTCTTTCCAAAAGTTTCAATGAGCTTCTCCGCGTTGACTTTCGTTAGTTCGCCAACCGTTTTTATTCCTAACTTGTTTAATACTTTCTCAGTTTTTCTTCCAACCCAAACCAGCTTGCTTACGGGTAATGAATAAAGGAAGGCTTCAACCTCCTCTGGCTTCACCACTGTTAGACCGTCAGGTTTTTGCATGTCTGAGGCAATTTTGGCGATTAATTTATTTGGTCCAATTCCTACGGAGCACGTAAGTTTTTCTTTTGCCAGTATTTCATCTTTGATTCGTTGAGCAAGGTTCTTTGCCTTTTCGAAACTGCCTTTAACTTTCTGGGTTACTTCTATGAATGCTTCATCTATGCCCCACTGCTCAAAACTTTCACCGTATGCTCGTAGGATTTTCATTATGTTATCGGAGGCAGGTTTATACAGTTCAAAGTTTACTGGTAGAAACACAGCGTCTGTATCCTTCAACAATCTTTTGGCAAAAGCTATGGGAATACCTGATTTGACGCCGTATTTCCTGGCTACGTAGTTAGCGGTGCTTACTGCTCCGCTGTCTTCAGTGCGACCTGAATAAACGCACACAACGAGCGGTTTCTCTTTCAAGTCTGGATTTTCTCTTTCCTCGCATTGAGCGAAGAAATAATCGAGGTCAAAGTGCATTACAACCCGGGTAACAGCCAAATTCACCGTCTCACAAACGTCAATTAACTCTTTATAATGTGAACTACAAAAATGTCGCCTTTTTTTAGAATACTTCCGTGCACGCATTAACTTTTTTAACCTAAGGCTCCAATTTCTCCTTTATGAGTCACGGTTAGAAACGTTAACATTTCTATTCCTGAGCAACTGTATAAGCGGTTTTCAAAGGCTTTGGAGAGGTCGGGCTACCGGAGTTCAACGGAATATATGATTTATCTTGTTCGAAAGTTTCTCCTTGAATTGGAGTTTGAGGATACTGAGAGGAGACTTGAAGCTTTGGGATAGAAATGATGTATAACTTAAGCATCTCCCTAGATTCTGGGCAACTTTCAAAAAACACCCAATAGCTTATTCACAAATTGAAAAGTATCGTCGGTTAGTCTGTCGGGAAATTAGTGATCCCGACCACTGGCGATACCTACGCTAGATTATAAATATCAAAGGGAAAGAAGAGGCAACTTGTGCCTATGTATAACTGCAGTTTTAGAGTCTTACCCGTTTATGGCTATGACAATATCAAAGCTGAAACCAGTTATTCCTGTGACACTATCCGAAATCGCCAGCGTCAAGACCACTGGAATTATCTCATCTGGATTAACAAGCTGTCCACCACAGTCCCAAGTCAAAGATATGTAATCCGAAGCATTTGTCGGATCCCAATTTGTTGTATTCATAGATAAGGTTGAGGCAGAATTACCCTCGTTCTGAATGTAGCACGTACGGTTCGTACTTGAACCGGGCTCAAGTATGCCCCAATTAATTGAGGTCACCTCGTTTGTACCGTCAGAATTCCAGTAGACTCCTACTCCGATTGCCTTCACTTCTCCAGCATTCGATATTGGCTGGCTATTTGCTTGAATTTCCGAAATCACGGAGCCTGCTAGAGCAAGGGCTGAAGTGTAAACAATTAGCGCTAAGGCGGCTATCGCGACTACACGTTCGTTTCCTACCTTAGACATGTTCATTTTGGTAGTGCACCGTAGATTTATAATATGTATTAAGACTTAATAAACGTTATTGTGTAAGCGTTCTACAAAAATACACATTCCAAAGACACCAAAGAAAACATAGCATCCAAGAGAGGATATGACTATGCAAAGCTGAGTAAATATTTAACAGTGGGGGATAAAGAATTTTTTTCTCCAAACTCTATTTGTCTTCAAAAGCACATCTTATGTATTTAGGACAGGTGAAACATTCATCTGGAATTGAAGCATCTTTGGGAAGTCTTTTTAAATAGCCGAATTGGTGAGTGCATTTTGCGGAGTTCTCTGTTTCAACATCCGTTGTGAGCACCGTTTCTTCAGAGGGTTTTTGGGTTTCACCAGATGCTTGTGGTTTTTCCAGCGTTTTTTCTTCTTTGATAGAGCGTTCTAGCTTAGCGCGGGGCTCGGCTGACGATTTTGTTAGGTAAAGCGCTAAAAGTACGACAATTGCTACCATCAGAACAATGTCAATGACAGAGAACTCGAACGAAACCATGAAGTTTTTTTCACCAATAGGTTTCAGTGTAAGCTCACATATAGATTTGATGAATTTGACCTATGTATCACAGGTACATGCCTGATGGATCATGAAAGAAAGCTGGCGGCTGGTGATGCCTAGTGTTAACTTCATAAATTTTGATCTACTAATCTGGGAATCTAAACAAAAGCATACCCAGACAATATTCCGTGTCTTGGAATATTTTCTTGAAAGGAACACTCCTTTTTAAGATTCGAGTTTTAGTAATGTTATAGATGAACATTATAGAAAATTGGAAAAACACGCGTAAACGCAGGGATCGCTTACATATAATGGCTGAAGTTTTATCGGTAACCAGTAATGGCGCGCTCAAAACTCAGATCATGTACAAAGCGAATTTAAGCTTTGCGCAACTTAATGAATACTTATCTCTCCTGCTGGAAATAGGACTTCTTAAAACTGTGAAAAAGGGAGAAAAAAAAATTTACAAGACAACACTTAAGGGCGCTAAATATCTTGAAAGTTATGCTGAGATTAGAGACTTGTTAGGGAATGAGGGGCAGAACAAGAATAACAACTCACTGATTTTTCTGTCAAAACCAACATGGTAAGTTACAGCAACACTTTTTTGTGAAGAATTTAAACGTTTGTTAGCAGTTAAGTTGGACTAGCGAAAACTCCATCTACGTGTTCTCGTCGCTAACACACATATTCTAGTGATTGCTAGATAAAACGTTTAGTGTAGAAGGAAGATTTTGCTATAGATTCATGATTCATGCTGAAGGGCGATGGAATCAAATCTAAGACTGGAATTTCATAGCAAGGTGGTGGTGCAAGTCGTTGATCCGAATGAAAGTGTTTCTTGGGGTCATCCGCTTACCGTAGGATGGGTCTACCCGTGACGCCGTCTATTTTCACGGTTTTAACTTCGTCCGTCCTAACATTTTTGAATGTAAGTTTGTAGACTGGTTTGTAGATTACTGAACGTTCAGAAACTTGAAATTGTTCTTGAACTACGCGTTCTACGTCAGTGGGTCTTTTAACTATCTTAGAGCTAAGAATATCGATTTCTTTGTTTGGAGTCGCCTCAACATTTTTCATGTTTTCTTTAAACTTTTTTAATACTTTCTTCGGATGGTCTTCGCATGGAGCAGAAGGCACTTGTCTAGGATTGACTTCACGTCCTGCCTCGTTTAGAAGGAGGCATGCTTTGTTCTCGTAGAGCAAGCGTTCTTCACCCTCAAGCGTCATCGACTTGTAGGGCATCTTGGAGCGTTTTTTTGGGAGATCAGGCGTAAGTGTTTTCTCGAGCAGAATGACTTCTTGAACTCTTTTGTCGACGTTGAATGTGTAGAAACGCTTCCGATAATAGTCCATAGAATAGTTTCCGTCAACCAGGAAGTATGGCTCGTAGGATTTCTCAACAGAAACAGTTTGTATCTCTTCAGGTCGAGGCTTCATAAACAAGAATTGGGTAAACATCTTGATTTTTAATTTCTCTCCAGCGATCTTTACCACGGTGGGATCAACAAGAGTTTTATAGACTACAATTTTCCTTTCAGGTATCTCTTCAAGCATAGACTTCGTCTTGGCCAAAGTTTAACCTCAGCCGTAAACAAGATTGCTTCCCTAATTAATCATTTATGAATTCATGCTCAATATTCTCAGTATGTTTAATTCCCGCTACTCTTAGCAAAGTCGCGTGTTTAGAAGTTTTGTAAAAATGGCTGAAAAAACATGGAAAGTTCAGTTACCCGGGCTTTGCGATGCAGGCTTAAGTTTGGGCCTTTAGATATTTTTTATCTTTTCCCTTTTAAGAACGGAGACTCACCAAGCAAAGTCTTGACAAAATGCCAACGAACCTCATCATGTGTCATTTTGTTTTTCTTCACAGGTTAACATTTAGCATTGAAGTATTAGGCTTGCAGGGTGAAAATCAACATCTTATGATATTTCGGGTGAAGAGATCGACGAAAATCGATTCAAGCAGAGAAATAATGATGATTTTCTCCAATCAACGACGAATCCAACTACAACAAAGTGAACAAATTCACATAGATTGTGGCAATTTTATCTTGTGGAACACAATAGAGGTGGGTTATAGATGTATGACACGTCTCTATTAGAAATATTCTTGCTAAGGGAATACTCCATTTATTTAAAGAAAAGGAAGAAACTGTCGGGCTAGATGACTTAATAAAGGAAGTGCATACAAAATGCCGTACTATATCGCTGAAATACGATTAAATAGAACGAGTAAAGACGTGAAAAGTGAGAGAAAAGTGAAAAAACGGCTAGTCACACGTCTTGTTACTATATTATTGGCTTGTTTACTAGTTTTAACACCAATCTTGATAATTCCAGCAACAGTAGGTTCAGACCAAACAGTAGTAATCGAAGCTTTAGAAGATCTACGTGAAGATGTCTTGAACCTACCTCTAGGAGATGAAGGTTTCAATAACCTGCGAGCCGCAGCGGGGCAAAGAAAAGCATTGGCCAACAAGATCAACGCGACTATCAACCAAATTAAATCAGGAACGTATGGAGGAGCCATAAATAAGCTGAAGAATGACCTTAAAGGGACAATTTCAAAATGGGTTGCTGATGAGTACGCGTCTTCACTGATTGAAAAAGTGGAAAATATTATTGAGCTTATTGAGGACATATTTAAGCCGCCGGCCCATGATATAGCTATCATCGACATTGCACCCAGCGTAGCCCAAGCGTACATAGGTGACACTGTAGGAATCAATGTCACCGTTGTCAATGAAGGAACTAAATCTGAAGTCTTCGATGTCTACGTCTATGCAGACATGGATACAGCGGTCATCGGCGACGAAATCATCATAGATAATATCACAGGTGTTAGCTTAGAAGCGAAAGCCACCACAACGCTAAGCGTAACTTGGGATACTACAAGTGTAGTTGAGGGAACTTACACAATAAGTGCAGAAGTACCTCCTGTAAAAGGTGAAGAGGACACGGATAATAACAGATACATAGATGGAACAGTTACTGTGTCGCCAGTGTTGACACATGATGTGGCTGTTACTGGCGTTTCCGCTCCAGATGAAGTCACACAGGGAAATGTTGTAACCATTAGCGTGGATGTCGCAAATCCAGGCGACTCCAATGAAACTTTTGATGTTACGGTTACGTACGACACAACTCCCATCGGAACTCAATCTGTAACATTAGCTTCAAAAGATTTTACAATGATCTTATTTGATTGGGATACTACAGGCGTCGATCCAGACACCTACATTATTACAGCTGAAGCCATCCTAGCTGAAGACTGGGACTTAAATAACAACGAAGCCAACACAACAATCACTGTTACGCTGGAGGTAGTTCTCATTCCTCCTGTAGCAAAGTTTACCGAAAATGCAACAACTGTGCTTACGGGTGAAGTTATTCGTTTCAACGCTTCGACAAGTTATGATCCAGACGGCGTAATCGTTAGCTACTTCTGGGACTTCGATGATGGAACAAACGCGTTAGGCGTGATTGTGGACTACTCGTACGCTGAAGACGGAACGTACACAGTTACCTTAACAGTCACTGATAATGATGATTTAACAAACTCAGACACTGCAACTAAGATTATTGAGAATAGACCACCAGTAGCGTTATTCACTCAATCAGTAGCAGATGTCAAAACCAGTAAGTCCACTAGATTCGACGCTGGTATCAGCTATGACCCAGATGGAACCATAGAAAGCTATTTCTGGGACTTCGGAGACGAAACAAATGCAACTGGAGTCGAAGTTATACACTCCTATGAGGACGATGGCAGTTACATAGTGACTCTGACAGTCACTGATGATGATGGAGCAACCAACTCAAAAACCATCACCAAGACTGTTTTAAATAGGCAGCCCATAGCATTGTTCACTGCAAACGAGACGGAAGTGGACGTAGGGAAAGCAATCCACTTTAATGCATCCGAAAGCTACGACCCAGATGGCTATATAGTCAAATACTTCTGGGACTTCGGAGACGGAACAAACGAAACCGGTATGATCGTAGAACACGCATATAATGAGGCTGGGAACTACACGGTGACTCTAACCGTAACGGATGACGATGGAGCAACAGATCCAGATACAGATGAAATTACGGTGAATGCACTTCCAGAGATACCATGGGCACTGTTTGCAGTACTCGGCTTAAGTATAATAGCAGCAGCCGCAACCCTCATCTACCTCTGGTATAGAAGGAGAAAAAGAAAGAAGACAGCAAAAGCCACAACGCCTCCAACAAAACCTGCAAAGAGCTTCACCCCAACTTGGCAGTTTTTTTAGATAATATTTTGAATGGCGCTTAGCATAGCAAATTGTGTTTTTAAAGAAAAATATATCGAGTGAAAAATTGTCTATGGTACTTACACATATTAAGAAGAAACACGGATAGAAATGACGAAGAATTATGGAAGAATTCAGGTTAACCCTTCAAGATAAACAAGATGCTCGTACAGCTTTACTCAAATATTATTCATCAAAATGCGTGGCACATGGCGCTTACCTTGTAGCGATAGCTGTTGCATTCTATGGCTTCGTTAAGTTTATTCCATTTATCCTAGATCCCACAATAAACATCAATATTCTTCCCTTAACCCCAGAGCTTATGAAAAGCATTACAGTTAGCCTGACACTAAGCGGATTCATTGTTTTAACTGTTTACGTTCTCGGCCGAACATTCTTTTGGAGTCACTTAACAACAGCAATACTCAACGTAAAGCCAAAAGAGAAAAACGAAGTAGAATATGAACTTGAGCGAACCACTGTAACTTTTCTTCAACAATTGCACATAGCTTGTTTCGATTACGTAGAACACAAACATGAAATCTCCGCGAAAATCTACAAGTTAGGATCAGGATATTTGACGTTGATCTGGATTGATCTTTCTATTATATTTATCATCTTTTCTTTAATATTGTTATATCTTTCCTAAAATGCAGATGCATCTTGGACAATTAGACCAGTCACTCCTATGGCGCGCGCGAGCTGAACGGAAAACACTGTCTAGGAAAAAGCGCTTTAGGCGCTGACTATTTTAAGAGCCAACTTCTTGAGATTTGCGGAAATAAATCACACGTTGAAGCACGGTTAGATTTGTGAGAATTGCGATAAGGATTATGCTCCATCCTAAGGCTTCCAGCCAAATTATGCTGAGAAGGCTTGCTACTGCCAGTATGATTAAGCGTTCAGCGCGCTCAGCGATACCCACGGTTTCCATTTTCACTCCAGCCGCCTCAGCTCTAGCGCGAACATAACTCACAAATAGCGAACCGATTAGCGCGGTAAGTCCCCAGAATGGATGGCACAGTCCGCCGAGAATTATGCCACCTAAAACAATGGCGTCAACATATCGGTCGAGCAGAGAATCGAAGAAATTGCCGAAGACTGTAGTTTCTCCGTAAATTCTTGCGAGGGCGCCGTCCAATGCGTCGCAAAAGCCTGAGGTTAAGAGGAAGATGGTAGCTGCTATTAGAAGAGACGGATTGGACAGCGAGTTCCAATACAATAAAGCTGAGATTATCGCAGATATCACTCCGATGCCACTCACCTGATTCGGAGTCAGTCCTATGCTGTGAGCAAGCTTCGCTTCGTAGGATATCCAGAGTTGAAACCTTCCCTTCAGCCTTGTCAGCAACGTGTCTCTATCCTTCCACAACTTTATGATCGCAATGTTTATTTAAAAACAGTCTGCGCGTGCATGCATGCAATACAGGTATTGTCTTTTTTTCTAACATTAATCGTTAAAATATCCTTACGTAATTATATTTACGTTAGGCTTTTTACTACAAAGAATATTAATTTGAAAGGAAGCAAATAGCTCAACGTTCTAACTAAGCTGTTATGAAGGGAGAAGCTATGGATAAATTCGAAAAAAAATATGTAAAATCCTTTGTCAAAAATGTTGATGTTAATTATGCGTGGCAGGCAAGCGACAAAGTAGCAAATATAGGTCTGTTCAAACTTGGGTTTCGTCCAAGTGGAACCATCGCTGAACATGAGGCTGCAAAATACATTGCAGATGAGATGAAAAGAATAGGATTAGTGAACATAAGCCTAGAGAAGGTTCCACTTCCTGCATGGAGGTTCCACTTCCTGCATGGTCCTTTCTCGGAGCTAAAGTAAACATAATTCAACCTGAGAATAGAACGGTTGTTGCCAGCACTTATGCTGGGTGTCCAGGAACTTCACCGGAAGGCGTAACTGGAGAGGTAGTCTACGTAGGTGATGGAACTCGGCACGATTACGATGGATTGGATGTTCAAGATAAGGTTGTCATGGTTAATCGTACTAAGGATTTGGTTTACAGCGCCATCGTTTATGAGGCGCAACTTCACGGAGCAAAAGGCGTTATAGTGAGAGAGACAGCATATGCAAAGGCTCCGGGGGCAATACGTTGCAACGATTTTTGTGGCACCCAAGCTAGAGTAGCGGTTGTTAACGTTTCTAAAGATGTTGCAGACCAGATTATAGGCTGGATTAAAGAGGGAGAGAAGGTTATTGTGAATTTAATTGTTGATGCTAAAGTTGAAGATGGTAAAGGATACAATGTTTTAGGATACCTCCCGTCTTCTGAGAAAAGTGAGAAGCTAATTATTGTTGGAGCACATCACGATTCTTGGTTTCACGGTTTCACTGACAACGCTGCTGGCGTTGGGTGTATGCTTGCGATTGCCAAGGCGTTAATTGAATCAGGTTACAAGCCGAAAGCAAATTTGTTGTTTATAAGTCATACTGGTGAAGAATTTGGTGCTTTAAACACATTTTATGATTGGCTGATTGGTTCTGATTATGCTGTGAAGGTTGAGCATCCTGATTGGGCGGGTAAAGTTATTGCTTACCTTAATCTTGATGGAAGTATTCTTGTCAATGCGACTGCCCATTTTGAGACTACGCGAGAGTTGAAAGCCTTCACAGAAAAGTTTGTGGAAGAGTTTAAGGAGGAATTTAGAATTCCCTACAAGTCTGTTGAGTTTGTTTCTGTTCCTGACACTCAGTTAGATCAGTTCTCATATGCGGGTGTAGGCATAC
>SMTZ1_10004188_pt1 | contig 16082 bp, 11 predicted proteins | sample DeeMarSWOR136_30_FD_25667 | JGI IMG/M metagenome (IMG submission 25667)
CGCCCCGCCGTCGAGAAATGTGGTATCGACCACTCCGGCGATAGAGTCGCCGGGGCTGGGATCAAAGTTGGGATCTTCACCGCGGTAAACGATGTAATAAGATAGGGTCTCCTCGGAGCCCGTGGTGTCGCTGGTGACTGCCGACCAGTAGAGGGCCAGATCGTTCACCGAAACAAAGGCCCTCACATCGGTCACTGGCGCCGGCGGTATATTATCGGCTGGCATCAAGAAGGTCATCACCCGGGCCATGAGGGTGTCCCGCTGGCTAGCCGATGTGATGGCCTCGAAGGGGAAGCCCAAATTGACCACCTTGAAAGAACCCTGGTACTCCACACCTGCTTTGTAGCCGGTGCCGTCGTAGCCGAGATTGAGGGAGCTTCCTCCGTAGGAATTGATGCAGTCGGGATACTCCACGTCGTACGGCCCACTGACGCTGTCTGAGTAAGCGATCGCGCTGAGCCCGGCGAAGATGGTACCGCCCAGGCCGCTGATGGCATAGACGTTGGCGTCGTCGGCCACATAATCGGCCTTCAGATAGTTGTTGTAAAAGGCCCGATCGGAGCTAGAGCCCTTGTAGTCCAGGTCCCAGCCGATCTCCGCGCCGGAGACGAACAGATTGCCCCCACCGTTCAGGAAGGTTTGCATCCGGCTCTGCTCCGTCGAGCTGAAGGTCTCGTCGACGGTGGACTCCTCGCCCAGCATCCAATCCACCACATCGTAAGAGGCTAGGCTCACCGAGCCGCTGGCCACGATCTCGTTGCTGGCCGAGTCGAAGGCATAACCCAGGTTGGCCAGGGATCCTCCGTGCTGGGCGATGAAGTTGCGGGTGTTGCCTCCGTCCTCGCGCTGGCGATCCACGCCGTTGACCACCAATACCTGAGTGTCAGAATCCGATGTCATGGCCCCTAAGACCTCCGTGGGGTATCCCTCGCTGCGTGGAGAAGTGCCGTTGACGCCCGCCACCTGGCAGTAATGAGGAATCCCTGGTGCGATGTCGGTGAAGGCCACCGAGGTTCCCGTCACCAGGGTATCGGCGTCGAAATGCTCCCCGTCCTCGCTCCTGTAGACGCGATAGCCGCTGGCTCCTGAGGCCGCCGACCAGGAGACCACCAGGTCGCCTGAAGAGGCAATCACTCGCAGGTTGGATGGCGAGCCCGGATAAGTGGAGCTATAGTGATCGCAGGTGCCGGCGTAGATGGCCCAGGCGTTCTGGTAGAGGTAGTTAGAGTCGTTCAGGCGGTACTCCTCGGCCCAGTTGCTGACGAAGGAGTTCTCCGTGAGGATGGCCGGCATGTTCGTCTCCCGGACCATGTGGAAATTATCCTCGTGCACCCCCTCGCGATAAGGGTTGCAGTTGGACCACACGAAGCCGATATGCATGTGGTCTTCCAGATGATGGACCACATCGTAGGCCAGGTCTCCGGAGGTCTCCCATCCGTGCCCCGTATACACATGGACTCCGGTATAATTGGCGCTACGGTTCGAAGAGGCGTTGTGGTGCACGGAGATGGCTCGGTCCACGGGGATGGAGTTGAAGTAGCTGGAGCGGTCGGAGAGGGAAACGGTGACATCGGTGGTTCGCGTCAGATACGCCTTCTCGGTGAGTCCCGTGGGCCCCACGGCGCCGGGATCTGAGCCCCCATGGCCGGGATCGATGCCAATCTTCAGCCCGCTCAAAGAAGCCCATGTACCAGAGACTGTTAGGCCGAAAAGAAAGGCAGCCACACCTCCTATGCGCCAAATGAAGCCTCGTTTTCTGATCATGGCATATATCCCCGCCAGAGGAAGGATTTTTTTTCTGATATAAACTCCTTACGAATATTATATCAGATTCTGTAGTGAGTTGTCAAGAGAAAAGGTCCGTTTCTTTTTCCGGTATTTCCCTCGCAACAATATCTTTGGCCATAAAAAACCCCCTCGATTTTCGCCAAGGGGGTGAAAGTAGGCTTAAGTTTGGGGATTTAGCGAAGAAGAACCATCTTTTTTGTGAACCTTCGAGATCCAGCCTGAAGTAGGCAGAAGTAGATGCCACTAGCCACCGGGCGCCCCTGGTCGTTCCGGCTATCCCAGTTGACCGTGTGATGGCCGGCCGGTTGCTCCTCCCGACGCAAGCTGCTCACCTTCTGGCCTTGGATGTTGTAGACCGACACTGTGACCATGGTTTTCGAGGGAATCTGGTAAGATATGGTGGTGACGGGATTGAAGGGATTGGGATAGTTCTGGAAGAGTTGAAACTCCCCAGGCAGTGGCGAGCCATCAGCCAGTTCTCCCGGAACATCGGTCGGGAAGTCAAAAAAGGTCATAACCCGCGTCATGATCTGATCTCGAACCGACTCAGAGCCGATGGTCTCCCATGGAAAGCCAATATGGACCAGTTTGCCCTCCTGAGCGCCGGACCCGAATGTGCCTTGATATTCCACGCCGGCGTTCCTTGTGGCGCTGTATATCAGGTTGACGGTGCTGCCGCCGGAGGCGTTGATGTAGTCGGGATAGTCCTCCGGGTAGGTCTGTCCGTAGCTGAAGGAGAGGCCCTGAAAGATGGTCCCGCTCACGCCGGTAACGGTGTAGTCGCCAGCGTCGTCGCCCACATAGGTGGCCTTTAAATAGTCTCGGTAGAAGGCCTGATCCCCAGCAGTGCCACGAGCCAGATCGTAGCCGATCTCCGAGCCGGTGACGAACAGCTTCCCGCCGCCCTCCAGATAGCTCTGCACGATACTCTGCTCCCGGATGTCAAAGGTCTCATCCGTAGTGCCCTCATCCCCCAAAATCCAGATGAGAGCATCATAGCCTTCCAGATTCACCTCGTTCCCGGCCGCCTCATTGGCGCAGGTCTCGAACATAATGTCCAGTTTGTGCAAAGATTTGGCGTTGAATCCCGCAAAGGGATGTCCCGGAGACAGCCAGCTCGATCGGCGGTCGAAGCCGTCAACGATGAGCACGGGAGGTCGAGTTGGGGTTGTTGACAGGCAATAGATATTGGAGAAGTCGCTCTCTGGGTTAGCAAATGTGGTGTCGATGGCCACCATCTTGAAGTAATAGATCTGCTCTGGGTCCAGGCCGCCTATGGTCACGGTAGTATCTCCCGCGAACAGAGAATCCTCGTACAGGATGGGTGAGCCCCAGTTGACCCCGTCGATGCTCTGGTACAGACGATAGCCTATGAGAGTGGCCTCCAGGTGCTTAAACCACCGGATGACCGCCTGCGTCCCGGTGCTGTCGTTGAGGACCGAATGAAACACGGGCGCGTCCAGGGTGGGGGGAGGAGGTTCGGGAGAGGTTTCCATGTGTTCCGCCAGGCCAATGTGCATGGCCGTGGCGTTGGTGTTGAGATAGGTAGAGTCCCGCAGACGGGTCTCCTCGGCGGGATTGGAGATGAAGGAGTTCTCCGTCAGACAGCAGGGCATGTTGGGCTCCCGGACCATATGGAAGTTATCGGCGTGGATGCCCCAGGTCCCGCAGTTGGTGGATACCACCCCGATGTTGAGCACTGAATCCAGGCGGGTGACGATCTTGGAGGCCATGTGCAGGTCAATCTCCGGGGTATCCAGATAGACGTGGACGCCGGTGTAGTTGGCATACTGGTTTGTGGAGGCGTTGTGATGGACGGAGATGCATCTGTCCACGGTCATGGCGTTGGCCAACTGGGAGCGAGCGGCCAGACTGAGGGTGACGTCCGTCTCCCGGGTCATATAGATGGTAGCCCCCGCCGCCTCCAGAGAGTCCCGGAAGAACAGAGAAGTAGTCAGGTTGATTTCCTTCTCGGTGAGACCCGTAGGCCCAATAGCGCCAGGCTCGGAACCCCCATGGCCGGGGTCCACGCAGAAGCTATATTCGGAGAGATCCTGAGCCCCGGCCAGATGGCCAGTTGCCAAGAGGGTCAGGAGGAAGCCGAGGCATACTAAGTATCTTTTAGATTGCATGGCGTTCCTCCTATTCTCCGATTAGGGTGGGTGGCTGGACGGGCACAGTATAGATGGCTCCCGCAGCGGAGAACGCAATCCGAGTTCCATCGGGAGACCAGGCGGGCCCTCGTTCAATAAGGTCTGGGGTGTTGGTGAGCCGAACTCTTGCCTGACCGTCGAATCTTATGAGATAGAGGTCCGATCCGGTTATGACCATGCCATCGTCTTCCGTGACCTCGTAGACAAGCCTGAGCCCATCGGGCGACCAACAGGGGTCGCTCCCGTATCCCAGGTTGATTCTGTGTGTGCCATCAATATAGACCACCGAAATGCTGCCAGCATGTTCCAACGATGTGTAGCAGACTCGACCTCCATCGGGGGACAAGATGGGATCGAAGCAGCGCTGGTCGGGTCCGGAAATCAGAATTCTGTCTCTGCCGTCGGGATGGGAGATCCAAATCTGCAGATCTCGAGAGGTGGTGGCTACCAAATCCATAGCCTCGTTCTGTATCTGAGAGAGTGCCAGCTGAGAGGCGTGCGTCTTGGCCAGGGTGCCGTCTCGATCAGTTTCATAAACGATGGTGCCGTCCCCAGAGATCCATCGGGGAGTTCCCAGGAACCTCTGGTAATCCTCGATCTGATGGACAGCCTTGTCCTCTACATCGACCACCTTGATGGCGAAATATCTCTTGCCATCGATCATCTTTTCGGCCCGGTATGCGATATGTCGACTGTCCGGCGACCAGGCGAATTTATATCCCGATGCCCGATCGGCAGTCAACTGCTCAAGTCCCGTTCCATCAGAATTCATCCTCCAGATGCCAATCCTGTCGCCCCGGGTCATGGCCAGTGACCGGCCGTCCGGAGACCACACGGGACCCACAAAACCCTCCTTTGCCTCCGTCAATTTGACCGGGTGGCTCTGGGCTTGGTGGCTCATGCTGAGGAGGATTATTAAGCCCATAAAGACCACTAGGCTCAACGAAGTAATCGAACGATGCTTCAAGCTTCCTCCCTTCTATGAAAGTACATGGCGGTTGGAGCGAGCCGCCAGACTTGTCTGGGAACCTCACAAAGGTGTTTGTTAGTATAGCATATTTTGAAGCAGCGGGCAAGGATAAAACTGCTCAGGGATCTGTGGAAAATTTCGATGCGTTCGTCTTCGGAAAGTGGCGTTGATTGGAAAATCAAAGGGGCCACCTTGTCCGACTAAAAAAGTAGAAAATAATACTTGACTTTTTAACTCGGGTTTAGTACCTTATACCTGTAGTGGGTATATAGCATATTTTCACAGATGATAAAAAAATATGGACGATATCTGAGAGAGAATTATATGCCTGAAGAGATTAGAAAGAAGGCTGAACTCAAGATTTCGGGAATGACGTGCGCCACATGTGCCAGGACCATTGAAAAATCCCTTTTGCAACTTGAGGACGTTTCCAAGGCTGAGGTACATCTTGGGAATGAAACTGCCTTTGTAGAGTATGATTCTGAAAAGGTGAAGCTTGCTGAACTTGAACAGGCGGTTGCAGATGCAGGTTATAGGGTGATCGATGAAAAGGTGAGCCTGAAAGTGGGAGGAATGACCTGTGCGACCTGTGTCAAGACGATTGAAAACTCCCTCAACAAATTGGACGGAGTCAGCAGCGTCGATGTGAATCTGAGCGCTGAGAGGGCATATGTGACCTACAACCCAAGAGCAATCACTGTGACTGACATGAAAAGGGCCATTGAAGAAGCCGGCTATCAATATCTTGGAGCAGAGGGAGAGGAGGCTGAAGATTTAGAAAAAACGGTACGAGACAGAGAACTACGAGCAAAAATCAGCAGAGTGATTGTCGGATTTGCCATAGGCATTCCTCTCATGATTCTCAGCCATCTTCGCGTTACCTTACCATTTCCCATGTCCCATATGATGTTGGTGGTTTCGACGCCAGCTTTTATTTATGTCAGTCACCCCATATTCAGGGCCGCCTATCGTTCTCTAAAAAATAACCATCTCAACATGGATGTCATGTACTCCCTGGGCATCGGCGTTGCCTTTGTGGCCAGTCTTTTGGGCACCTTTGAGGTTGTCCTTTCCAAGGAGTTTTTATTCTATGAGACGGCGGTTCTTCTGGCCACATTTCTCACCATGGGTCGATATTTGGAGGCCAGAGCTAAGGGAAAGACCTCCGATGCTATTAAGAAGTTGATGGGCTTGCGTCCCAAGACCGCGGTTGTTATCCGTGATGATGCCGAGGTTGAGATCTTTATCGAGGACCTTCAAGTCGGCGACATCATCGTGGTCAAGCCAGGCGGGAGGATACCCGTAGATGGTCAGGTGGTTGCCGGTGAGAGTTACGTCGATGAGTCGATGATCACAGGCGAGCCCATCCCAACTTTGAAGCAGAGCGAGGATGATGTTGTGGGTGGAACTCTTAACACCAACAGCGTCATCAAGTTCGCAGCGACGAAAATAGGTAAGGACACAGTTCTGTCTCAAATTATAAAACTGGTCCAAGAGGCTCAGGGATCAAAGCCGCCCATTCAAAGGATTGCCGATAGAGCAGTGAGTTATTTCATTCCCATCGTCTTGGCCATTGCGATTCTTGCTTTTGTGGTGTGGTACCTTGTCTTCGGCAATACCCTTCTTTTCGCCCTGACGGCCATGATTTCGGTTCTGGTCATCGCCTGCCCGTGCGCCCTCGGTCTGGCAACGCCCACCGCTGTCACGGTGGGTGTGGGTCGGGGGGCAGAGCTGGGAGTTCTCGTTAAAAATGGCGAAGCTCTGGAGATATCTGAAAAACTGACAACAATCGTATTTGACAAAACGGGAACTCTCACCAAGGGAAGGCCAGAGGTTACAGATGTCGTTGGCATTGGAATTGACGATGGAGTGCTTCTAAAGTTGGCAGCGAGCGTCGAGAAGAATTCGCAACATCCCCTGGCCGAGGCCATTGTGAAAAAGGCGGCTGAAAGGGATCTTGAGATTGAGGAAAGCAGAGGTTTCGATACTTTTGGTGGCAAGGGTGTCATAGCAAAAGTCGATGGAAAAGAGGTGCTCGTAGGAAATAGAATGCTTTTTGAGGAAAGAAACATCACCTACGCCCGAGACGTCGAGGAGAAGGTCATTGGGCTCGAAAACGAGGGCAAAACGGCAATTTTGGTTGCCCTTGATCATAGCACATGTGGCATCATCGCCGTTGCCGACACAGTAAAGGAAACCTCACAGGATGCCGTTAAAGATCTCAAAAACATGAACCTTGACGTCGTCATGATCACTGGAGATAATGCCAGAACTGCACATGCCATCGCCCAGGAAATCGGGATCGAAAAGGTATTAGCCCAAGTTTTACCACAGGATAAGGCCGCCAATGTCAAGGAACTTCAAAGGAAAGGAGAGACAGTGGCCTTTGTGGGCGATGGCATCAACGATGCGCCAGCTCTGGCGCAAGCGGATGTGGGCATCGCCATCGGCAGTGGCACCGATGTGGCTATAGAAAGCGGTGAAATAGTGCTGATGAAAGATGATCCCATAGATGCTGTGGCCGCGGTGCAGTTGAGCAAGAAGGTCATATCACGGATAAAGCAGAATCTATTCTGGGCTTTTGCCTATAATACGGCCCTCATTCCAGTGGCTGCAGGCATCCTCTATCCATTCTTTGGGATTACCTTTCGACCAGAATTCGCCGGGCTTGCCATGGCCATGAGCTCCGTGACGGTGGTTACTCTTTCCCTGATGCTAAAAGGATATATTCCGCCCACCAAGAAGGGCGCAAAGGTCGAAGGGAGGTGAAAAGAATGGCTGTGGATCCAGTATGCAAGATGGAGGTGAACGAAGAAACTGCTGCGGCTAAGAGCGAGTATAAGGGGCAAACCTATTACTTCTGTGCCTCGGGATGCAAGAGGGAGTTCGATGAGCATCCCGAAAAATACCTCGGTGAATCCGAGAGACGGGGTTGCTGCGGTCACTGATGGAGAGGATCGCAAGGTGATTTAATGAGAAAGCTGCCAGTCTTGATTCTCTCAAAGCTCTTAGGTTGTTTTCATTCTTGCCGCACCTGTTGTTTAAAGAGGGGATGCGAAGTTGTGACCGTTGGTGGCATCTTCGCATCTCCCAAGCTACCTTTGGCTATACTACAGATATAGACATGAGGTGAAAATCTCCCAACCTGTGCCTGCAAATTCGCCGATACCATGACCAAATCGATCCGTATCGTCTGGGAAAGACGTTACACACACTCTTGATATCACAGATGATCGTGGCAAATGAAGAGAGTATGAGTTGATCAGGCTTAACAAGGGAAAAGCAGGAAATAAACCTGACCTTTTAACTCGGTTTATACCTTATACCTGTGGGAACTATTAGGAGATTCAAGATTGTGATTGAACAGGATACAAAGAAAGAAACCCTGACTCGTCTTAAGAAAGTGGAGGGACAGGTCCGGGGCATCCAGAAAATGATCGAGGAGCGCCGATATTGTATCGATGTGGTCATGCAGCTGGCGGCAGCAGAATCGGCTCTCCATTCTGTCGCCGAGATCATCCTCAAGAACCATTTGGAGACCTGCGTTCTCTCGGCCTTTCGGTCCAACGACGAGGAGGATCGCCAGGAGAAAGTTGACGAGCTGATGCGGGTGTATAGCAATCTGAGGACTCGGTAAGAGTCGTCTCTAGCATTCATGCAATTGCCTTAGGTTTTCTACTCAATCGGGGTGAAAGGGTTGCCTTGGCCGTGGATACAACGGTATTTCTGGCGAGCACAGCGTAGATTTTTCCTTCGGGGCGACATCACCGCCTTATAGATACTCTGAGGTCGGTATCAAAAGGTTAGCTAACTCGTGCACGCCTATCATCAGCTTCACATGAGGTGATGAGAGAAACATATGGAAGAAGTAGGCAAAGTTGTGGACATATCTGGTGATCTGGCAACGGTAGTGATTCAGCCGCAAGGTGCCTGTGGTCATTGCGCAGCCCAATCGGCTTGCAGTCCATCGGGTGATAAGATATATGGTGATAAGATATATACTGAGGCAATAAATGAGCATGGTGCAAGGATTGGTGACACTGTGAGGATGGAGATGAATCCTGCAACTGCAATCCTATCGGCATTTTTAATATTTTTTCTTCCCATTGTTGCCTTCGGTATCGGCTTTGCCGTTCTTAGCCTGATCACTCAAAACGACAATATGAAAGTGCTGGGAGGTATTGGATTCTCGGTGGTTTATTTTCTTTTCCTAAGAAAGCTTAACAAGAAGCTATCAAAGGGTAGAAAGTTTAAGCCCATCGTTACAGAAATTGTAAAGCAATTCCCCGGTCAGGAACGCAATTAAAGAGTCTGTTTGGCGTGTAAAGAGTTTTACTGCAATTCTGTACGTCACGTAAATACATGACAAATAGGTCAGCTAGCCTCTGAAGATGGGGAAGATGAAGATGGGCGAGGATTCCGTTTGTAGCACAGAGAGCGATGAGGCAGCAGTTCCGAAAAGATCGAAGATGAGTGTAAGGCGCATTATTTCTTTCGCGATCTCTGTAGAGGCCTTTGATAAGGCTGAACATAAGTTCGTGAAGTAGGAATTCAGCAAGTGGTTCTGATGCAGGCAGTTGGTAGAATGGCATGGCGGTTTAATGAGCCGTCGCATCAAAATTTGGAGGTCTGATTGAGAACTTTTGTTCGTATAATAACAACAGGTTTTATCCTTGCGTCCTGGGTATTTGTTGATGCTGCTTCGGGGCTGAGTCTGGACGTGGTAGTTAAAGAGACTCTGGAAAATAATCCGGAGATTTTGGCAGCAGAAAACAAATGGGAAGCGGCAAAGGCGAAAGTGCCACAAGTCAGGTGGTGGGACGATCCTCAACTTGGTGTAAGCTTCGAGAAGATCCCTCAAGGCTCATATTCCCTGGGAGCCGCCAAAATGAGGATGTTGAGTATCTCCCAGATAATACCGTTTCCAGGAAAGCTTACTTTAAAAGGACGAATGGCGCAAAGCGAAGTTATGATAGCCAAGGAGGAGTATGAAGCCAAGAAACAGGAGTTGACTGCTAGAGTGAAATCAGCCTACTACAGGCTCTTCTTAGTTTACAAATCTATAGAAATCGAAAAAGAACAGAGGGATTTGCTCCGCAAATTCTCGAAAATAGCTGAGACCAAGTATGCTGTAAGCCAAGCGGCGCAACATGATGTATTGAAAGCTCAGGTAGAACTCTCCCTTCTAGCAGATGATCTTATCACTCTCCAACAAGAAGATTTGCCAACTGCCGAGGCCAAACTGAACGACATTTTGAATCGCCCACCTCATAGCCCCTTAGGGGTCCCTGAAGAATTCACAGTTCCCAAATTGGAAAAGAATAGGAAGGAGATTGAGGAGTTTGCCCTTAAGTATAGACAAACGCTCAAAGCTATTGGATATGGAGTGGAAAAGAGCATGGCAGCGTATAAATTGGCCAAGATGGAATATCTACCTGACTTTGGTATCAAGTTTATGCGAACAGAGATGGAAACAGCCATGAACACGGAAACTACCGGGGGTGTGATGCTATCAATCAATATCCCCCTCTGGTTTTGGAAAAAGGGATACGGAGTTTCAGAAAAGCGGGCCCAAAAGAGAAGCGCAGAAGCCTCTTATCAAGCGATGAGGAATATGGTACTCTTTGAAGTTCAGAATGCATTGGCCAAATTTAATACCACAGAGAGAAGAGTGAATCTGTTCCAAACAAGCATCATACCTCAAGCTGAACAGACTTTGAAAGCCGCTACTGTTGCTTATGAGACGGGAAAAGTTGATTTCTTAACGTTGATGAACAGTGAGCGCATGTTGAGGGATACGAAATTAAAATACTATAAAATCCTGATGGACCACGCAACAAATTTTGCTAATTTGGAAAGGGTAGTCGGAGTAAGACTCACGAAATAAAGCGAGCTGCAAAATTGTTTGGATAGGGCTCCAAGACAGGAGGTTAACATGTCTCGCCGAGATATAAAATACATAGTATTGTTTGCCACAATTCTGCTGCTGCTTGGATTGTCATTAGTATCTTGCCAAAGGCCGGAGACTTCCACACAAACGGCCCAGATCGATGAATCCAAGAGAGAAGAGGGAAAAGACATCCTTTACTGGACCTGTGGCATGCATCCATCTGTCAGGGTAATGCCCGAGGAGTACAAAAAGGGGCAGACAAAATGCCCCATCTGCAACATGGATTTGGTCTCAGTATCTAAGGGGGAGGAAGCTCCTGGTGAAGAAGGACAAGTGGTATTGAAATTATCTCCTCGGGCTCAAAAGTTAGCTAGTATAGCAACATCTGAAGTAACCTATCGTCCCCTTTTAAAGGAGATCCGTACTGTTGGTAAGATAGATTATGACGAAAGGAAATGGGCATATGTGGCCTCACGAGTACCTGGAAGGATTGACAAACTCTTTGTCGATTTCACCGGGGTAACCGTTAAGCAAGGAGAACCATTGGTATGGTTCTATAGTCCCGCTCTTGTTTCTACCCAGGAGGAGTATCTTTTGGCCCTTGAGACTTTGGTGAAAGTAAAGGGAAGCCATCTTCAAGAAGTTATCGAAAACGCAGAGTCTCTTGTAAAGTCAACTGAGAAAAGACTTCTTCTTTGGGGAATTACCGAGAATCAAGTTAAGGAGCTGCAGGAAAAGAAAGAAGCAGAAACGCACATGACGATTTATGCCCCCATGTCTGGTACGGTCATTCATAAGACAGCTTTAGAGGGAAAATATGTGAAGGAGGGGGAAAACATTTACCATATTGCAGACCTATCTTATGTTTGGATGTTTGCCGACATATACGAGGAAGATATTTCCTGGATAAAGCTTGGGCAGGAAGTGAAAATAACTTCCATTGCATATCCCGGAGATGTCTTCACAGGAACGATTTCTTTTGTCAATCCTTATCTTGATGAAAAGACTCGATCGGTTAAGATTCGAGTAGATGTTCCCAATCCAGATGAGAAGTTGAAGCCCGGTATGTATGTCGATGCCTTCATTAAAGCACCCATAAGCGATAGAAGGGGAATATATTATACATGTCCCATGCATCCTGAGGTGATATCAGCAAAACCCGGTGAGTGTCCTGAATGCGGGATGTATTTGAAGAAAATAGAAGGCGATCTCGTATTGGCGGTGCCCAAATCAGCTGTCTTGGATGTCGGCACACGTAAACTGGTGTATATCGATCAAAGTGCAGGCAGATATGAGGCACGGGAGGTCAAATTGGGCCCAGAGGCGGAACTACTGCTACAGGAAAAAAGTGAACCATTCTTTCCTGTTTTGGAAGGTTTGGCTGAAGGGGATAAGGTTGTAGCACGCGCCAACTTTCTTATAGACTCACAGTCTCAGCTCACAGGAGAGGCCGCTGGTGTCTATGGGGGTGCCATTGAGGTTGGAGAGTAAGCATGATTAATCGCATTATAGAATTCTGTCTTAACAATCGACTATTGGTGATCTTCTTCACCCTCCTCTTGCTCTTAGCGGGAGGATGGGCACTGAAACACGCTTCAATAGATGCTATTCCAGACATAGGAGAGAACCAAACCATCGTATATGCGGAGTGGCCAGGAAGGAGCCCTCAAGATGTCGAGGATCAAGTGACCTATCCACTAACTGTCAATCTCACAGGTATACCCAAGGTTAAGGTCATTCGTTCCAATTCGATGTTTGGCTTAAGTATGGTAAACATCATATTTGAAGAGGGCGTGGACTTCTATTGGGCTCGTACAAGAATCTTGGAAAGGCTTGATTGGGCTAAAAAAGATTTGCCTCAAGATGTAACCCCCATTTTGGGGCCTGATGCCACAGCATTAGGGCAGATATTCTGGTACACCATAGAAGGGGAAGGGTACGATTTAGAAGAGTTGCGATCGATGCAAGATTGGTATGTGAAGTATCAGCTTAATTCAGTACCAGGTGTCTCTGAAGTGGCTTCTGTAGGTGGTTTTGTGAAACAGTATCAAATAGAAGTTGATCCTAATAAACTACTTGCCTATAACGTACCCTTGTCTAAGGTAATTATGGCTGTCCGTAACAGCAACATAGATGTTGGAGCTAAAGTCTTTGAAGAGGGAGGAATGGAATTCATAATCAGAGGGTTAGGGTTCATTAAATCTGTTGATGATATAGAAAATATTGTGGTGGATACTCATGATGGTGTGCCGATCTTAGCTAAAAATGTGGCAAATGTTGTTATTGGGCCTGATTTCAGAAGAGGTGCTTTGGACAAAGAGGGCGCTGAGGTTGTGGGTGCCGTGGTCCTAATGAGATATGGCGAAAATCCAAGAGAAATCATCAGGCGAATAAAGGAAAAAATAGAGGAGATTGAACCCGGTCTACCGCCAGGTGTCAAGATCGTTCCATTTTATGATCGCACCGAGCTGATTGGCAGAACCACGGCCACTCTTAGGTTGAACGTCATTCTTCAGGTCATTGTGACCGTGTTGGTTGTCTTCGTGATGCTGCGACATCTTTCGGCCAGTTTGGTGATCTCTATAATATTACCGTTTGGCATTTTGATTACCTTCTTGTTGATGTATTTATTGAAAATGCCCTCTAATTTAATGTCTATTTCGGGCATTGCTTTATCTATTGGGGTGATGGTAGATTGCGCTATCATCATGACTGAGAATATACACAAACACCTCGCTGAGCTGGGGCCCGCCAGAGATCCAAAGACGAGATTAGAAGTGGTTGGATTTGCTGCCAAGCAGGTCGGAAAACCAATATTCTTTTCAGCTATAATAATCATCATAGCTTTTGCGAACATATATTTTCTAAGAGGCCAATCGGGGAAGCTGTTCCGGCCGTTGGCATTTACCGAAAATTTCGTTATGGCAGTGGCTGCTTTGCTGGCCATCGCTTTGCTGCCCGTTATAATCAGTATAGCAATTCGCGGCAAATTGCGTTCGCTGGAACAAGGCAAATTGGTGCAAACCCTAATTAGGTGGTATGATCCAATCATTCGGTGGTCTGTTGGGCACAAAAAGATAATTATCGGGATCTCGTTGATATTTTTGATTGCATGCCTTTCTATTCTGCCGTTCATTCAGAGCGAGTTTATGCCCCCCTTGAATGAGGGTGATCTTCTTTTCATGCCTGTATTGCTTCCGGGTGCTTCACTGACACAGGTCATGGAGGTTATGAGAAAGCAGGACATAATCTTGAAAGACCTCCCCGAAGTTGACATGGTAGTCGGAAAGCTTGGTAGAGCAGAGACAGCGACTGATCCTGCACCAGTTGCCATGATCGAGACGGTCGTTAAGCTTAAGCCAAAGAAGTATTGGCGCAGTGGTATGACCAGAGAAAAGCTCATCAGGGAGATGGACGAACAACTCAGGATTCCTGGTGTATCCAATATTTGGACTCAGCCAATACGTAATCGTATTGATATGCTGGCCACCGGCATTCAGACGCCGGTGGGCGTGAAGGTATTCGGCCCAGACCTCAAAAAAGCAGAGGAAATTGCAGTAAGAATTGAGGAGACAATCAGGAACATAAAGGGAGTTGCCAATCCTTACGCTGAGAGGGTAGGCAACAAGCCATACCTTGAGATCACTATTGATCGACATCAAGCAGCGAGATACGGTATCAGCGTAGCTGATGTGAATTCGATCATCATGACAGCCATAGGAGGGATGAATCTCACCACCACGATTGAAGGGAGAGAGCGTTATCCGATAAGCGTAAGATATGCCAGGGAATTGAGAGATAATGTTGAGGCACTAAAGAGAGTGTTAGTGCCAGCCAGGACTGGAGCGCAGATTCCTCTGTCGCAGATTGCAGATATCAGGAAAGTGCCGGGACCTGCAAAAATATCGACTGAGAATGGGGTCCCTTATGTTCGCGTTTTCGTTGGAGTAGATGAAGAGGAAAAAGGTGTTGTAGATGTAGTGAAAGAAGCACAAAGAGTAGTTAAGGAAAGAATCGAATTTCCTCCCGGATACTTCATTTCTTGGAGTGGACAGTATCTATATGAATTGGAGGCCAGAAGAAGATTCATGATTGTGTTACCCCTCTGTCTGTTTTTAATCTTTGTGCTTCTTTACATGGAGTTCCGTACAATCTCTTTGGCACTGCTAGTTTTTTCTGCTCTGCCATTTGCGTTCACGGGGGGAATTTTGCTCCAATTCATCCTGGGATATAAATTCTCGACTGCGGTATGGGTAGGATATATTGCTTTGTTTGGCGTTGCTGTTGAGGATGGATTAGTGCTCATTGAGCATCTAAAGGAACGCCATGAGAAATCCAAAGACCAAGCTGTTAGTGATTCCGTTATTGCTGGGGCGAAATGGAAGCTTAGACCTATACTGATGACTACCGTGACCACAATATTAGCGCTTTTTCCTATAATGTTCTCCAGGGGCGTAGGAAGCGAGATTATGAAGCCTATTGCTGCTCCAATAGTCGGTGGGATGATCACGGCCACGGCTTTGAATCTCATTCTTATTCCTGTGCTATTTGCAGCATTAATGGGCTGGGAGATTAAACGGGAGAAAAAGGAGCAAGGCGATGAAGTTAATTAAAGCCTACATTAGAATATTAATGGTGGATGAGGTCATTCATGCCCTGGAGAAGATAGATATCACTCGCATAAGTGTCATCGATGTGCGTGAGATGGGTAGGAGCATAGACAGACATCATTTTAAGTACTCCATGGAATATGCCACTACCTATACGCCCGTGGTAAAGATAGAAATGGTATGTAAAGATGAAGAAGTAGACAAAATTGTGAAGGTCGTCAAAGAGAATGCTCATACAGGTAGAAAAGGCGATGGTATCATCTTTGTTTCTCCAGTGGAAGAGGCCTTTCACATTCGCACCGGGAAGAAAGGGAAAAAATTTCTCTAATTATTTATATGTTGAGTCTCACCCAGAGAAGTGTCCTTTACTATATATATTGCTCTTTGAAATTTGGCTCTAGAATTGACTTCTCATCTCTGGTTCCTGTCCTGTTCTCTTGGCTACAGGAGAGACACATTCAAAGGAGGCAATCATGACAAGGTGGATCTTTTTTATCGTCCTTACTCTGGCCGCAGTGGCCCTTGTGGTTGGGTGTGGTCAGAAAGAAGAGCAAACGCAGCAGATGCAAGAGTCGACCCCAGAGGGACAGGTCGTCTCCGAAAAGATCTTCGATCCGGTGTGTGGCATGCAAATCGGCTCGGAGACTTCCTATAAGGCAGAGTATGAGGGC
>SMTZ1_10008029_pt1 | contig 16082 bp, 12 predicted proteins | sample DeeMarSWOR136_30_FD_25667 | JGI IMG/M metagenome (IMG submission 25667)
GGAAGAGACCGTCCATCTGCCATTGCTCTTTCACCCTGATCCTCGCCGCATACTGGTGGTTGGTGGGGGGTTGGGGGGTGTGCTGAACGAGCTGCTCAAGTATCCAATCGAGAGTGTGGACTATGCCGAGCTGGATCCCCTGGTGATCCAGGTTGTACGTGCCTTTCTCACCGAGTTGACCACACAAGAATTGGGAGACCCCAGACTGCACGTGCACAGCTTGGATGGCCGGCTGCTCCTGAACCAGATGGTACGCCAAGAAAAGACCGACGTGCGCAGATATGACGTCGTGCTGGTAAACCTCCCATATCCCTCAACGCTGGAATTCAATCGCTTCTACACCGAAGAATTCTTCCAACTGCTGCAGCACGTATTGGACGAAAGAGGACTCGCAGTATTCCCTTTGCCCGGTTCACTGAGCTATCTGGGACCAGGCATGCGTGAGCTTAACCTCATGCTGCGAAACGGATTGCAGGCTGTCTTTCCGAACGTGAGCGCTATTCCCGGCGATACCACCTTGTGGTTAGCGTCTCCCTCCCTGTCGCTGGCATCCACCACATCACAAGAACTCGTTGCCACGTGGCAACAACGAGCCCTGGCCACGCGTTTCATCACCGAGGGGCACTTGCGGGTGCGGTTCGATCTACAGCGCCTGGCCTGGTTTCAGGGTGCGCTGCAAACGGAGAGGCAAATCCACTCCAACCACGACCTCCATCCTGCAGGCGTGCTCTATGGCCTTGCCTACTGGAGCGAGATGTTCGCACCGACGACCCATCGCTTGTTGACCGGCGCCAGTCAAATCACCCTCTGGCAATGGGGTCTGCTTCCTGGCCTTCTGACCTTCATTGCAGGGCTCATCCGAAGAGGGTCTCGTAGGTGGAGGGGCATCGCGGTTCCGGTCATCGTTGCCACCACCGGTTTCGCTGGGATGGTGTGCGACCTGATGATCGTGTTTATCTTCCAGGCCCTTTACGGATACGTGTACCAGCACGTAGGCCTGATCATTGCCGCGTTCATGGCCGGGCTGGCCTTGGGGGGCTGGTCCGCGACGCGCAGGCCCCTCGTTGCCGGAGACAGACGGCAGGCGCTCGTCTGGTCGGAGATAATGCTCATCGCTTACTGGCTCATCCTCCCCCTGGTGTTGACAGCGCTTTCGTCTTCAACAACGACGTGGGTGGTGGCGCCGGTCTTGTTGCTGCTGAATACGTTCGGAGGATGGCTCGTGGGGCTGCAGTTTCCGCTGTCCAGCCAGCTGCACCTGGCCGTACGAGGTGAACCGGGCTACACCGCCGGTGTACTCTACGCTGCAGACCTGGCGGGCGCCTTCCTGGGAGCCATCGCTGTCGGCATCGCCCTGCTGCCGGTCCTGGGCACTACAGGCACCTGCCTCTTCGTTGTGATCCTGAAGGCATGCAGCCTGGTGCTGTTCCTTACAGGATCCAACCCTCAAACATCCCAGACTCCCGCGATTGGATAACCGCAGAAACCGCACTTGCCGTCCACCACATCGTTAGCCACCACAGTGAAATGCAAACGATGGATGATCCGTTCTTTGCATGCAGGACAGAAGGTGCTGTTGCGGCTGTGGCCAGGGACGTTACCCAGGTAAACATAGTGCAGGCCAACTTCATCCGCGATGGCAACCGCATCTTCGAGGGTTTCAACGGGGGTTGGCGGCAGGTGCTGCATTTTGTACGACGGCCAGAAGCGAATAAAGTGCAATGGCACTTCTATCCCTAGAGTCTCCACAATCCAAGTGCACATGCTGCGAATGTCCTCGGGGTTGTCATTCAGCTTGGGGATGATCAAATTGACAATCTCGAGGTGCACTCCAGCTTGGGCAACACGCTCCAAGGTTCTGAGCACCGGGGCAAGCTCGAGGGAGCAAACCTGACGATAGAAATCCGACACAAACGCCTTCAGGTCTACGGTGATGGCATCCAGTTGAACGAGCAATTGCTGCAGAGAGGCAGCCAGCATGGTTCCATTGGTGTGGCACAGTGCGCGGAGCCCCTGGGCCTTGGCCATCGAGGCGATATCGTACATGTACTCATAGAAAGCGATTGGCTCGTTATATGTAAAGGAGATCCCTCCGCAACCTGAGGCCTTGGCCTGCTCGATCACCTCGTCAGGAGTAGCGCGGTAGTTGACCGTCTCCCACAGCGTTCGCTGCGACATCTCCCAGTTCTGGCAGAATTTGCACCGGCTGTTGCAGGAAGCCGTGCCCACACAGAAGATTCTCGTCCCGGGCAGCATGTGGAAGGCGGGTTCTTTCTCAATCGGATCCACCTGCAATGCACACGGCTGGCCATAAATCAGAGAATAGTAGGCCCCACCTATGTTCTTCTTGTTGTTACAAAAGCCGAGCCGACCGTCAGAAACGATGCACTGCCTGAAGCAGACCTGGCATTGCACCCGGCCGTCGTCCAGACGCCGATAATGCATGGCCTCACGCAATTCTGACGGATCGGGAGTACGAATGATTCGTGCTGGCTCTCGTGTCTCCGGTGTAGAGGAACACCCCGTCGCCGTGGGCAAGCCAAGCGCCGCCATCAACGCGGCCGCACATCCCTTCGCCAGGAATTGACGGCGCGTCAGCCTGGTATCTCCCGCGCGTTCGCTCAAAACTCACCCCTTCCACGGTCCGCAATCCAACCACTGGCTTGGCTACCTGGATTATACCTTTCCGCTTCATCAGCAGTCAAGCTGTCCAGGCATGCGCAGCAGCTTACATATTGCTACCGCGGCCGTTCTCACCTTGACGATAAGCGCAGAGACGGCATCCTAAGCCTGCTCTCGCACCAAAGATTCCAGGAAATCCGGCTTTTCGGCACCAGTCTGATAGTTTTTGACAGTTATCTTGTGTTATACTAGCACCAAACAAGCCTACACCGGTCAGGGCTGTAGGCTTGTTTGTTCTGTAAGCGACAATACGTCATTGAGGTGCAATGGACAAATCATCGCGACTGGGCGGATTCTACAAACTCAGCCCCCAAGAGCGCATTGATACACTACAAGAGTTCGCCGACCTTACCCAGGAGGAAGCAAAAGCCCTCTCCGGGGTCGCTGGCCTCGGCCTGACGCAGGCCGATCACATGATTGAGAACGTAGTCGGGGTCTTTGGCCTTCCATTGGGCATCGCCACCAACTTTCTCATCAACGGCCGGGATTACCTGATACCGATGGCCATTGAAGAACCGTCGGTCGTGGCTGGAGCCAGCTTCGCAGCGCGTCTCGTGCGCGATGGCGGGGGATTCAAAACTTCCAGCGACGAGCCATGGATGATCGGCCAAATCCAGGTGCTGGACGTCGGCGACCCGTGGGCCGCCCGCTTCGAGCTACTGGCCGCCAAAGAGCGCATCCTGTCCCTGGCCAATGAGCAGGACCCGGTCATCGTGAAGCTGGGCGGCGGGGCAAAGGACCTGGAAGTTCGCATTGTAGAGCACAGCCCATCCGGACCGATGCTGATTGTGCACTTGATCTACGATGCCCGTGATGCAATGGGCGCCAATACGGTGAACACCGCTGTGGAAGCCGTCGCTCCACTGGTGGCTGGGATCAGCGGGGGCCGCACTCTGCTGCGCATCATTTCCAACCTCGCCGACCGACGTATGGCGCGGGCCAAGGGCATGATCCTGGTCTCCTCGCTGGCGCATGGAGAATTCAGCGGCGAGCAAGTTGCGAAAGGCATCGTGGAAGCGTGGGCTTTTGCGGCGGCAGACCCTTACCGTGCCGCTACGCACAACAAAGGCATCATGAACGGCATAGACGCCGTGGTAATCGCCACCGGCAACGACTGGCGCGCCATAGAAGCGGGAGCGCACAGCTACGCCGCACGCAGCGGCCGCTATACCTCGTTGAGCACCTGGCAACTGGACACAGATGGGCACCTGATAGGCACCCTGGAACTGCCTATGGCCGTGGGCATCATCGGTGGAGCAACCAGAGTGCATCCTGCTGCCAAAGCGGCATTAAGGCTTCTCGGTGTGAAGACAGCGCGCGAACTGGCCGAAATCATCGCCGCCGTGGGGCTGGCACAGAACCTAGCTGCGCTGCGGGCGCTGGCCAGTGAGGGCATCCAACGCGGTCATATGAAGCTGCATGCCCGGCAGGTAGCCATCGCCGCAGGTGCAGAGGGTGAAATGATCGATCGCGTTGTGCAGGCCATGCTTGACGAGAAGGTGATCCGCCTGGATAAGGCGGAGGCAATCTTGAACCAATTGCGAGCAGAATCATGAAGCCAACGAGAGATGTAGGCATTGTGGGCTACGGAGCGTACGTGCCACGCTATCGTCTCCCGGCCTCTGAAGTATCACGGGTATGGACGGAGGGGCATGGCGGCTTGCCCGTCGAAGAGAAATCGGTGCCCGGTCTTGACGAAGATACAGCTACCATGGCCATCGAGGCCGCACGCAACGCTATGGCTCGCGGAGGCATTTCACCACAAGCCCTGCGCGCGGTGTGGGTCGGTAGCGAGTCTCATCCTTATGCTGTAAAGCCCACATCAACCATCGTCGCTGAGGCGATTGGGGCTACACCTCAAGTTAGCGCAGCGGATTGGGAATTCGCCTGCAAGGCCGGCACGGAAGCACTGCAAGCGGCTATTGCCTTTGTCGGTTCGGGAATGGCCGATTATGCAATGGCCATCGGGATGGATACCGCCCAGGGCCGGCCAGGGGACGCGCTGGAGTACACTGCAGCGGCAGGCGGAGCCGCCTACATCATAGGCCCACGGGAACAAAGCCTGGCCTATCTCGAGGGCTCGTGTTCCTACGTGACCGATACACCAGATTTCTTCCGGCGCGCCTACCAGCACTATCCAGAGCACGCCGGGCGTTTCACCGGACAACCAGCTTATTTCAAGCATACCACCAATGCGGTCAAGATGTTGCTCGACGATCTTAGCGTTGCTCCCAGCGATTTCGCGGCGGCTGTTTTCCATCAACCCAACACCAAGTTTCCGCAACGAGTGGCAAAGACGTTGGGCTTTAGCCAGGAACAAATCAAGACTGGGCTGCTTTCGCCTCAAGTGGGCAACACCTACGCCGGTTCATCCATGCTCGGACTTACGGCCATACTGGATGAAGCAAAACCTGGCGATCGCATCCTGATCGCTTCATTTGGCTCTGGAGCGGGCAGCGACGCTTTCTCGTTCGTCGTAACCGATTGGATCAAGGAACGGCAGGCCTTGGCCCCAAGCACACAGGCATACATCGCCCGCCGCAAGCCCATTGACTATGCTCTGTACGTTCGGTATCGTCGAAAATTGCAAGTACATTAGGAAAGACATCATCTCTTGCGTGAAGTTCACATTGTAGGCATCGGACAGACCAAAGTTGGCGAGCACTGGGAGCGCTCGCTGCGCGATCTTGGCGTGGACGCCATCTCAGCCGCACTGAAGGACGCGAACGTTGAGCATGTGGATGCGCTGTACGTAGGCAACATGCTCTCTGGCGAGCTGGCGGCACAGCAACACCTGGGCACGCTGCTCGCGGACTGGGCGGGTTTGGGCAACATCGAGGCGGTGAAAGTAGAGGCTGCCGATGCCTCCGGCGCTGCCGCCGTGCGCATGGGTTACCTGGCCGTCGCCAGCGGGATGCAAGCGTCCCAGGGTCTGTCAATGCCAGCAATTGCTGGGCTGTTGATGCGACGCTACATGCACGAGTTTGGCGTACAGCGTGAGGATTTCGCGCCCTTGGCAGTGAACGCGCATGCCCACGGGGCAAACAACCCGTACGCCATGTTTCGTCGGCCAATCTCGGCCAAGGCGTACGCGAGAGCGGGTATGGTGGCGGATCCCATCAGCATGTTCGATGCCGCACCGTTATGCGATGGTGCAGCCGCAGTGGTTCTATGCCCTGGCGAGCGGGCGAGCGAGTTCGCCACCAAGTCGGTGCGTATCCGAGCATCTTCCATGGCTACGGATCGACTGGCGTTGCACAGTCGAAGGGATCCGCTGTTTCTACCAGCAGCCCATCTCTCAGCGCAGAAAGCCTATCTACAAGCTGGAGTGGGGCCAGGCGACATTGATCTCTTTGAGTTGCACGATGCGTTCACGGTGATGGCAGCATTGTCACTGGAGGCCTGCGGCTTTGCCGAGCGCGGCAAGGCGGTTCAGTTAGCACAGGAGGGGGAGATCAGCCTGCAAGGCCGCATTCCCATTTGCACTATGGGCGGCCTCAAGGCGCGTGGCCACCCCATAGGTGCAACCGGCGTCTATCAGATCGTAGAACTCGTAACGCAATTACGGGCTGAGGCTGGCGCCAACCAAATCGACTGCCACCTGGGCATGGCCCAGAGCATTGGCGGCAGTGGCGCTACGGCCGTCACCCATATCCTGGAGGCATAGGTTCGTGTCATTTTGACGCGAAGCCAAAGAATGACAGTTGGGTTCCAAGTAAGAGAGAGGAGGTTTGGATAACTCATGAATATACCAAGATATTGGAGAACAGAGAAGACACGTTACGGGCTGATAGGGGAGACCTGCCGGGCATGCGGCGAGGCCATCTTCCCGCCGCGTGACGTCTGTCCGCACTGTACGGAGGCAAAGCAAGATGTGCACCCTTTTCGGGGCAAGGGCCAAGTGTACTCGTTCTCGACAGTGTACGACGCTCCGGCGAGTTACACTGAATACCAACCCTACACCGTGGCCCTGATCAAGCTGGACGAGGGCCCGCTGGTAACCGCGCAACTCACCGACATAGATAATGAGGATGTACGCGTCGGCATGCCTGTAGAGATGGTCACCCGCAAGATCAAAGAAGAGGGCGAGAACGGGATGATCGTGTACGGCTACAAGTTCCGCCCTGTGTTAGAGGAAGTCAAGAGATAACTGTAGTGCAGGTCACCGATTGAATGAGACCTGCCCTTATTCAACGCTACTTTCAGAGGCCTGCTCTCTCTACCCTGGAAGAGTCTGCCCTAAGTCTGTCCAAGAAACTCACTTGATGGCACGGGATGCTGTTTTGCACCCGTTTCTCAGGAGATTACATCGCCTCCTTGGCCTGACCGCCAGGACAGGCAGCACATCGAGTCACCCAGATGTATGGATGCCTGCTACGTGGCCTCCTGACAGTTACCACGACCAGCCTTCAACTGGTTAGCAGACGATGACTTCAGGGCACACCAACCGGTGCTACGCGGCAGCCTCGAGAAACTCTCAGTTCTCACCACTTTCTATGTAGAATCTCATGATTGGCCGTGTTTCCGACCGCCGAAGGCACTCAACGAAACCCGCCTTTTCAAAAGTGGACGCAAAGCCCGTCCAAGCAAAGGCAGGTGGCATTCGCTTCTTCTTCGGTTCCACCGGGTAGCCTTCTACAACCCTGCCGCCTTGCTGCTTCACATATTCTACGGCAGCACGCAGCAGCCGCAAGCTCATCCCTTTGTTGCGATGGCTCTTCTCAACAAAGAAGCAAACGACCGACCAAACTGGGGTCTCATCAACCGGCTTCAGAATCCGTGATCGCCCCAGGACTGGATACTGTTCGCGTGGTGCGACCGAGCACCACGCAACAGGTTTGCCTTGGGCATACGCAAGAATTCCTGGAATCTCCCCCGCCTCTACGATTGCTTTCATCGCCTGCTTGTTAGCCTCGCCCTTCTGGCGCTCAAACTGCGAGCGTTTGAGCCGCCACCACATGCACCAACACCCACCGCAAGCGCCGCGTTCGCCAAACAGCTCTGCAAAATCAGGCCAGCGCTCCTTGGTCAGTGGGAGGAATTGCAGATCTGAAAGCGTCTCATGTTCACCCACCATGATTCCTTCCTGTTTAACATCTATTCGGACTGCCCCTCTTCTTCCTCAGCCTTTGCGCCCGTACCTGTCGAGATGGTGTACAGCGCATTCATAAACTCCTCGATGAGTTGGGGATGCTTTGCGAGAACGTCAAAGTCAATCCGCCGGTTGTCCAGTAGCTCTTTGAGGAACCCGAGCTTCTCGGAAGCAACTGGGGCATCTTCCCCCTTGACCTTCTCTTCGTAGTAGCTCTTCAGGTCTTGCAGAGTGTGCTCGACTGTGATTTCACCAAGCCACCGCTGGACTTCCCATTGCTCTTCATCGAAGAACTGGTCTGCTGTCGCGGGGATGGGGAATTCCATCTTATGTGTTTCCCAATAACCCAAGATGGCACCGGGGTCCTGTTTTGTCACCGCTGGCGCGAAATAGATCAGCCAGCCTTCTTGTTTGGGAAGGACTTTATTCCCTTCCGCGTCGAAAGTTGCAGGATAGGTGATCTTTCCAACCGCAAAATGACGTTCGCTCGGTTTGGCAGCATTCTTCTCTCTATCGTACTCGGCAGGCTTTATGCCATCAACGTGGATATCTACCTCAATACCGAGGTCAACTTTCACTTGGCGAAGGACACAGAATAACCCGCGGGCGTGCCCTGCTGGGTCTCCGCTGGCGTCCCCAGCAATGATGACCTTGCAGCGGCGTTGGAAGAGGGGATAGAGGCCAATGCCATCGCCGGTATGCTCGCCGTCTGTTAAATTGATCAAGGGCCTCCGCTCACTGATCTGCGCGCGGGCTTCGTCCCATAGATAAGTAGGCCAGAATACTCTCCTCTCTATGTCATGCGGCCTTGCGCCTGCGCGGGGCACATCTGGCTTGTATAACTCCGGGTTGGTCAGCCATAACCCGAGCCTCACATTTAGTAACGTGGTCATAAAAGCTTGGGCGAAGAAAGTACGGAATCCCCACCCGGGTGAGATAGCCGCTCCAGAAAGCGCAATTGCCCTGGGATAGAGAGTTGCGCCGCCTCTGTAGCGGTCAGTTACTACGTAACCCGTGATATCTGACCCGCAATAGTACTTGGAGAAGATGAATGGCTCCGACTTGCGGTCCTTTGGTTTCAGATGCCAGGTACCCGGGAGGTTCAGAGCCGTGAGAACGATATGGTATGGTGCAGAGCAACCTTTAGGAGTTATCCACCAGAGGCGCTCCAAGCGATTATCGCGCGCCACCTTGACCTGGCCAGCTTCGGTCTCGACTTCTGTCTTCATGGACACTTCAGCTATGCGATCGCTAAAGAGATAGTGTGGAGACAGATAGTTAAAGTCGGCGAACCTGCCGCTGATCCAGAGGAGCCCCAATGCGATTAGTCCAATATAGTAAGGGTGTAATGCAGCTGACCTGTGAATCTGTGATTCTATGACAAAGATGATTGACAAATTGAACACGATGACCAACAGTCCAAGCACATAATTGCGCAGTCCTTCTGGCAGAGTGATGATCTTCGCCATCAAGTTCTGGGGTGTAAAGCCTGCCGTACGATTGACGTAAGAGAGCAATGCGGCCCACCCCGCTGAGATGATGGCCGTCGCCAGCGGGACCACAGTGCTACCCTCGGCCTCCGCCTTTACCGAGAAATAGTGCGGGAGGGCCAAAAAGGCAAGCACCAGGAAAGCGATCAAGCCGTAAAGAACCAGGCCCTGCAGGGTAGCGAAGATGGACCGGAATTCAGGGCTGGACCAGACGCTCAGTTTGAAATTGATATCCCTGTCGGCTATTTGGGCCTCGGCATCTTTTTGCAGGATACGATCGACCCATATTCTTTCAAACCAGCCAAGGCTGTAGGGTATGCCGGCTTTGGCATACACGTGCTGTCTCAGGGGGAGATTGCGGAAAAGCACGAGCCCCATCAAGCTGCCCAGGCCGAAAACTGCAGGCAGCCAGATCCAAAAGATTTGTGGGCCAGCCTGGTCCTCGTGGAAACCCTGCAATCTCAACCAGAAGATCAGCAAAGTCATCACCCATGTGAAAAGCCCCAAAACTGTATACATAACCAGGGTGTCAAAACGCAACTGTTCCGGCACCCTCCTCTTCACCCACGAATAGTCTTTAGTGTACTTCAAGACAAACCAGCCGGCGGCGAGGGCAAACAAAACGAACAAAGGACTCCAGGCCCAATAAAAATGGGACAGAGCGGTCCCCGGTTGCGGCAGCATTCGATACTGCCTGACCCATAGCCAAAGCGTCAATAGGAACAATACCAAAAAGGAAACCCCAGCAAATATGCGTAGACCATCTATAGCAAGATAGGTTTCTTTGTTGATGTCTTCTCTAGGCGACTTCCAGGGTCGCAGCTTATCTTTTCTGGTCGGATCATTTCTGTAGAATAATCTGAGAATCGACCCAATCAGGAATGAAAACGCAAACCCGACAGCGAATGTCGTCCATGAATATGTGCTTGTCGGGATTAGAACGGCTTTGCCAAGCGAGTTAAGACCGGTCGTGCTCATGATGCGGGACGTCAAAGCTGTGGTTAGTCCGTAGTGAAAGGCTGAAAACGCCAAAAGAACGAGAAAGAAGATGAATACAGTATAACTGGGCCTCACCAGGAGCGTGCCTATCCCCCTTAGCATATCCCGGGTAGCCCACCCCATACGTGGAATGATCCAATTCCCCCTATCCCGCAAGTAGGCCAACTGGGCGTTGGTGCCCTTCTTCAAACGAGGCCCGATTTCACCGGTCGGTTCCCCTACGTGGGCTACTCCCTCGCTGTCAAATACCTTAACCTCTGGATTGAAAGGGAAATAGTCCCATTGCGTATTAAAGTGGTAATACTTCCTTTTCCCACTGTCATCTTTCTTGTCCGAAGAGAGCAGAGTGGTCATGCACGCGGCGGTGAGGCCTCCACCAGAAACACTGGTCAGGTAATCAAACCACGGCAAGAACCCGTATTTCGCAAGGCCCTGCACCAAGCCCAAATTGAACGTTGCCGAGCGGATGCCACCACCGGAGAACGCTAGACCAACTGATGGTCGCGTTTCAGGTGGCAGTGCGAGCAACTCCTTATACTTCTCTTGCGATTCGGTCAGGCCCTCGCTCGATTTGTCTTCAGAAGCATCTTTCGCTGTGACAGTTGCTTCAAACTCACGCGCGGCCTTAACTCTGCGTTCAGCTATCTTCGTTTTCTCGGCTTGGATTACCGTACCAAGATGTTTGGTATATACCCCCTCCGCGTTTCCCGATTCGCTGTCATCCTGCAGACTCTTTGTCTGCTTGTCCATCTTCAAAAACGAACGAAACAGGTTCTCCAGTAGTTTCACCATCGCGCCTTCCTCGTGTTCAAACGGTTACTCCTAATCTTCGTTTCCACTGTTTACCTGGCACTCTAGTCGTACTAACCGGCAAGCTCAGCTCTGTTGAGCCGCTAGCACATCTCGTCGGGCAAGCCAAACGGCCAGAAAAAGCAAGCCCGCCACACCGTTCGACTGACTCACGATACAGTCTCGACGGCAGGCGGGATTGTGATGCAACATTGGCCGCGGTGGCCCGTGCGCCTTGGTTGTTGCCCCAGGGTCCACGACAGACACGAGGCTTTTACCTCCGTTCTCTCGGAACATTGTACTATCACTTTGCCGTTTCTCAAAGCGATGCATTGTTGAAAACAGCTATGATACCTGCAGTTAGTGAGCAGAATGAGCATATCCATCTGGCAAGCACCTGACTTTGACAGGGCGATACTCATAAGGTATCATCATGTCGTCATCCCAACGCGAGGAAAGAGACGCCTTGACCACTGCCTATGCTCCAGGCAAAGTCATCCTATTGGGCGAACATGCGGTAGTCTACGGCCGGCCGGCTATCGCCGTGCCTGTGACCCAGGTGCGCGCCTGCGCGGTTGTGAAAGACGCACCAAGCGGCCAGGGCCTGGTCATCGAGGCTGTGGATTTGAACCTCCAGCACCACGTTGGCACGGCGATCACAACCGGCGACCCCGCCTACCCACTTGAAGCCACCGTACGGCACACTTTGGAACGGTTCGGAATCGAGACTACTCCGGATCTCACGCTGACGGTATCCTCCACGGTGCCTATCGCACGAGGCCTTGGCAGTGGCGCGGCGATTGCCACGGCCATCGTTCGCGCCCTCGCGCAGCACCTCGGCCGCACCGTTACCCCCGGCGAGGTGTCCGACCTGGTGTACCGGACCGAGATCATCCACCACGGCACTCCGAGCGGCATCGACAATACGGTGGTCGCATTTGAACAGCCTGTCTACTTCGTCAAAGGTCAGCCCATTGAGATTCTACAGGTGGGACAGCCTTTCTGGCTCGTCATCGGGGATACGGGAATCGCCAGCCCCACCAAGATCGCGGTCGCGGATGTGCGGCGCGGCTGGCAGGAGGAACCAGAAAGGTACGAAACCCTGTTCGACCGCATTGCAGCCATCGCTGTGCGCGCCAGAGAAGCGATTGGCGCGGGAGAAATCGTCGTATTGGGAACGCTCATGGACGAAAACCAGGAACTGCTGGAAGCCATCGGCGTGTCGTCAACTGAGCTGGAGAGGCTGATCGATGGTGCTCGTGCGGCAGGAGCGATGGGGGCTAAACTGTGCGGAGCAGGGCGCGGGGGCAACATGATCGCCCTAATAGCACCAGAGAAAGCACAGGCCGTCGCCACCGCTGTCCGTGAGGCTGGGGCTACAAACACTATCGTCAGCAAGGTAGGGGCAATTCATGAATTGCCCCTACAAGGCACGGAAATCTAATGATGTTAATCGGCATTGACGCCAGCCGAGCAGCTTACCTCCAGCGGACTGGCACGGAGAACTATTCGTTGTTCCTCATCCGCGCCCTGTTGAAGCTGGATCCAGAGAACGCATATCGCCTCTATTTCAACCAGCCTCCTGCGCCCGACCTGTTCCCTGCGGCGAAGAATGTCGAGATCAGGGCGATGCCTTTTCCCAGGTTATGGACGCACATCCGGCTTTCCTGGGAAATGGCGCCCCGAGCACCGGACGTGCTGTTTGTGCCTGCCCATGTGCTGCCCTTGGTGCATCCCCGGCGCAGCGTGGTGACCGTGCACGACCTGGGATACCTATACTATCCACAGGCGCACACCCGCTGGGCAAGATGGTACCTACAATGGTCCACATCCTACAACACCCGTGCCGCTGCGCACGTGATCGCCGATTCTGAGGCCACGAAGCGTGACCTGATCGAGCATTGCCACGCCACACCCGATAAAGTCACCGTCGTCTACCCGGGATATGACCCCGACTTTGCACCGGCCCGCGACGGCGCTCGCCTGGCTGCTGTTCGCAAACGCTATCCAATTCCCGGTACATACGTCATCTATGTCGGGACTTTGCAGCCACGCAAAAACCTGGCCAGGCTCTTGGATGCCTTCGCCGTCCTGGTGAAACAGGGCAGAGATGTCCACCTGGTTATTGCCGGCAAGAAAGGCTGGTTGTACGAGCTACTGTTTGCCCACGTGCATCAACTGGGGCTGGAAGAGCGTGTGCACTTCACTGGCTACGTGCCGCAGGAAGACCTGCCGGCGCTGATCACAGGAGCGCGCGCTTTCGTACTGCCGAGCCTCTACGAGGGATTTGGACTGCCCATACTCGAGGCCATGGCCTGTGGCACGCCCGTGGTTTGCTCCAACGTCAGTTCCCTACCTGAAGTAGCTGGGGACGCCGCAATCCTGGTGAACCCGCATAATACAGCGCAGCTCGCTCAGGCCCTAGCTCTGATCCTGGACGACGACGAACTCCGTCATGAACTAGCACAAAGGGGTCTGCGCCACGTCACACGCTTCTCCTGGGAAAAGTGTGCACGCGAAACGCTGGGAATCCTGCAGTCCGTGGGTAGAATGCGGTGAAGCACTGCCAACTGGTGACTGGCAACCGTCAACTGGCGTTTGTTTGGAAACGAGCGCAGTATATGGTATATTCTTGACGAAGGACCGCCTAGGAGGGGATGGCTAATGAAGAAATGGCTTCTTTTGCTGGGAACATTTCTCGTCCTGTTCTGCTCGTTTGCCACGCTTGCCCACGGCCAGGCTCCGGTTACCCTGGACAGGTCGGAGTACTATATCAATGTGCTTCAGGATGGCCGGCTGCAGGTGAGCTACGAACTGACCTTCACCGATCGGGAGGGCGGGCGTGATCGGATTCGTGAACTCCCCCCGTTGGAATCTGATCACTTCCTTCTCGAAGCATTCGGCACAGGCCCGGATGGTCGCTTCAAGGTAACCTTGCAACCCACAGGCAGGGCCAACGTCTATTCCGCTGTCTTCGCACAAAGTACCAAGGTTGGCGAGCAATACAGCATCACGATCGGCTACGAAGTGGACCGCTCAGTGTTTGATCCTACAACGATAGATGGCGAGGAATACCGGGCAATTGGCTGGGCATCAGGGCAATGGGAGCTGCCCATAGAGGTATTGGCTGCCACCTTTGTCTTGCCCATAGAGCTGCCTGCCGACGTGACCCAACCGGAACAAGTCACAGATCAGCTGGTAAACCAGGCTGGCGTGAAGGTTGGCGACCTGAGCGATTTTAACCGTTGGGTTTACTTCCCTACACCCGATACGACCACAGGCAAGAATTGGCTGTCCATCTACATTGAGAAAAGAAAGGTCCCTCCCGGCGGCCAGATCCAACCACCCTTCTTCCTACGTGCATCCACTATTCCAGTTACCCGCGAGACGCCCATTCCCATTCGGCCCACACCGCAGGCGACGCCAGCACCTGTTGGCTTGTCCACCGCCGCAATCGCTTTGCTCCTCTGCGTGGCACTGGGCGTCATCCTGCTTGTAGTATTCGTTGTCGTATTCGCCCTGCGTCGCCGAAAGAAGAAATCGGTGTATGAACCACCTGAGATCGAGATCGAAACGTTTGAAACACCTGGCGTTGTCCCGGACCTGACCGCTATTGAGACGGCCTTCTACATGGGCAACTCGGCGCGTACGATCACCCTCATCGTCCTCTCGCTGGAAAGCCGTGGCGTGCTGACGATCATCAACCGCAACCCGCTCCAACTAGAGATCACGAATCCAAAGACGGAAATGAATGCCTATGAACAGGCATTGGTAGACGCAATCTTGGAAGACGGCACGATTGACCAAGCCCAGATCCCTGCCATCCTGAACGCAGTGGCGGCCACTCTCCAGCCTAAGATATGGAATGCGGACCCGCAGGCCACGAAAGAGACCTACGAGAGGAAGATCCGCTCAGCGTGGGAGGAGTTCGAGCGTGCACCGCGTCCTGCTACGTGGGGGCCGACTGTCTGGAATCGACCGTATATACCTTGGATCATCATCAGCGACCGTTACCGGCCGCGCAGGGCTGTGCCTGAACCAGCCGTCGAAAGAGGGCCCTCGCCACTGGTTCAGGCGGCGGAAGAAGTGGTGACACCCATCGAGAGCCTGGCACGAGATGTGAGCAGCAGCATCGAGGCGACGGTCTCGCAGGTAGCGACCAGGCTGGAGGCCGGCGTGGCGCGCCTGACCGGCCGGGAGCCCCCTGCAGAAGTGGGTTATGACGCCTGCCACAGCGCCTGTCACAGTGCCTGCCACAGCGCCTGTGTGCACGACGCCTGCCACAGCGCCTGTGTGCACGACGCCTGCCACAGCGCCTGCCACAGTGCCTGTGTCTGCCATAGTGCCTGTCACAGTGCCTGCCACAGCGCCTGCGTAGGCCGCTTCTAGACGCGCACACACCAAGAAGATGAACACTGACTTGCAGGCTTTTGCCACCGAACTGGTGGCACAGACCAAAAGCTACATTTACATCCGTCCTGAGGACGGACTGTTCATTATGCGCCCCAATCGCGTGCATCACCTGAACAAAACCGCCGTGGCCATGCTTTCCAGGCTGTACGACGACGGACGTGTGCCAGACGTGGATACAGTGATCCAAGAGGTAGCAGCAGAATACGACGTGGACGAGGAGCGTGTGCGGGGCGACCTGTACAAGTTGCTCGTAAGCGTCGCCGCCCTTCTGCGCGACGATGTCTGTGGCGCACCAGCGGTAAGTGAGAGGCCCTTTGGCACGCACAAAAGAGAGCTGCCCGTGCTCTCCGAAATTGCCCTGACATACCGCTGCCAGAACAAATGCGTCTTCTGCTACGCCGAAGCCCCAGCCCGTGGCCACGAGGTTGCGGAGATGACCACAGCAGAGGCAAAGAAGATCATCGACCGCATCTTCGACGAAGCGCACTGTCCCACAGTCTCGTTCACCGGTGGCGAGCCGACATTGCGCCAAGACTTGCCAGAGCTCATCTCGTACGCCAAAGGCAAGGGCATGCGCGTCAATCTGATCACCAATGGCTTGCGCTGCGCAGATCCCG
>SMTZ1_10003369_pt1 | contig 16081 bp, 17 predicted proteins | sample DeeMarSWOR136_30_FD_25667 | JGI IMG/M metagenome (IMG submission 25667)
TAATTAGTTCTTGGTGAACAATTCGTAATTTTTATAAACTAACATGCTGCGTGAATATTTACTTGGAAAATACAAAGAGTTAAGAACTAATTCTTGAGCTGGTGTATAAGATACATTCTCCATTGAGGAATTATTCACCAGCGACTAATTAGTTCTTGGTGACAACTCACAAAAGGAGACCACACATGTCAGAGCGCTTCCGAATACCCGATGAAAAGCTCTTCAGATACAGTTTTCACAGGGCTGGCACCCGCATCTTCAACCAGGGTGACACAGGTACCGACATATATATCCTGAAAAAGGGGGCGGTGACCGTGATCGTGGACGATCAGATTGTGGGGCTCATCAATACACCGGACACCATCATCGGAGAAATGGCCTATTTCCTCAACATACCACGCACGGCGACCATAGAAGCAATCGAGGACTGTGAATTCATCGTTATTCCCGGGGAGCAGCTCTACCAGCACGTGATGAAGAAGCCGGAACTCGGCATCAATCTCATGAAGATTCTCTCGCGACGCCTTGCCAATACCACAAAATACACAACCCGTCTCGAAAAGGACATCATCGAATACCGAAACGAGATACGAAGCCTGCAGGGTCTCGAGAAGCTGAAGCGGCGGAGCCTTGAAGACGATCTCATCACATACAGATACATCACCGAAGAGCAGCTTGACACGTGCATGGAGGAACAGAAAAAGGCACGGGCATCGAGCGGTGAAACTCCGTCTTTGTTGAAATTCATCGTGGAAAAGGGATACATGTCGGCCGATCAGCTCACACAGTTTCTCGAGATACGGCAGGTTCAGGAATAAAAGGCGAATGCCAGTTTTTCCCCATAGGCCCTGACACACAACAGTGCGAACGCTGCAATTTTTCAAAATCTCATTATTCACTCCCGGTGAAAGATTGTCAGGAGGAGGGTGCCATGGCAGTATACACCACTCGGGTCAATATTGACACCAAGGGCGAGACAGATATCGTCGATATCACCGACTACATAGAAGGGAGTGTGGACCGCAGCGGCCTGACGAACGGCACAGCCACCGTATTTGTAGGAGGTTCAACGGCCGGTATAACAACGATCGAGTTCGAGAGCGGGTTGTTTCAGGACCTGCGGGATGCCTATGAACGGATGGCGCCGCGCAATGCCTACTATGCCCATAACGAGCGGTGGGGTGACGGAAACGGCTTCGCCCATGTGCGGGCCTCAATGACCGGACAGGACATATCCATACCCTTCTCGGAGAAGAAGCTCATTCTGGGTACCTGGCAACAGGTCATCCTGGTGGATTTCGACAATCGACCCAGACGGCGCGAGATCATCGTGCAGGTAATCGGAGAGTAAAAGGGGTGCAAAAACCTACAGCCGGTCTACTTTTGATTATTTCGCTGCTCATGCTGTTCCTCCTCCCGCAGACGCTGTTGGCTGCACACGCTTCGCGCGATGCAGGCGCCCTCGCGGACAGTCTCCGGGAACGGGGCATCCATCCGCTCCTGGCGACCGGTCTCATATCCATGATCCCCATCTTCGAGCTGCGGGGCGGTATTCCTGTGGGAATAGCTCTGTTCAAACTCAATCCGGTGGCTGTTTACTTCACCTGCGTGATATGCAATCTCATTCCCGTTCTTCCCATCCTGCTCCTGCTCAGCCCCATCAGGCGACTTCTCGAAAAGGTGCCGCCTTTCAGGGGAATGTTCAGGTATCTGCAGAGAAAGGCCGAGAAAAACAGGAGCCTCATCGAGCGGTATGAGGAGGTGGGGCTCACGCTCTTCGTGGGCATACCGCTCCCGGTCACCGGGGCATGGACCGGTTCAGTGGTTGCAGAGATTCTGGGCCTCCGGGTGATGAAGTCCTTCCTGTTCATTTCCCTGGGGGTATGCCTGGCAGGGATCATCGTGACCCTGCTCACCCTGTTGAAATTCTACGGACTCATTGCTGCGCTTGCCATATTACTCAGCTTTTTTGTGGTATACATCATACGAATACGTAAAAGTCTGACTTCTAATAGAACCCATCCTGAAGGTACCCGTGGAATCTCTTAGGAGCAGAGACTGGTTCCCATGAACTGCGGGGGATCGGTATTGACGTGAAAATACATGTACCATGAAACTCCAGAGAGGCGTGTCAGCTCTTTATGGCAGAAAATCCCCTTGAAGAGGCGCATGTCAGACCGCTCGGTTTGTTCGGAAATCCGGTCGGGCACTCCTTTTCCCCCCTGTTCATGAACCATGCGATCCGGCTGCTCGGTTTGCATTACCGGTATCTCGCCTTCACGATCGATGAGCAGAACCTGGAGACTGCCCTGCAGGCAATCCTTACCCTCGGTTTCAGGGGCGTCAACATCACCATACCCTTCAAACGTGCCGTGCTCGACTATCTGGACAGGATAGATGAAAAGGCCGATCGGATAGGTGCGGTAAACTGTATCGTCAACGACGGCGGCCTGCTCATGGGATACAATACAGACCATCTGGGATTCATGAAACCCCTTCGAGACCGCGGTATATCGGTACAGGGGAGGGCTGCACTTATCATTGGAAGTGGAGGAGCAGCGAGGGCTGTCGTGACAGGATTCATCGATCGTGGCATTGCGGAGATCGCGATCGTCAACCGCACGGAGAAACACGCCCTTTCCCTTATCCAGTGGTGTACCGAGGTGCTGGGGTATACGGGTATTGCGTTCCTTGGGGATGGTTCCTCACTTGCCTCAAAACAAAGCGGTCGCTTTGACCTGATTGTCAACACCACACCCGTTGGCATGTATCCCCACGTGGAGCACCTGCCCCTGCCGGATACCGTCTCCTTCGGCACCCATCAGACCGTGTATGACCTCATCTACAATCCGTGGAACACCCGGCTCCTCGAAAAGGCCAGGGGGGAAGGCGCTTCCATCATAAACGGATTCGAGATGCTCATACTTCAGGGATTGTACTCCCTTTCTCTCTGGTTTCCCGAAAGAACCGATGAGATCTTTGACCTGCAGGAAGAGGTGGTTCAGTACACCAGAGAAAAGGTGAGAGGAACCTAAGAGGAAAGCATGGCCTGCATTGTGCTTATCGGTTTCATGGCCTCGGGAAAGACCACGGTTGGCAGAGCCCTCTCAGCGATCATCGGCGGCACCTTTGTTGATACCGACACCGAAGTCGAGCGGCGTGAGGGCATGCCTATCCCCGAGATCTTCGAACGTAAGGGTGAGTCCCTTTTTCGAAGACTCGAGACGAGGGTGCTCAGGGAGCTCATGGGAAGCGACATCACGGGGCACCTGATCATCGCGACGGGCGGCGGGCTCCCCTGTACAGGCGATAACATCTCCTTCATGAACAGCCGGGGCATCACCGTATACCTGCGTTCGAGCATCGATGAGATCATGGCGCGGGTGGGACGTATCAGGGAGCGCCCCGTTTTCCAGCGGACCCCAAACCGCGAAGGCCTTGTGGAGCTCCTCAGAAAGAGGGAGCAGTTCTACACACAGGCGCAGGTTATCGTGGAGAACAGAAACGACATGCCACCCCGGAACACCGCAGAGAAAATCGCCGAGATACTCATGAACCGCTACGGTATACAGCGTGATAAAAAGGTATGAAGTCGGTTCGATTTGACACTCGTCCGCGCATCTGTCCTTGACGTTGGTTTACTCCCGCATCTATTCTTATGAGAGAACCCGGTAAAACTCTAGAAGGGATATCGTTCCTGGAAAACACACATTCAAAGGGAAAGATCCCATACCCCATCCGAGTGGGCCACGGAATCCTTCAGGACACCCCCGACCTTTTGCACCAGGCACTCGGGCAGAAAACCCATCGTGACAACCAGGTGCTCATCGTCACCGACCGGAATGTGGCAAAATACCACCTCGTCCCCCTGGCCGCTGCACTTAGGAAGGGGGGATTCAAGGTCACCCGTATCGTGTTTCCCGCAGGGGAACGTCTCAAACGCAGCACCGCTTGGTACCGTCTGCTCCGCGCCATGGTGAAGCACGGTCTGACCCGCGATTCTACGGTCATCGCCCTCGGGGGAGGGGTTATAGGCGACTTTGCCGGTTTCGCCTCCTCAACATATATGCGCGGCTGCAATCTGGTGCAGGTTCCCACGTCGCTCCTGGCTCAAGTCGACTCAGCGATCGGGGGGAAGGTGGGAATCAACCTGCCCGAAGGTAAGAATCTGGTTGGAAGTTTCCATAACCCCCTTTTCGTGCTGATCGATACCGACACCCTCCGTACACTTCCCCCCAGAGAGTTCGGCTCCGGTCTTGCTGAGATAGTCAAGTACGGACTCATATGGGACCATACGCTCTTCCAGCGGCTGGAAGGCTTTTTCGACACTCTGTATGGTGAACCGTCGAGTGTTCTCACGAACACGGAAATAAAGTCAGCTCTAATACAGGAGCAGGCGTTTCTGAGAGATATCATCCAGACCTCAGCACGGATCAAGGCCGAGATCGTCAGGCACGATGAGCGAGAGCAGGGCCTTCGCATGATACTCAACTTCGGACACACCTTCGGACACGCTCTTGAGCAGGTAACCGGTTACCGGCACTTTCTCCACGGGGAGGCGGTCCTGCTGGGGATGCAAATGGCGGACCACCTCTCCGCGTCACTGGGTCTCATCGGTGACGAGGAAAAAATCCGCATACTACAACTTCTGAGCAGGTTTCCCGTTCCCCGAAAAGGGGGCCTAAAGGCAAAGCGGATCATCTACAGTATGGGGAAGGACAAGAAGAGGCGTGGCGGGTCCCTGTACTACATCGTGCTGGAGAAGATAGGCAGGGCCGTGACGAAAACCGATGTTCCGGACAGTATGGTGATGGACAGTATCAGGCGCGTGCTTGAGACCAACCGCAACCTGTCCTGAAATCACACCTGCAGATTCAGTAAAGAACGAATCTGAAGTATCACAACAAGCGCATACACTCACAGCTTCCCTGCATGGACAAGCAGCTGGTCGAGTGCCTGCACGTATCCCTTCGGCCCGAGCCCCTTCACCTGGGCGATACACACTTCCCTGACGACTGACTTCCTCCTGAACTCCTCCCTGTTCTCGATGTCGGAGAGGTGCACTTCAACGGTGGGAAGCGCCGATGCCCTGATGGCATCACGTATGGCATAGCTGTAATGTGTTAAGGCACCAGGGTTTATGATGAGTCCGTCATAGCCCCGGCGCTGCAGCCGCTGGATGACGTCGATAATTCTGCCCTCGTGATTCGACTGAAAGGACCCCAGTTTCACACTGCGGCTGCGAGCCTCCTGCCTGAGCATGCGCACGATATCCCTGAGCGTCATCGTGCCGTAGATCTCGGGCTCCCGTGTACCGAGCAGGTTGAGATTGGGACCGTTTATAAGAAACACACGCTTCATAGGTATGCTCATATACTGTCGAAACAAACCCGGCTAGCCCAGGAGCAGATGGGCTTCCTTGAGCATATCGGGGATGGGGAGCCCGTACGGGCATTCGTCGAGGCAGAGGCCGCATTCGGTGCAGTCACTGCCGTTCACCTTGAAACCCCTGTACCAGCGCTGGGAGAGGTCGAAGTTCTCGGGAGCCTCCGCTTTCCCGTAAAACTCGAGTATCACACCGATCCGGATTCCCTCGGGGCAGACGGGATGGCAGTAGTAACAGCGCCTGCAGAAACGGTCGCCAAGTCTCTGTACCAGCGTTTCGAGCTGTTCCCTCTCGTCCTTGGAGATCGTGAAGTCGCCCGATCCCACACGGGCGTTTTCCTCGACCTGTTCCACCGTAACCATACCCGGTATGACCATGGAGATGGGATGGCTGAGTATCCACTTGAGCCCGGCCGCTGCAGGTGCGATCGCACCGCCTGCCAGGGGTTTCTGATCTATGAACCCTATGTTCTCCCTCGCACAGTACTGAATGAGGTCGTATATCTTCTGCTCCTTCTCGATATAGCTGAAGGCTCCCTGAATGGTGTCGAACTCACCCGTTTTTGCAGCCTCGATCAGCACCGTAGCATCGTGCCCCGTGATCCCGATGAAATCACAGATGCCCTCCTCCCGGAGCTTCTGCATGACCCGGAGCGCTCCGCTGGGGCCGAGCACATTACTGAGCGCATCCCGCGTGTTCACGTAGTGCACCTGATAGAGGTCAAGGTGATCGGTCTTCAGGTTGTACAGGCTCGTCTCGAGTTCTTTCCTGATATCCTTTTCTCTCCTGGCCTTCGTCTTGGTGGCAAGAAAATATTCCCTTCGCCGCGCACCCACGGCATTGCCTATGAGCGCCTCACTCTCGCGGTAGCCACGTGCCGTATCGATAAAGTTCATTCCCGCATCCAGGGCAGCATTGAGCACTCCGTCCGCCTCCTCCTGGTTCAATCCAGTCAGGGGCAGAGCTCCGAACCCGATACAGCTCACCTCCAGTCCCGTTCTCCCAAGCTTCCTGTACACCATGCTACATCCTCCTGCAACCTGTGTTGATCCATCATGGATAGTGATCGCCCGCGTGGACGCGCGCGCAATGAATCTCGCGATTAACCTAAGGTAGACGATGATCGCTGAAAAATCAACCTCGAAAGGCAAACAGGAGAGGAAGCCTGAGCAGCGAGAGTGCCGCAAGGAAAGCAATCAGAGTCACCGCAACTACCCGCCAGTACAGGGCGACCGCCCTGAGAATGAGGCGAGGATCTTCCAGCTCCTCCCCATCGATTCTGTTTTCACCGATCCACGGCTTCTCCCTGACCGTGCCTCCGTACCTGGAAGGTCCTCCAAGCGCGATACCGAGATATCCGGCAAAACCCGCCTCCGCAATGCCGCTGTTGGGACTCGGGTGCTTCCCGCCGTCATGGAGCATCGTGTGGAGCACTTCCCTTCTGAACCCGGTTGCACAGAACAGGAAGAATGCGTTGAGCCGCGCCGGAATGAAGTTCAGCGCATCATCGAGACGTGCACCTGCCTTGCCGAATTGCTCGTAGCGTTCGTTCCTGTAGCCGATCCTCGAATCCACGGTGTTGGCCGTTTTGTATGCATATGCCAGGGGCACACCGCCGAGGGTTAGATAGAACAGCGGCGCAGTGAATCCGTCCACGATGTTCTCAGAAACCGATTCCACGGCTGCCCGGACAATCTCCACTCTGCCTAAGCCCTCCGTATCCCTTCCCACGATGCGTCCCACCTGAACCCGAGCCTGTTCCACTTTGCCCTGCTCGAGGAACAGGTACACCTTCTTCGCCTCCCTGACCATATCCCTGTTGCAGAAGAGAAAGAAAAGGAGCCCCACCATCACCACGTTGATGCCCAGGGGAAGGGTGAACAGGAACATGACATACCACAACCCCGCCGTCACACCAAGTACAATGAATAGGGCGACCACCACGAGCAGAAGGCCTCCGACGAACTTTCTACTCACGGGATAGAGCCAATCCTCGAGGAAATCGAGCAATCTGCCGATGAGCCGAACAGGATGGACACTAAGGGGCGGATCACCGATGAAGAGATCGAGGATGAATGCGATGAAGATATTAATAATCATACTAACTATGGGGACAGCATACTTTAAATTATGGGGATGTATCCCGATTAAAATAGAAATTCGACTATCAAAGCGCGAGCAGAACGCTCGCGAAGCGCTCGCGAAGCGATCTCTTTACTTATTTTTAGTGTTCGACCTCATGATTTCATAAACGATATTCATACATACTGAAAATGTTCGTTGGCACCAGAAACTAATTCCATACATTAATCTAACCATGTTTATCAATCGAAGTTTTTAAAGCATATCAGACTCCCACAATGAATATCAGCACCATACACCAGCCCACGATCTCCGCGAGCTCTATACCTGCGCCCATGGTATCGCCCGTAATGCCACCGATCTTTGCCCTGCAGATGAACCCCCACACCAGCCAGAAACAGAGCACACCGGCCGGGAACAGGAGTGCGGGAGGTGTGGCAGGACGGAAAGAGAGGAGCTCCATGAGCAGCACCGAGACGATCGCCTCCATGAGGCCCACACTTTCACGAAAGCTCCTGCCAAGACTGCTGCCCTCGCGCGCCGCAGGGAAAAGGAAGGCGTGAAAGGCAACCCCTCCCCTGCTCAAGGTCGGAGGCAGTATGAGAAGCGATTGCGATCCCTCCGGCAGGTGAAGGAAAATCTCATAAAGCAGTGCAATCTTGAGGAGGTACACGGCAAAGGCCCCTGACCATCCTAGGGCACCAACCCGCGAATCCTTCATGACTGCGAGGATCTGCTCCTTTTCCCTCCTTCCTGAGAGAAAGCCGTCGAAGGTGTCGATCACCCCGTCTGCATGGAGGCCGCGGGTGATACCGAGTAAAAAAACCACACAGAAAACGGCCCGGGTCAAGGGAGAGAGCACCGGTATCAGGCCTATGAGGAAGACGCCGGCTCCGAGCAGAAGTCCAGGGAGGGTAAAGAACGCCGATGATTTCCCGAGGTCGTCGGCATCAACAGGCAGCCTGCCGAGGCCGGGGAGGACGGTGAGAAACCCGAAGGAAAGGAGAAGTTGGACTATGAATTTTTTCAGTCTTCCCTTCATGAGGCTCTTGTGTACTGTGCGAGAATTTTTTTATTTATGATGATACCATACGCTATTTACAGTCGTGCTCATTTATCAGGATTGTTTATTAGAAACTAACCATTTCAGGTTTTTCTTGAAATGTGATGCAGGTACTCATTTTCCGTACGATCCATTTCAGGAAATGTCATACTTCTCTGCATCAGTCCAGCTTTCTGTCCACCCCGGCCTCGTCGAAGGTTGCCATACCGTCGTACAGGGAAAGAGCCGCATCGATGAGCTCGATGGCCAGCACGGCACCCGTGCCCTCTCCGAGCCGCATACCGAGATCGAGAAAAGGCCTTTTTTTCAGATACTGCGCGAAACTTCCGTGTCCGTGCTCGGCAGAGAGATGGGAGAGGATGAAGTAGTCAGAGACGTTCCTGTTCAGACCTGCCGCAATCATGGCCCCGGCTGTGGAGATGAACCCGTCGACCACGGCGAGCCGCCGCTTGATGGCAGCACCGATGATGAGTCCCGCAATACCGCCGATCTCGAAGCCGCCGACCGTGCGCAGCACATCAACCGGATCATGGGGGTCGGGTTTGTTCTTCTCGATGCCCCGCCGGATGGCGCTGATCTTGTTTCGAAAGGCCTTGTCGTCGATACCCGTGCCCCTCCCGGTGAGCACCTCCACGTCCATGCCGGTCATCACGGCCGCGATCGCCGACGACGGCGTGGTATTGCCGATTCCCATGTCTCCCGTGCCGAGCACGTCGAAGTCATACTCCAGGGCCAGCTCGATACCGGTAACGATCGATCGTTCGGCTTCCTCGCGGGTCATGGCCGGTCCCCCGGTGAAGTTCCTGGTGCCGTGAGCGACTTTGCGGTTCACACAGCCGGGATGGTCGACGGGTGCTGCAACGCCCATGTCCACCACCACCATATCACAACCTGCGTGGCGGGCGAGCACGTTGACACCGGCACCGCCCGCTATGAAGTTCATGACCATCTGCGAGGTCACACTCTGGGGATAGGCGGACACACCTTCCTCCACCACGCCGTGGTCACCCGCAAGGGTGAAAATAACCTTCTTTGTACAGGAGGGCCTGTCCGTTCCCTGGGCTGTCGCCATGAGTCTGCACAGCTCCTCCAGCCTGCCCAGGCTGCCCTGAGGCTTTGTCTGGTTGTCCAGCCGTCGCTGCACACGCTCCGCAACACTTCGATCGGCCGGTTCGATCCTGTCCAGGTAATGGCTCAGGTTCTTCATACGCTCAGGTCCCTCTCCCTTCGCAGCATCCGCTCCTTTTCGAACCGCTCGAGGGCAAGCCCGATAAGCCGGTCCACGAGCTCATGCTGAGGAATACCGGTCGCCTCCCAGAGCTTTGGATACATGCTGATGTTCGTAAACCCGGGAAGGGTGTTGATCTCGTTGACCAGCACCTCGCCGTTTTCCCGGATGAAGAAATCAACCCGTGCGAGGCCCTCGCAGCAGAGCACGTTGAAGCTGCGCAGCGCAAGCTCCTGCACACGCCTGTACGTGGCCTCATCGAGTTCAGCCGGTACGATCAGGTCCGCACCTCGGTCATCCACGTACTTGGCCTCATAGGAGTAGAACTGGTGACGGGGCTTGATCTCACCTGGCACAGAGGTCTGGGGATACTCGTTTCCGAGGACCGAGCACTCGATCTCCCTCCCGTGCACGCATTCCTCGATGATAATCTTCCGGTCGAATCGGAATGCACTGTGCACGGCAGCCTCGAAATCCTCCCTGGTGTCCACCTTGGAAATACCCACCGATGAGCCGAGATTGGCAGGCTTCACGAAGAGCGGAGTCCCGAGCTCCCGGGACACATGATCATAGTCAATGCGGCTCCGCGAGGCTTCGTCGAACACGAGGAATGCGGGAATGGGAACATCGCCGTCCCGGAGAAGGCGGTTCATCACATCCTTGTCCATACCAACCGCAGACCCGGTGACTCCCGCACCTACGAAAGGAAGATCCATGAGCTTGAGCAGACCCTGCACCGTGCCGTCCTCGCCGTAGGGACCATGCAGAACAGGGAAGGCCACATCGACCCTCTGTATTGACCTGCAGTCACGGGTGCGCACGAGCTGTACAGCCTCCTCCCTGCGCGCCAGCGCAACAGCCTCGCATGAATCCACACGCTCCTTCTCTGAAAGTTCCGCGAAGCGCTCCATGTCATTCACGTGATGCCAGGTGCCCGTGCGCGTGATGTACACGTGGCACATGTCGTACCCCGCCTCCCGCAGCGCCCTGGAGACGTTCCGGGCCGAAAGAATGGAAACCTCGTGCTCGGCGGACTGCCCGCCGAAGAGGAGCATGACCCTTGCACTGTTCTTCATCTGTCCTTCTCCGATTCAGGGAATGTAGGAGCGGAAAAATGATGTGCCGGTAAAGAATACCTACCGGCAGCTCACGGGTCGTCAATCCTTTATGAGCTCTTCGATGGTCTCACGTTTCCTGATGACACGGGCTATGCCATCCCGAACAAGAACCTCAGCGGGACGCGGCCTGGTGTTGTAGAGGGAAGCCATGGAGAACCCGTATGCGCCTGTGTTCAGAATGGCGACGATGTCTCCCTCGTTAAATGGCGGAAGCTCACGGTCGACGATACCCTCCTCATCGCGGGTGAAGGTGTCCCCTGACTCACAGAGATTCCCCGCAATGGTCTGGGGTATCCGTGCACCGTCAACGGAGTTTGCATTGAGTATGGGGTGGTAGCTACCGTACATGGCCGGGCGTACCAGATGGTTGAATCCGCTGTTCACTCCTACATAGCGGTGCCGCTGCCCCTCCTTGACCGATGTCACCATGGCGAGGAGAAACCCGCTCTCTGCAACCAGGTAGCGACCCGGCTCGAGTACAAGTTTCAGCTCCCTGCCGTAGGCGCGGCAGAACTGCTCGAACACCTCCGACATCTTGCGGCCCAGCACCTGCACATCGATACGCCTTTCATCCTCGCGATAGGGAATACCGATACCTCCCCCGAAGTCGATGAACTGAAGGCTCTCGAAACGCCCAGCCGTGTCGAGGAGCACATCCACGGCCTCGATGAACTTCTCCGGCTGCAGTATGCCCGAACCGATATGCTGGTGTATACCTATAATAGTCAGGTCGTAGGTACGGGCGATCTCCTTGATACGGTCCACCTTGGTGTAGTCGATGCCGAACTTGCTCTCCGGGCCGCCGGTGATGACGTGATCGTGATGCCCGGCACCCACGTTCGGATTGATCCGAACACAGATGTCCCTTCCAGAATGCCGTTCGCCCACGAACCGAAGCTGCGAGAGGGAGTCAACGTTGATCTTTACCCCCCTGCTGATGCCGTACTCGATCTCCTCGTGAGTCGCATTGTTGGTGGTGAAAAGGATCTGATCTGCACTGAAGCCTGCCTTCAGTGCAGCATATACTTCTCCCGGCGAAACAGCATCGATGCTCATACCCTCTTCCCTGAAGATCTTCATGATCTCGACGTTGGTGTTGGCCTTACAGGCGTACTTGATCTCCCGCTTCGGATAGATAATGGCCTCGAGCAGCTCCCGCGCACGCGCACGAAGCGTCTCCTCCTCGTACACGTACAGGGGAGAACCAAACTCCTCCACAAGTGCCTGTGCCACCACACCTCCGATATAAAGTCTGTTTTCACGAATCTCCATGCCGATCATCCAGCCTATCTGAGGTAGACCCAAATGTAAAACTGTGTGTATTTTTTGTCTATGAAAAAACAGGACACATCAAGAGGCAAGGGTTCATCCAAAAAAGGAAGAGACTACCCGCCCTGCCCCCTGGTGGGGGTCGGTGCCGCGGTGTACCGCAATGATCGGGTGCTTCTCATCAGGAGGGGGAACCCCCCGCTCTACGGAAGCTGGTCGCTCCCCGGCGGAAGGGTGAAGGAGCAGGAGAACCTGCGTGACGCACTCAGGCGGGAAATATGCGAGGAATGCAGTATCGACATCGAGGTGGGAGACCTCATCACGGAGTTCGAGTACATAGAGCGGGACGAGGAAGGAAACGTAAAGTACCACTACATCGTCTTCGATTTCAGCGCACGCTATCAGGGCGGGGAGCTCGAGCGCGCCTCCGATGCATTGGAGGCACAATGGGTGCCGCTCGTCCGGCTCCACGAGTACGAGCTCACCGATAAAGTGCAGGAGGTCATTCAGTCTGGTATTACAATGAGATAAGGATGTGATTCTACCTGCTCTTCTCCACCCCCACGCGGTCGCAGAGAGGCTCAAGGCTGCAGGTGGAGCAATGTGGAGAAACAGGTGTGCAGATATTCTGTCCGTAGGTGACAAGCAGGTCGTTGAAGTCGATCCAGTACTCCGGCGGGAGCTTTTCGCGCAGGGCAAACTCCGTCTCCCTGGGCGTCTTCGTGTGCACGTATCCGAGACGGTTGGAGATGCGGTGCACGTGGGTGTCAACGCAGATGCCCGGCTTTCCGTATCCCAGGGAAACCACCAGGTTGGCCGTCTTTCTGCCCACCCCCGGCAGTTTCAGAAGTTCCTCGATGGAATCAGGCACTTTTCCGTGATACTCGTTCATGATCCTCCGGCTGATTTCCCGTATGTTCCGTGCCTTGACACGGTAGAACCCTGCAGGGTAGATCAGCTTCTCAATACGGCTCTCGGGAAGTTCGGCCATGCGCTCAGCGGTGTCGGCGGTCCCGAAGAGCCGGGCCGATGCTTCCCCCGTGACCTCATCCTTGGTCCTGAGGGAGATAACGCATGAGACGAGCACCTTGAAGGGGTCTCGCTGCCTCGACACCGTCGTCACGGCGGGCTCACGGAGCTTGGCCACCTCCTCCCTGAGTACACGAACCATCCCGTGAATCTCCCCGTTCCTCATCGCACCTTCCCCCGGCCCGCTTGTTCCTGGTAAGGCTAACATAACATGGCGGAAAGAAAAAAAACAGTGCCGATCCAACCGGAACACCCCATCCTTTGTAAAAGTCATAAAATATAGTATTATATACGCGGCAGGGAGCTCAATTCTCTCGAAGAGGGTGCGGGAATAATGGCTGACACCAAGAACACAACCGACGGTGTTGTTTTTCCTGAGCGCGAGAGACTGTCTCACGAAGAGGTGAATCAACTCATCGAGAACCGCAACTATTTCGAGCTGAAGAGCCTCCTCGCCGAAACCCTCGCAGCCGATATCGTGGAGATCATAGACCCCCTCGATCTGTCCCAACAGGTCATCCTCTTCAGACTCCTCGGCAAGGAGACTGCGGCGGAGGTCTTCTCCCTTCTCGACCATGATGCCCAGGAGGAACTGCTTGCCAACTTCGGCAAGGAGCGTGTCAAGGCAATCATCGAGGAGATGGACCCCGACGACCTCACCGAGCTTTTCGACGAGCTGCCCGACAAGGTTGTCCTCCAGCTCATACGCCTCCTCCCGCCCGCCGAGCGGACCATGGTTAACCGGCTCATGGGGTATCCGGAGGACTCAGCCGGAAGGCTCATGACCCCGGAGTTCGTCAAGCTCAGGCAACACCTCACCGCCGACGAGGCTATCGCAAAGATCAGAAACATCGGCATTGACAAGGAGACCATCTACTACTCCTACGTCACCGATGACAAGAGTATGCTCAACGGCATCGTCAGCCTGAAGGACCTCCTCCTCGCACCGCCAGAAATGAAAATAGAAGAGATAATGACTACTAACACTGTCTACGCCTACACCCACGACGATCAGGAGGAGGTGGCCAATCTCCTTGCAAAGTATGACCTCACCGCGCTGCCCGTGGTCGACCACGACCGCAGGCTTGTGGGCATCGTCACCATCGACGACGTGGTCGACGTCATCACCGAAGAGGCAACCGAGGACATGCACAAGATGGCCGGTATGGAGGCGCCGGAGGACCCTTACTTCAGCACCGGTTTCTTCACCCTGGGACGAAAGAGGGCCCTGTGGCTCGTCGTCCTCCTCGTGCTCTCCTACCTCTCGTCGGTGATCCTCAAGCACTACTCCGACGTGCTGCAGATCCTGGTTCCCCTCGCCTTTTTCATCCCCATGCTCACCGGCACCTGCGGCAACACAGGCATGCAGTCCGCCACGCTCATCATCCGGGGGCTTGCAACGGGTGAGGTCGAGCTCAGAGACTTCATCAGGATCATCCTGAGGGAGATACTCATGGGGCTGTTTCTCGGTATCATCCTCGGGCTCTTCTCATTCGTGAGGGCACGATTCGTGGACGTGAATCCCTTCATCGGCATTGCCGTGGGAGTCGCCGTGTTCATCAGCGTGCTCGTGGCAAACATAACCGGGGCCATCCTTCCCCTGATACTCAAGAAATTGAGAATCGACCCGGCGGTTTCCGCTGGGCCGTTCATAACCACCATCATCGATGTAACGACTTTGATTCTCTACTTCGAGATCGCCCGGGTCATATTCGATCTCCGTTGAGGCCGGATCCCGATGCAATGGGAACTGCATGACATCGAGCAGCACCTGCAGCGGGGAGTGCCCCTTGCCCCGTACACGACCTTCCGTATAGGCGGACCTGCACGCTTCTTCATCGGACCCGATTCCATTGAACAGTTCTGTGGGTCTCTCGCGTGGGCGCTGCAGCAGGGCATCCCCTTTTTCGTTCTCGGCGGAGGCGCAAACATCCTGGTTCACGACCGGGGTTTCGACGGGTTGATCATCCACACGGGGAAACTGAACAGAATCAGGATCTCCCGGACTGCCCTCGAGGCAGAGTGCGGCGTCGAGGTCGATCACCTGGTTGACGCTTCCCTGCAGCAGGGGTTGAGCGGGCTCGAGTTCGCTGCAGGGCTTCCCGGCACGGTTGGGGGAGCGCTGTTTATGAACGCGCGCGCTTACGAGGGTGAGTTCTCAGGCGTTGTGTCCTCCGTCCGTGCCCTTGCATTGAGGGGTAAAACCGTCGATGAAGCTCTCCTTCGCGGAGAGGAACTGCAGTTCTCCTACAAGCACTCCGTGTTTCAGGGAGGGACCTTCTACGTATACAGTGTTGACTTCAAGCTCGGGCAGGGTAACCCCGATGAGATGGCATCGAAAATCACAGAAATCAGAGGGCGCCGGCGCGAGGCGGGTCAGTTTCTATTTCCCAATGCCGGGTGTATCTTCAAGAACCGCTACGAACTCGGGAAATCCACGGGGCAGATCATCGATGAACTGGGTCTCAAGGGCACCCGGATAGGCGACGCCGAGGTGTATCGCAGGCACGGCAATTTCATCATCAACCGTGGCGCAGCAACGGCCGAAGATGTGTACAGGCTCATCAGGCTCGTGGAAGCACGTATCGGTGAGCAGCTTGGGGTGCAAATCGAGCGTGAGATCAGGCTTATCGGACCCTGGCATGGGGTCGATATCTGAAAAAGAAGGCTGAAATCGAAGGATACTGTGATATAATGGGCACTGTATGGGGAAAAGCATATTCAGACATATACTTATAGGTGTCGCCATCCTTCTGATACCCCTGTCCGCATGGGCACAGAGTGAGTACGGCGGGGTCGATAATGTTTTTTCCTACGGCACCGGCCTGCGGGCACTGGGCATGGGGGGCGCCTTCATCGCCATGACCGGGGACCCCTATCTCGGATACTGGAACCCCGGCGCCAGC
>SMTZ1_10009421_pt1 | contig 16081 bp, 11 predicted proteins | sample DeeMarSWOR136_30_FD_25667 | JGI IMG/M metagenome (IMG submission 25667)
GGCAAGCACCGCAAAAACAACCTGCCACTGCGCCTGCATTGAAAGAAGGGCGATGAACAGTAAAGGAATGAGCGCTGCAATTCCCATCTTTTTAAGTCCTGATGCAAGCAGTGCAGACACCTGCGCAGGTGCGCCTTCGTAAGTATCGGGAGCCCATAGATGAAACGGTACTGCTGTAATCTTATACCCGATTCCGGATATTATCAGCACAAGACCGAGCAATGCGGCAGGTGATGACCCGATACTCCCGGAAATTTCCGTATAATTTGTTGAGCCGGATACGCCGTAAATTATTGACATCCCGAAAAGTATTATTGCCGATGATACTGCCGCTACAACAAGATATTTGATTGCCGCTTCAGACGATCTGCGGTCTTCTTTTGTATAGCCCGCAAGAACAAACGATGAGATACCTGCAAGTTCAATTCCCACGAATAATAATATTAATTCTCTTGCCGAAGCAACAACGCACATGCCAAGGGTTATGAATAAAATTAATGAATAATATTCCGATTCATGTATTGTTTTTAAAGTGGAAAAAGAGCCGATAACAACAATTATTGCCGCTAAAATAAACAGGACCTTGAAAAATACCGCAAATGAGTCAACAACAAACGCCCCGCCGGAATCGGCAGACATATTTCCTGTGATAACAAGAGCCGCAAAAAGCCCGAACAGTGATATAACTTTCACAATCCCTGAAACATTTTCTTTCTTTGCAAACTGCCCCATAAGCAGTACGAATATTCCAAAGACCGCGAGGAATATTTCCGGCAGTGCCTGTATCATGTTAAGTTCCATATTTATTGTTATATTATTTTAATTTTTTATTATGGTCTGATTAATAATGCTCCTATTTGTTCTGCTGTTGAATTAAATATATCCAGCACCAGGTGAGGCATAAGCCCCACGATTATGATAAGTGATGAGAGAACTATGAGCGGAATTAAAATATAATTTTTATCAACCTCGCGAACTTCCATGGTGTCTTCAAGCCCCTCGTTGTAGGGTCCGAATAAAGCCCGCTGGGCTGCAAAAAGTGCATACCCGATTGTAATTAAAATTGTAAGGGCTGATAGTAAAACGACAACCGCTTCTTTTGTAAGTTCAAGCGTTTCGAAGGGAAAATATGTTTTAAATACACCCATGTAAACAAGCACCTCGCTTACAAAGGTGCATAACCCGGGAAGCCCGATTGTTGCAAATATCCCGACCATGATAAATGAAACAAGCAGGGGCATTTTTTTAACAATTCCTCCCAACTCGTCAATTATTCGTGTTCCTGCATTTTGTTTTATGACTGCAATACCGATAAATAATAAGCCGATTACAAGCCCGTGGTTAAACATCTGAAAGACAGCACCCTGCATTCCGATTGCATTAACCGCTGCAATTCCAAGCATAATGTATCCGACATGGCTGATAGACGAGTATGCAAGCAGTTTCTTGAAATCAACCTGGGCGAGAGCAAGCATTGCACCGTAAATCATTGTTACAACTGCAAAAATTAAAAGAATAAATGAGTAATCCACGGTTGTTCCGGGAAACATCATAACACAGATTCTTATCATCCCGTAAGCACCCATTTTTGAAAGGAGTGCCGCAAGCATTATAGTTCCCGCCGTGGGGGCGTTAAGGTAAGCATCGGGACACCATGTGTGAAAGGGAACGAGAGCCATTTTAACAGCCATTCCAAAGAATATTGCAAGGAATATATAGGGGATTAAAGCCGTATCAATTCCAAGTAATTCGGCATTAATAATTTTTCCTGTCCCGTCATTTAGCATTTCAATCATCATGAAGTTGTCCATTCCCCCGAGGAAATATATTGCAAAAATTCCAAGCAGCATAATGACGCTTCCGACATGCGTGTAAATTAAAAATTTAATTGACGCATACTTCCTGTGCTTTTCACCCCAGATATTTATCACAAAATACAATGGAATTAAAACAATTTCCCAGAACACATAGAAAAGGAAAAAGTCCATTGCGGTAAAAACGCCGATGAGTCCCGCTTCCGTAAGGAGCAGCATTGAAAATAAATGATTTATTCGTTTTTGTGTCCCGTAAGCATATAAAATTGCAGCAAGAGACACAACGGCGGTTAAAAGAATCATTGCAATACTTATGCCGTCAACCCCCAATGTATAGGTAATCCCGACTGACGGAATCCACTCGTGGTGTTCAATTAACTGGATGTTCGGATTTGCCGAATCATACATTAAAAGCGCCTTAAATGAAAGCGCAACAACAATTGCGGTGGTCAGTGTCCCTGCTAATTTTACAGAATCGCCCCTGAGGAAAAAGGTTGCTGCCGCCCCGATCAACGGGACCAGTATCAGTAGGGTTAAAATTGGTATTTCCATTATTTTTAAATTTTAATGAACATTATAATTACAATCAACACGCTTGCTCCAAACACCAGCCATGTCAGGTATGTCTGCGTATTTCCTGTCTGGAACAGCCGTAAAAATTTTGCGGTTGCAATGAATGTTATGCTGATTAAAGTTACAAAGCCGTCCACGATGTAACGGTCAAATTTATCATTAATTTTTGCAAGCCAGAGGCAGAGGTTTGCGAATTTTACATCCTGCAAATAGTCAAGATAATACCTGTTTTCAAGTAATTTATGAACCGGTAAAAATTTCCGTGTTATTGCTTCTGAATTTATTAATTCTTTTTGATAAGTAATATAAGCTAAAATTATTCCTGCAGCCGCAAGAGCAAGGGATGTTATTGCAACGGGATTTAGAAGGGATACATGCTCAACCTCAACAAACGGCGGGATGAAGTGTGCAAACCACCCGTTGTACCATCCAAGAAGTCCCAAAAAACAGGTAATAATTGAGAGAATTATTAAAGGAACAGTAATCGGTGAAGTATTTTCATGAGCATGCTCATGCTTTTTCTCATCCCTTACCTTACCAAAAAATACAATAAAAATTAACCTGAATGAATAAAATGCGGTTAAAAGAACGGTAATCATCCCCATTAAAAACGGCAGGAATTCAATGATGCCTGCTCCCGCGCCATGACTGAATTCATAAGCAGCATGCAATATTTCATCCTTTGAAAAGAACCCGGAAAACGGCGGGATTCCTGCAAGAGCAAGCGATGCAATAATTGCTGCAATTGCTGTGATTTTCATTTTTTTACTTAAACCGCCCATCTCAAAAATGTTCTGGGTGTGAAGTGCATGAATAACAGATCCTGCGGAAAGGAAGAGCAGTGCTTTAAAGTAGGCATGATTCATTAAATGAAAAACCCCTGCTGTGTATCCTATGCCCCCGACGCCTAATGCAAGAGCCATGTAGCCGTACTGGCTCATTGTTGAATATGCGATAATTCTTTTAATATCCTTTGCAACAACACCCATGGTTGCTGCGATTAACGCGGTAAACCCGCCGATTAATGCGACAACAAGAAGTGCTGCTGCCGATGCCAAAAATAACGGATAAACTCTTGCAATCAAATAAACACCTGCTGCAACCATTGTTGCTGCGTGAATTAACGATGAAACAGTTGTCGGACCTTCCATTGCGTCAATAAGCCATGTATGCAGCGGGAACATTGCCGATTTACCGATCGCACCTGCAAAAACAAGAAGTGCAATTAGAGTTATGAGTGCGGCGCTTTTTGTACCGAGGTCTTCATGGACCATATCGTAGTCAAATGTCCCGAAGGATATAAATATCAATAAAATCCCGATTAAAAATAAAATGTCTGCCGCACGGGTTACGACAAATGCTTTTTTTGATGCGGAAACTGCTTCCGGTTTGTAGTGCCAGTACTGGATTAATAAATACGAGCCGACGCCCACCATTTCAAACCCGATGAAAATTCCAAGATAATTATTTGAGATGACGAGAAACATCATGCCTGCTGAGAAAAGACATAGTTCAGCGTAATAGCGGGGAAGTTCCTGTAATGAATGAATCCGCATTCCGCCGTGTCCCGGGGGCTTCATGTATTCAAGCGAGAAAATATAGACAAGAAATGAAATTGAAGCAACAATAAAAAGCATCAACGAACTTAAACCGTCCATGAAAAAGCCGAGTTCAACAGGTGTGCCGTCAGGTAATGTGAACCATGTAATACTGCTTTCATAGATCTCGCCGTTCATTACATCGTATAAAGCAATTCCGGATACAATAACCGCTACTGCTATTGCTGTAATTGCCATCGGTGCTGCAATCCCTGGCTTTTTCCTGCCCGAAAGTAAAATCACTGCAAATGCAATTGCAGGGAAAAATACTGCCAACCACGCATATTCTAACATCTTGTTAATTATTAATTTTAAATATTTATTAATTATTAATTATTTTAATTTCAATTTTCTTTGTAATTCGGGCATTCCGCTACGCTCCAGCCCACTTAGGAATTTTTAATTAATTAATCCTCAATTTTAATTTAATTATATGCCTTACCAAATGAAAAAATTAATTACAGGACGCATGAAACTATTGATATTTGTTTTTGTGCTAATCATTAGTGCCTCTGTTTATGCAGTCCAGGTATCCACGGTACTTGAAGATAATGTAACAACAATAAACGCAACAGTAACTCATTCAATCAAAGCACATAAAAATATACAAAATGTAACCGTTGTTGATTACTTTTCTGATGTAAAGATTAAAGATATCGCGACTGAAAAGGAACAGTTTCTTGGAAAAGAGTGGATTGCAGTACATATAAATATTGGAAATATAAATGAAGGAGAAACAAAGACAATAGAATACGAAATATTAGACGGAAAAGGAGAGGCAATGTTTGGTGCAGATGTTTATTATCTTAACGGGGAAAAACACCAGTTATTTCCAAAAAAAGAAGTTATTGATATTGATATAAAAAGTGAAATTGAAACTTTAGTTAGTTCATAAGCATCCTCTGACAACAATACAACGGATAATGAGAAATTGATATATGTTTTTCTGCTGGGAATTGCAATCATAATTATTTTAGCAATATTCATTAAGTCCAGAAAACAATAAGATTTTTACAACAAGTTATAAAGAATCTTTCCCTAAAGTATAATCTATACAATTTTTAAACTTTTTTTTAAAAAATTTATAAAAATGGAGAATAAAACAAATAAAACGGATTTTGGACTTTCTGGACATAACTTAAAACGAATGATATGTGGTTTATTAATTTCCTATATACTGGTTACATCATATATGTATTCTGTAAGTGCTGCTGTTCCGAAAGAGGACCCGTTCTTCAGTATTGGAGAGGATTTTCTTGTTATAAAAGCACAGGATTATCATCCACAATTGAATATATTGTTTGATAATACAAACATCTATATTGATACGGACAACGACGGCACATGGAATTATCATTATACAAGAAATGCAGGGGATAATTTTGATTTTAGTGTTCTTTCACTGCCATCGCCCATTACAAATGGTGCGAGAATCCATACAGATAAGCCGGTTGAGTACTGGCAGCAGATGTATTATTCTAAGTTTACAGAAACTTGTTATGGGTGGGGTTACTCGTTTTATAAATATGTTTATACTTCAATACCTCCACTGAAGGAAGTTGTATCCAATTATTTTGTATATGCAGGTACATGGTATATTGTTGCCTCAGATGATATAACCATTAATGTGGATATTAATAATGACGGCAGTGTTGACAGTTTAGTAAATGTTTCAAAGTTAAATAGGGGGCAAATAAGTGTGTCATCAGGTTTTGCAAGGGTTTATTCGGATAAGCCCTTTTATTTATATAATTCCTACACTGTTGTAGGTCCGAGTGAAACAGATTTTAACATCCCATGGAGTGAAGTTGAAAAATTAGTGATTACTGAAGACAACACAACTGTTAAAGCAGATATAACTAATGACGGCATATATGACTGGTCACAGATGTATAATAAGGATGTTTATGTAAATATCAATTTTGATGAGGGTACGAGAATTCATTCTGATAAACCGATTGTTGTTTTTACTTCGTCATGGCACAATATACCATTTTATGTGCCACCGTCAAATATGGTCGGAAGTGACTTATGGAGTAAATCCAGTGGTACTTACGCTTATATCTCTGGCATGTATGATAACACAACTTATTATTTGGACAGAGTTCTTGACAATGATTTAAATCCAGATTATACTTACACAATAGATTATGGTGAAACAAAATCACTGCCAAGTTCAGGTAAGGTACATATATGGGGTGATAAACCGTTTATTGAAACATACAGGGATCCATACCATGACGGGAGTTGTTATGAGTATTATGGTTATTACTACAGCATATATCCATATTCATCAATATCCTCAACCACTTACAATCTCCATAAATACCTCGGAGCAAATGAAATAACTCCAATAAAAGCAGGGATCTTTAATCCATTTGCAAATACTTCAATTTACAATGTAAGTATTACTGTTCCGTTTCCTGATTCGTTTTCCATGCCTCTTGGAACAAGCATTGAGCTAAATGCTAAAAAGAGGTATCTGAGGAATGACACAATGATAGAAAATGAAATCATTACTCTAACTCCATCGCATATTGCCGGAAATTATGTATTTACTGTCTCAAATAATGATTCACAATTATTTAATTCTCTTGATTCAATGCAGTACTATGATATGGAATATCAACTGATAACTCCCTCTATAACGGGAGAGTATAAGTTTGATTCTGTAAGTGTTGAGTATACCGCTAAAACATGGAACCTACCAGAGGTTTCAAATTAATTTACCATGAAGAAATGCATTTTTATCCTAATTTTATTAATCGGATGGAATAGTACATATGCCGATGAAAATATCACTGTAGAAACGCATATTACTACCAGTCCAGATTTCACTCTAAACACTTTCTCTACAAAAACACCCCTATCAGACCAATTTGAGCAGCACGCAACCAATTCCTCATATTTCACAGCAGGTATTGTATCAAAAGGATTTGTCATTAACTCCGCGGAAATAATAAAAACAATTATTGAATGGAAAACACAGTACAAGATAACAATAAAAAATATTGGTAACTTATTGGACACCTATAATTTATCTGTAGATTTACCTGCTGGCTGGAATTATTCCATAAGTAAAAATAATGTTTCACTTAACTCAAAGGAAATTACAACCCTAACTTTAAATGTAACATCAAAGATTAATGAATTAATTGGAGTATATCCCATCACTGTGACTGCGACTTCACAAACAAATTCCAGCATAACTGATTTCATACAGTTAAATGCAATTGTTACAAGACAGGATTTATCAATCCATCATGAAGATATAGTGTTTTCTAATGAAAATCCAATTGAGGAGCATGTTGTAACTGTATATTCCAGCATTAGCAATAATATGGGAATTGATGCTGAAAATGTTACTGTCCGCTTTTTTGATGGACATCCAACTCAGAGCATGCAGATAGGATCAGACAAGATAATTGATTTAATACCTCTTCATGAAAAGAGAAATGTTTCTGTAAGATGGATAACAAAACCTGAAGTTCATAATATTTATGTAGAAGTTGAACCATTCACTTTAATTCCAGAGATTGATGAATCAAACAATCTCGCCTTCAAACCATTAAATGTAACTTATGCCACTGTTGTTTCAATAACCCCCAAAAACATAACAACAAGTATCGGTGGAAAAACAACACCAATAGTTAGGATAGACAACTTCAATATGTTCCCCGACAGTTTTAAAATAAACCTCACAGGAATCAGCAAAGAATGGTATTCATTGGATAACGAGTTACTTTTAGGTGCTAAAGAGACAGCGGAAATTCCACTTGAGATTTCCATTCCAGACAATTGCAGCATAGAGACTGGCACATTTCCATTCACAATCTCTGTTTATTCTCAGGTCCTTAATTTCACGAGAGGCAATTCAGGAAATCTCACTATTGTTTCAGGACCCATAATCTATGATATTATACCACAAGATAATCTTGCTCTCGGCTCAAATGATGTTCTTTTCTCATGGAGGACTTCTGCAAACTCAACAACAGAACTTTTCCTGAAAGCAGAGAATGAAACAAACTACACAAAATACGCTGGAGTTGATGGATTTGACCACAGGTTACTCATCCAGAACCTCACGAGAGAAATGAACTACACTTATTACATCACAAGCACATCCACCTGCGGCTCCACCACAACCAGCCCAAGAAGATTCTATGTGACAAACGGCGTTATTTTCCTCAATAAATCTAATACTTTCACTCTTGACAGGAACTATGACCAGAAAGCAAGTGTTAAAGTAAAGAACATTGACACCATACCGCATGCTCTCCTTCTTCAGGTCTCCAACCCCTATGATGATTTGGTTGTAGGTTTCGTTGGCAATGCTAGCATGGATCAAATCATAACCCTTCAACCAAACGAAACAAAGGAAATTGATTTAAGAATCCATGCCCCTGATGCCTGGCGAGGAAATTATGATTTCATTATAAACTTGACAGATTACAATGAGACATTCTATGATATCTTTGATTACGCCCAAGTTAATGCATACATTGATCCTCCTGATGTGAACTTCACGATTGAAACAATAAGTGAAGATCCTCGCACACTAACAAAGACCTTTGTAATAAAAAACTACGGCGATCCAATCACGGACATGAAAATTTATAGTAATGAAGAACTAAATCCTTACCTTGCATTCCAACCCTCGCTGAAGCACACCTACCTGAACAATGACGGTTACCTGAGATTCAGAGCAGCAGCACACCTCCCAATAGGTTCAGAAGGCATGCAAGGCAATTTAAATGTAAAAGTGGATGGCGTTAACCTTTCTATACCTGCCGACTTTTCCTGTCCTCCCGGAACAAAGGTCTTTGGAGCAGAGGTTAAAAACCTCACAGATAAACCATTCTTTGTTGAGATGCGTAACTGGTACTGCACAAACCGCCCGAGGATAAGTAATTCATTTTCAATTCCATCCGGCTTCAACCCCGAGGATGTTCTCTCTGCAAAATTAAGAGTAAAATTCTCTCTACCGTGGTCAAGATATACATACAGGAACCATGATGTTAATGTTTATCTGAACGGCAATAAAATCGGCGGATTAAAGAACACAATCCCTGAAGGTTATTATGACTTCACAATTCCACCAGAGTTTTTAAATTACGCTTCCGAAGGAGCAGCAAATAACAGGATTGAACTCGTAACAGAGCATATGAACGGCGGACACTATGTTGTGAGTTCACAGATGTCTGTTGCCATACAACTTGACACATTGACTGTTCATGTCTGCGCCCACAACCAGAGCGAAGCAGATGAATTAGTTGAGAAATTAGCAGAGGAAGGCAACCTGACCTTTTTAAGTTTCTCAGGAAACGACAGCATCTGCAACCCTGCTGCTGACGGAGTAGTTGACCCTGACTGTGTTGAAGGAACGGATCCGGATAACCCGTTAATTATTCCTGAAGAAGATTTAGGCGGCGGTTATTTCGGGTTTGCAAGGCACTTTAATTTACCCGGAATTCATTATGTGAAGGTTGTGAATCTGGCTGATGAAATTGACCCAGGTGTTGAGCCAATGCTTGGTGTTAATTTTGTTCTTCTTTTTTGTTTTGTTTTTTTATTACATATTCTATAATTTCGTTACGGAGAACGTATTAAGGGAGTTTACGGCGCAGGTTGTGGGGTTCTTCCTGCATTTGCTTGGCGTTTCAGCGGTTGTTGACGGGTACTTTGTACACGTTCCCGGCTTCACTCTTGAGGTCATATACGAGTGCATCGGCGTCTGGGCGATGATTGTCTATTCATCGTTTATCCTTGCTTATCCCGCCGGCTTAAGGAAAAAGCTTGTCGGCGTTGTTTTAGGAGTCTTCTTTTTATTCACGGTAGGGATTATCAGGATGATTTCCTTAGCGTTCGCGGGTATGTTTTACGGGGATTTATGGGAGTACTTTCACATCTACCTCTGGCAGTTAAACCTCATAATTTTTGTTATAATCCTGATCCTGCTCTGGGTTGAGAAGGTCGTTAAATCCGGCAGGCAGTGGAATAAAATAACTTTTTTCGTGAAGTTCGCAGTCTTTTTAACGATACTTTTCATGGCGTGGATTCCATTCGCGGAAACATTCGTCGCAGTAAAATACTGGATGGTGGATTTCACCTACGGCTTAATATCAGGCGAGAAATTAAAATTCCCGCCGTTTTCCTTTGCCTATGGGACTATGATAAATATCGTGCCTTTTACGGCGCTTGTTCTTGCCACACCGAATATTATAGCAGGTAAAAGAATCATGGTAATCGCGACGGGCGTTTTGGTACTTTTCTTTATTGAGGTTTTCACGGTTGATTTAATCCTTCTCCTCGGAGGAGGGTTTGGGAAGGGTGTTGAGATTTTCAGCAGAGGCGCGGGAATGATATTTTTCTCTGTTGTGTTGTGGATTATCTTGCTTTACCGGGACATAATCCCGAAAAAAACGGAACAGAAACCCGGTGAAAAAGAAAAAGGCTACATAAATGCTATGAAAGAAATATTACATTATGAGGTTTCGAAAGAAAAATACACATGCCCTCTCTGCAAAAAAGAGCAGGAAAACATTGTCGTTCATCTGAAATCAAAACATAAAAAGAAACTGATGAGCAGAAAGGTCGAAGAATTTCTAAACAAATATTCTGAACTTAAACTACGATTTTGATCTATATCACTTACAGGTTCATTCTCTAACTCCCATAGGATAATTCAGCAATATATAGTGAGTATGTTCAGGGATTGGATTACTGATACTATGATAGTATGTAATTTATCTTCTCCATGAAATGCCAGCAGATAATCAACTGCGTTAGGTTTGTCGTAGTGATATACTCCCGCTCAATGTTGAACAAACGGAATCCGTCTCTGTCGGTGTACCTGCATATCTTTGCTTCAAGATTTTCAACCACATCCCTGTGAATCTCCCCATCCAGTGTAAGTATCCCGACATTATAACCATAGTAATCATTATTCTGGAATTCAAGAGAGAAATCTTTTTTAGAAATCCTTAGTAATGTGGACAGGTCTATGGATAAATCCATCTCCTCCAGAGGCATATCCAGTATCCTCTGGACAAGTCTTATTGAATATACACATTTATCATCAAAAAACCGAGATGCGTGAATCTTTATCACAACTTCAGCGTAGATCTTCTGTATGTCAATGTATTTTTTATAATCGGGCTCCCTTACCATTATCTCCTCCAGAACATTTTCCAGGGAATGCCCTCTCTCCTCAACATCCCTCTTGATTTTCCATTTTCTCTTGATTTTCCTGTAGGGGTCAACAAAAATCTTGAAGTCTGAGAGTTCCCTTAGTTCATCGGTATAGAAAGGATGAAGCCCCTCAATTATTATCACATTGGTTGGTTTGAAGGCGACCGGCTCTTTAAATGTTCCGTCCGAATGATCATAGGCGGGCTTCATTATCCCCTTTCCCTGTTTAAGTTTCCTTAAGTCCTTAACCAATCTATCCAGATCATTTGCCTCTGGATTCAATGGTGTGATCCCGACTTTTTTTCTCCCCGCCCTATCCATTAAATGGTAGTCATCCAGAGAGAAGGAACTGACAATATCTTCTCCAAGAATCTCTTTTATTCCCCTTACGAATGTAGTCTTCCCTGAGCCGCTGTCGCCTGCGACACCTACAATAAATATCCTATTTGATTTCTTTATCCTTTCCTTGAATGATATGTCCGAAGTCATATTAACTGATTCATAAATACTAACTCAAATGAGCCCCCATTTATCTATTGCTGCTTTTAATTCTTTATTTTTCTTTGTAGCATCTTTCAAAGAAGTTCCTTTTAATGCTACATCAAGAGATTGTCTGCATGCCATAGCACCTGCTTTTGTTCCCATGGGATGTGCATGAATGCCACCGCCAAACTGCATTATAATATCTCTGCCAAATATCTTAACAAGTTCTGGTATCATGGTCGGCTGTAAACCGCCGGAAGCTACGGGAAATAACGGCTTTATGTTACCCCAATCCTGTTCTAAAACATTCATTTCGTAATCTTCCTTTACATGCTTCAAAACGCATTCATCTCTAATAGATAAAACCTCTTCTTTTCCGCCGTGCATTTTTCCAACAACGGTACCGATATGCAGTTGATCTAAACCTATTAATCTCGTAAGTTTAGCGATCGTAAGCATGCTGACACCATGTCTGGGATTTCTTGTTAAAGCAGAATGCATGCAGCGGTGAGCATGCAGAACCAATCCTAAATTTTCATTTTCTTCCCTTAAGGTCTGTAAAGCTGTCCAGCCAACAGGAATTATATCAATCATTATATATTCCCCACCTAAATTTTTAACAAATTCTGCCCTTCTTATCATTTCCTGGCATGTTGGCGCGGTTATATTGCACATATACACTTTTCTCTCCCCTGTTTCTTTTTCCGCTTTGTCTCTTGCTTTCAGGGTTAGCTTTGCTCTGTTTTCAAATCTATTGAATTTCTGGTCTGTCAAATTTTCATCATCTTTGACAATATCGCATCCGCCGATCCACGCATCATAGGCAACTTTAGAATGTGTTTCTGAAGTTAAACCAACTTTGGGTTTTACTATTGTTCCAACCAAAGGTCTGTTTTTAACCTTCAACAATTTTCTTACGCCATTCAAACCGAACTTTGGACCTTTAAACTGTTTTATAACTTCTCCCGGAAAAGATATATCCTGCAGCCTCAGGTTATCTAAAATCTTCATGCTGAAAATATTTCCCGCTATGCTGCTGAGAAACTGCGGAACAGAATTTATTTCAAATAAGTCGGAGTTATAAGCCACCTTTATAGTATTTGTTTTTTCATCCATAAAGAAAACACTGGGTTTTAGTTTTTCAGCCAATGCCGGGCTCAAGGTCAATATATCAGTCCACGTATCTATAGAACTTTCACCAGCCATGTTTGTTGCTGCTTTTTCAAAACTAACTCCTTTAACCGGTTCAATGTGATATTCACAGATTACATCATTTTCCGTTGGGTTATACCCTAAATCTATATACTCTTTTAACATTTTTTACACCTCTTTTTATAATTATATTTTTTTATTTATTTAAATTTATTTCAACAAGTATTTAAATATATCCCTCTCCCGGTAATCGGAACAATGCCTCATTTCCTTTAAACGGGGAAATCTATCACTGTGAATGCCCGTATATTTACCCCCTTATACGATACCGTGAACCATTGACTGGTATATATTCCATACGCCAACCGAGATGAAATTGATTGCGATAGCCCCCAGTAATAACCCCATGACTCGTGTCAACACAAGCGAGCCGGTAACGCCCAACAACCTGTTAATTTCATCTGCAAACCTGAAGATGAAATAAGATAAGGCAAAGGTTAATAGTATAGCTAATACTGCTATTATCTTCAAGTCCGGCGTTTCACCCGTTCTTATGACAATGATTACAGTCGTAATAGCACCAGGTCCGGTCAATAGAGGCATGGCAAGTGGAAATACGGAGATATCTTCTCTTTTGGTGGCATCTTTTATCTCCTCTGTAGTCATGCTTTCGCGCGATACCCTTGCATGCACCATATCTAATGCGATTATAAAAAGTAATATGCCGCCTGCGACCCTCAAGGAGTCCACGGTAATACTGAAAAATCTCAATATCAACTCCCCTGATACGGCAAAAACAATTGCCAGAACACATGCCACCATAACCGAACGCTGTGCTATCTCTTTTCTTTCTGCCGCACTCATCCCGCCGGTTAACGAGATGAAAGTGATTAAACCGCTGACCGGGTTTACAATGACAAATATTGATACAAATGCATAGATAAAAAAGGTTATTGCGTCCATATTTCTATATATTATGATTCTGGATTATTATATAAATCAAGTGTGATGATTTTACGCATAACATCCTGAATTTTTAAAATATTAATATTTAATTAATTTATCAAAGTTTAAGTGAGTAAAATATTTTCACAGCCATTTCTTCCTCCTGAAATAAAATACCATTGAAATTCCTATAATAATCATCAAAAGCAAAATTGCAAAGTAGCCAAAATGCCATTAAATGCCATTCAAGTTCAGGCATATATTTAAAATTCATCCCGTACAATCCTGCTACGAAAGTTAAGGGAATGAAAATTGTTGCAATAATCGTTAATACCTTCATAACCTCGTTCATCTTGTTGCTGATGCTTGAAAGGTAAATGTCAAGCATCCCCGAAATCATGTCCCTGAATGTCTCTATCGTATCAATTACCTGGATTGTGTGGTCGTAAACATCCCTGAGATATATTCCCGTGGATTCCTTTATAAGCGGGGATTCTGCTTTTTGCATGCCATTTATTACCTCTCTTAAAGGCCAGACCGACTTTCGTAAAAATATCATTTCCCTTTTTAAGTTGTGGATTGTCTGTAAGGTTCCAGGTGTCGGATTTGTTACTAATTCATCTTCCATATCCTCAATCTTTTCCCCGGTTTTTTCCAGGATTATGAAATAATTATCAATAACCGCATCTATTAAAGTGTAAGCGAGATAATCTGCCTTCATCTTTCTAATTCTTTCTCTTACGAGATTGAAAACATCTCCTTCCATCTCCTGGAAAGAAACAATGAAATTTGAACCTAAAATTAAACTGACCTGCTCTGATTTTATTTCATCCTGTTTTTCGTCATATCGGAGCATTTTTAGAACGATAAAAATATATTCCTCAAAATCCTCCATTTTCGGACGCTGTTCCGAATTCATGATGTCCTCCAATAGAAGGGGATGCACGCCAAAATGTTTTCCGATTTTTTCTATGATTTCCACATCATGAATGCCGTCTATATTTATCCATGTTACTGTTGGTTTATCCTTAAACGGGAAACACTCCTCAACCGTCTTTACATCCTTTTCCCAGAAGTTTTTTTCGTCATAATCAATGACCGTAATCTTTACCTTTTCAGTTTTTTTCTTCCCTATGTGAACAAGTGTCCCCGGCGGAAGCCCTGCCTTTTTTGATCTTTTAATGCGCCCTGACATTGTGCTTATCTTCTTTCTAATTAGGATTAAAAAATTAAGTTTTATTCCGTTTACTCCCTGTGGTATATTTTCCTGATCGGCCAGGAAATTTCTATCCCCTCTTTATCGTATCTCTCTTTAAGTGCCTTTATGAGTTCATGCCGGAGTAAATATTTTACCACCGGCTCTTCTGCTCTTAAAACGACTCTAAAATCAATGTTTGACTCGCCAAAGGTCCGGTATCTTATAAACGGTTCAAAATCTTTGGCGGCGCCTGGAATTGTTTTCTGAATTTTTCTTGCAACATCTATTGTGACTTCTTCAACCTTCTTTAAATCCGACTCATAAGCAACGCTGCAGTCCACATAAACTGCAATTTCCTGTTCCGGCATTGAATCGTTGGTAATCGTGCTTTCGGCAAGTTTTGAATTCGGGATAATTATAATAGTATCTCTAATTGTTCTTATCCTCGTTGACCTCCATCCTATATCTTCCACAAAACCTGAAATCTCACCTTCAAGTTCAATGAAATCACCAACATCAATCGGTTTGTCTGAAATGATGTGCATCCCTGCAAAAAAGTTTTTGAGCGTATCCTGCAAAGCAAGACCGACAGCTAAAGCACCCACACCAAGGGTAGCAACAAGAGGGCTTATTTCAATTTCAAAATAAGAAAGAATCATTAAAAAAGCAATAACATAAATGGCAATGGTAATTATCTTACCGATTAACTTCGGTATTCTTTTAAATCTCTTGCGAACAGTAAGCCAATCACTTATCAAAACAGTTAAAATCCTGGAAACGACCAGGGATATTATAAATACGAAAATCACAAAAAATATCCCGTCTATCCGGGATTCGTATGGGGTGAAAATTGATAGAGATTTTAAGGCAGCATACAGCCCAATAAAAATAATAAAAATATATAAGTATTTTATTACGATTTCCAGAATTATACCGCCAATTTTTGTTTTTGTCTTTTTAACAATCTTCCTCATATAATTTTTCAAAATAAAATTAAAGAGATGTGCAAATATAATTGCACCTAACAAAATTATCAAAAATCGGAAATATTCATTCTGGATTAATGTCTCTACTGCTGCCATGTAACATATTAGATTGTAGTAATATAAACCTTTTTTAGTGTTCCA
>SMTZ1_10003493_pt1 | contig 16080 bp, 10 predicted proteins | sample DeeMarSWOR136_30_FD_25667 | JGI IMG/M metagenome (IMG submission 25667)
CCCAAAGTGCTCACGGCCGTAGGCACGCAGCGTGTGCTGGCCAGCCGGTTGCGCCACGGCCGCTTCCGGAGCCTCGGACCCTAGCGCCAGCGAAGCCAGGACAGCTAGCAACAGTACCACCACACTCAACGCAACGACGACTCGAAGCGACTTTGGCATTTCTGACCTCCTTTTGAGTGAAGCGCCGTAGAACCTGCCACCGGCTCGCTGGTCTTGTAGCTCGTGTTCGACCATACATTACCATAAAACTGCCAGTTTGTCAATCCTAGGCAGTTGAGGCAGCCTTATGGTAGCTTGGCCGAGCGCGACCGGCAACCACACGCTCGCGGTTGGCAAGGTCGGCAAACGCACCTATAATCCTGTACCACCTTAGATGACGTGGGGAAAGGGCTTTGGATACGCCCAGCCCGTTTCACAGGAGGAAGCACATTGAAGTCACTTGAAATCCAACCTTGGCAAGTCCTCGAATCGTCAACGGCTTTCTCCAACCCTTGGCTCCGTGTGCGCAAGGACATCTGTCGGACCAACCGTGGCAATGTCATTGACTATTTCGTGATCGACCGCTTTGATTACGTTCTCATCGTGGCGCTGACTCGCGACAGGGAGGTCATCGTGGTACGGCAGTGCAAGCACGGGGTGGCAGAAGTGATCCGCGAATTGCCAGCAGGATACCTTGAGCCAGGCGAGGATCCGCTGCAGTGCGCGCATCGCGAGCTGCGGGAGGAAACCGGCTACGCAGCGGATCACATGGAGCCGCTGGCGGTGCTGTTCGCGTCCCCCAGCGCGGCATCGCACCGCGCACACGTGTTCCTGGCAACCGGCTTGCGCAGCGTCGGTCAGCAGCAGCCTGACCCTAATGAGCAAATCGCCGTAGAGAAGATGGACCTGCTTGCCGCGGTGCAGGCCGCAGGGCATGCGCAGGGCTTTTACGATGTCAGCAGCACCGCGGCCCTGCTGCTCGCCTGGCAACACCTTCAAGGCACCGGGCAGAGCTCAGATGTCTGTCCCCGGGCTGGCCAGGAATAACACGGGCTCGATTGTGCGCATCCAATCATCCCTGCTGCCCGTGCGCTCCCAAGACGGCGTCAGCGATTTCGGCAATCCATAGGAGGAACAATGACCCAGCCAAGGGAAAAGGGCCACCAAGCTGCCCTCAACAAAGCTCACCAGGAGCTCAGCAAACTGGACCCGTACAAGGCGGCGTTCAAGGCTGGCTGTGACCTGCAGTCGGATGAACAGGGCCGCCAGTGCTCGGTTCGTTTCCTGGGACAGGACTATGCCGTGACCTTCCCCAAGATCACGGTGCGGACGGCTGCCGGCAAAGAATCCGACCCTGCCACACGGTTGATCATCCTGCACTATCTGATCCACGCCGACGGCACTCCACCTGCCGACCACTGGATTTCCTTCCGCGAGCTGCCTGATGGGCTGGTTTACTACCCTGCTTTCCAGGGTCGGACCAGCCAGCGTCTGACTCGCGAGTACGGCATGGACGCCAGGGCGTTCTCAGCAGCGGCTGAAGCCCTGGGCGGCGAGAAGCTCACTTTCGGCGATGCCTCGTACATGTTCCGCGCGCTTCCACGGATCCGCATGGCGGTGATTCTGTACGTCGGCGATGAGGAGTTCGGCCCGCGCGTGAATGTGCTCTTCGATGCCGCCGCCAGCCACTACCTGCCCATCGAGGACCTGGCCGTGCTCGGCGGCATGCTAGCCAGCAAACTGATCGAGGCCGGCGGCCAGTAGCGAGTCGCGAGTGGCGAGTTTCAGCCAGTGAACTGACCGCTGAGGAGCAGGCGCATGCCTCAACCGCTTCGTGCCATCCTGATCGGCGCCGGGAACCGTGGCTACGAAGCCTACGGTTCGTACGCGCTGGCCCACCCACAGCAGATTCGCTTTGTGGCCGTGGCCGAGCCGAACGATGTGCGACGTGCGCGCTTTGCGCAGGCGCACGGCATCGGTCGTCAACGCCAATTCCGCAGCTGGGAAGACCTGCTCGCCGAGGGCAAAGTGGCTGACGCCGCCCTGATCTGCACCCTCGACACCTTGCACGCCGACCCGGCGGTGGCAGCCCTCGAGGCAGGCTACGACGTCCTCCTCGAAAAGCCCATGGCCACTACGCTTGTTGACTGCATGCGGCTGGTGCAAGCGGCGGAGCGCACAGGCAGGCTCCTGCAGGTCTGCCACGTGCTGCGCTATGCTCCCTTCTTCTCCACCCTGCACGACATCGTCACCTCAGGCCGTCTGGGCGAGATCATCACCGTCGAGCACCGCGAGAACGTGACGTACTGGCACATGGCCCACTCCTACGTGCGCGGCCACTGGCGCTGCAGCCACACGGAGAGTCCAATGATCCTGGCCAAGTGCTGCCACGACCTGGATTTCCTGTACTGGAACCTGGGCCGGTGCCGGAGATTGAGCTCCTTCGGCTCACTGCTCCATTACCGGGAGGAAAATGCCCCGCCAGGCGCCCCGGAGCGCTGCACAGACGGTTGCCCCGTGGCAGCGGATTGTCCCTGGTATGCGCCGCGGCTGTACCTGGACTTGATACCTTTTCTGCACATCGGCCGCCGCTCGCCAAGTGCCTGGCAGCGCTGGGCAGCATCACTGGCCCTTGATCACCCGTCGCTGGCCAGCCGGGCGCGGAAGCGGATTCCAGGATTGGCGTCCACGCTGGATTACCGCGGCTGGCCCATCTCGACCATCTCCGAGGACAGCAGCCCGGAGGCCCGGCTGCGCGCGCTGGAGACCGGGCCCCATGGCCGCTGCGTGTACCGCTGTGACAATGATGTGGTGGACCATCAGGTAGTCAACATGGAGATGGAGAGCGGCGCGTCAGTAGTGCTGGTGATGCACGGTCATTCCCATCGTGAAGGCCGCACCATGCGCTACGACGGCACCCGCGCCACGCTGCTGGGTCGCAGCTATGTCAGCGAGCAGGTGATCGAGATCCACGACCACCTCAACGGTACCGTCGAAAGCATCCGGCCGACCTTGGGACCTCTTGGCCCCACTGGCCACGGCGGTGGGGATGAGGCGTTGATGGCCGCCTTTGTCCGCGCTGTGCACCATCCCCAGCAGGCGCTGACCACCGCCCGCGAGTCCCTGGAGAGTCACCTCATGGCCTTTGCTGCTGAGCACGCTCGAGTGACTGGAACAGTGGTCCAAATGGGGGAATACCGCCACCAGGCCGACAGCGCCCTCAGAGACCTCACAGTATAGCACTGGGCACTGGGCGAAGCTCTATCCACCGCCAGCTTGCCGCGAACCATTACCTGCCACCGCTGACGCTCCTTCCCCGTGCCATAGCCCGCCTGCAAGGCCAAGCAATACATTGAAGCAGCTCACACCTGCGGCGAAGCCAATCAGGGTAGTGGCGGGTGCCCTGCTTGCCAGCGCTCCACTGATCAACCCAGAGAACGATCCAGAGCCAGGCGCGATCATGTTCCACACGCCAAAGACCCGCCCCAGGACTTCCTGCGGCACCTTCTCCTGCAGCAGCGCCCCCTCGCACGCCGGGATTGCGTGCCCGATCAGAAGCGAGAAAAAGCTCGCCGCCAGGGCCGGGCCGATGGACCGGGACAGGGGAAAACCCAGCAGTGACAGACCGTAGCCCATCCAGGCCAGCACGACCAGTCTCTGCTTGTCAAACCTTCTGCCATACCTTCCCAGCCACAGCGCCCCCAGGAGCATGCCTGCGTTTCCCGCTGTCCGGAGGTACCCATAGACCTGCGGCCCGCCGCCCAGGACATCCTTGACAAACAGCGGCAGTCCCGCCACGAACATGCCATCGCCGAGCACAAAGTACAGAGCGTCGAGCAGGAAGAGAACGCGCACCACGGGCTCCCGCAGGACGTAGGACACGCCTCGCAGTAGATCCACCCAGGCCAGCGGGCTGGAATCCGCGCCTTGTGCGGCCTGGGGAGGCAGCTCCAGCCGAGCCGCCAATGCAGCAGCCACCATGAGCGAAGCAGCGACGACAGCTGATGCGTTCGCCAGGCCCAAGGTGCGCACCACGGGCCCGACGACAGCAGCACCAGCGATCATGGCCAGGCCAAGAACGCCAAAGTTGGCCGAGTTGGCGGTCAGGATGTCCCGCTTGCCCACAATCTGGGGTAAGAGGGAGGAGCGCACCAGGTAAGAGACCAAGTTCATCGCTGAGAGAAAGAAGGCGCTCAACAGGACGTGCCACCCAGTCAGAACTCCGGCCATGTAGAGTAGGGGCGCCACTGCAGCGAGCATAGCACGCAGGGCGTTGGCTGCGATCAACAGGCGCCGCCGATCCATCCGATCAACGAGCGTTCCCGCTGGCACGGCGAGGAGCAGAAAGGGCAGGTAGACCGCAGTGGTCGCCCATCCCGGCGCGCTGTTGGATCCGGTGAGGTCCAGCAGCAGCCAGGGCAGGACAGTGAAGTACAGGCTCCAGGCCATGTGCGCAAGCACCTCGCTGCTCAGGAGAGTGCGATATGCTGCGTTCTGCAGCAATGCCTGATACCCACTGGAAGGCGTGGAAGGTTTGAGATCGTCCGACACGCTCCACCTACCGCCCCAAGAATGCGATGGCCTTCAGATCCTTACGCCCATAGGAGATTACCACCCACGAGGAGATTGCCTGCACAAGGCCTTGCGGCAGTCAGCAACAAGGGACGCACGGCTCATCCCCGCCCCATGCTGGAACAGAGCGCGTGCTGCGGAATTCGCACCCCGGACGGTCAGCGCAAAGTAGCGCGCCACCAGGTGGCGGACACCTGGCCAGGAGCAACGCCAACCAGGGCTTCAGCCAGCATCAAAAGAGCGAGGAGGCCGTGTACGGACCGTCCAGACAGCGAGCCACTGACAGCGCCTGGCCTCACCGGCCCTGCTTGTTCAATCCTGTACCGCCGTGCGGTGTGCCGGCCTCAGGGCCGCACCAGGACGACGCGCAGGATGATCAAGGCGCCCAGAACGATGAGGCCGGCGCCAAAGAGCAGGCCCACAGAGAAGCCAAACGGACTCACGCCGAGGCCGACCAACGCCAGCACCGCGGCGGGAAGCAGGGCCCACGAGTTGCGTCGATTGGCCAGGAAGGCCACTGCAAACACCGCTGCAATCCCCCACAGCACAAAGGTCGCTTCCCACGCCCCGCCGACCAGGTCGGCCAGTGCCGATGTCACACCGATACCAAGCAGGAGGCCACCGGGAATCAGCGCCCACCAGTTGGCCTTGCGGTTTCTGAGGTAGATGTACAGGAACGGCAGAGCGCCGCCTCCCAAGGCGATCAAGCTAGTGAGCCAGTCCGCGATACCCAAAAGGCCAAACAGCGAAGATACCCCCCCGGCGAACATCAGGCCCCCGGGAATCAACGGCCACCATTGCGAGGTGTCACCCAACCACACAGCGAGGAAAATGGCAGCGCCCCCAAATGGCGCCAGGACGCCGAAGAGATCTGACTCAAGGCTGACCCACCCCAGTGCTGCGGCCAAGAGGACCACGCCGGTGATGATGATCAATAGACCTGCCACAACGCGCCACAGATACCCTCTCATCGTCCCTCCTTTTTTGTGCAGTATCCTGACTGCCCAGCCGGACACAGATCCAGTGCCCTTGCCCGGGCACTGCCAACGGTGATAACTAGACCGCATTATAGCACTCCATGCCCAGTTTGACAATCCCTGTCCCAACACGGCAAAGCCTTTCCATACTGCGAACGTTTCTCGACCCGAGCAGCATGCCCAGAACATTGATCATGCAAGATGGTTTTTCCTGTGCGGCTCTAGCATAGTCATCGTTGCCAGTGAGGAGAAGATGTGCTAAGATAGCACTGCTGAGCATCGACAGTCCACTGCAAGCGTCCGGCGCTTTGGATCGTTCTGTGAAACGGCATGGTGGAGCAGCTCCTTACCACGAAACTGCATATCCCACCAGCGCGTGCCGAGCTCGTCGCTCGACCACGCTTGGTCGAGCGACTGAATGCCGGCCTGCGCCGCAGACTGACGCTCATCTCGGCGCCTGCTGGTTTCGGCAAGACCACACTGTTGAGCGAGTGGGCCTCTCGCTGCCCGCGGCCTGTTGCCTGGCTGTCGCTCGATGAAGGCGACAATGACCCCATGCGCTTCCTCGTTCACCTTGTCGCGGCCCTCCAGAGGGTGGGAGCGATTGTCCCAGATGAGGTAACGGACCTGCCTCTGGAAGCTAGAGCGGCGCCTACCAGAGCACTGGTCACCGCCCTGATCAACCAGGTAGGCGCAAGCAAAATGGCCTTTGTCTTGATCCTCGATGACTATCATCTCATCGAAGAGCAAGCCGTCCATGACGCTCTGACCTTCCTGCTGGAGCACCTGCCGCCAAACATGCACGTCGTGATCGCCAGCCGCGCTGACCCGCCGCTGTCCATTGCCCGGCTGCGGGCGCGCAGCCAACTGACTGAACTCCGGCAGTCCGACCTGCGTTTCGACGTCCACGAGGTCAGCCAATTCCTCAACGAAGTGATGCGCCTGGGGCTCGCACCTGTTGACGTCAGGGCACTGCTCTCCCGCACCGAGGGTTGGATCGCAGGGCTGCAGATGGCTGCGGTGTCGATCCGAGGGCAGGATGCTGGACGCAGAACGCACCTCATTCGCGACCTCACGGGCAGCAATCGTTACATCATGGACTACCTGGTGGAAGAAGTCCTCGAGCGCCAGCCGGATCAGGTGCAGGCATTCCTGCTGCAGACATCTGTGCTGGGGCAGCTGAGCGGGCCGCTCTGCGATGCTGTTATCGCAGAAGGCGCCCAAGGCCAGCAGACCCTGGAATACCTTGACCGCGCTAACCTCTTTGTCATCCCCCTCGACAACCGCCGGGAATGGTACCGCTACCATCGGCTCTTTGCCGACTTGCTGCGCAAGCGCTTGAGCCAGACCGAGCCGGCCCTGGTCGCCACCTTGCACCGCCGGGCCAGCGCGTGGTACGAATCCCATGGCCACACGGCCGCCGCCATTGATCACGCACTGTCGGCGGAGGACTTTGAGCGGGCAGCGGACCTCATGGAGCAGACAGCGGAAGAGACGGTGATGCGCAGCGAGCTGGTGACATTCCTGCGTTGGGTTGCTCGTCTCCCCGATGAGTGGCTTCGCGCCAGGCCGTCCTTGGGTGTCTTGCATGCCTGGGCCCTGCTGCTGACCGGGCGCTGGGTGGAAGCTGCCGACTCCTATCTTGAGCAACCAGCGACCGGTACCGACATTGTCGCCTGGAAGATGGCACCGATACGTGCTCTGATGGCCTTGTTTCAAGGCCAGGTGCCCGCTGCTGCCGAGATGTCCCGCCGGGCGCTCGAGGAATTGCCCAGACGGGAGACATTCCTGCGCAGCATTGCGGCCTGGAACTTGAGCCTCTCACAGCTTGCGGAGGGCGATGTCAGCGCTGGCCGTCAGACGCTTGAAGAACTCGTGCAGGCCAGTCGGCAGACCGGGAACTATACGATCGCCGTGATGGCCATGTCCAGCCTAGCCCAGCTTCAGAGGCGCCTGGGGCGCCTCCAGGACGCGGAGGTGCTCTATCGACGAGCGCTCGAGTTGGCGACAGACGAAGAGGGCAACCAGCTCCCCATTGCGAGCGAGCCGTTGATGGGGTTGGGCGAGATCTGGAGAGAGTGGAACGATCTGTCCCTGGCGACGCAATACCTTGAGCAAGGCATTGATTCCGCCCAGCGATGGGCAGAGACCTCCGCCCTGGATGGTTACATGTCCCTGGTGCGCGTCAAACAGTCGCAAGGCGACGTCGAGGGCGCGGGCAATGTGCTCCTGCTGGCACAACTGATGGCCGAGCAGTTCGACGGCACCGACCTGGATGACCTGATGGTCGATCTCCTACGCCTGCGGCTGTCCATCGCGCAGGGAGACATTGCGGCTGCGGAACACTGGACGGGGCACAGACCACAGTACAAATACCTGCATCCGGAAGAAGGAGAGAGCGGCTTCGGGTTTGTCCGGTCGCACATGGACAAATACGAGCGTCTCTTGCTGGCACGACTGCGCATCGCGCAGCAACGGCCTTCGGAGGCTGTGTCGCTGCTGGAACCGCTTCTGGCCCTGACGCAGAGCCTGAGGCGGGTGGATCTGTTGATCGAAGTCGAGGTGCTGCGCGCACTGGCCCTGCAACAGCTGGACGACGAGGACCAGGCCCTGGCAGCCCTCGAACACGCTCTGAGCTTAGCCCAGCCAGGCGGCTATGTGCGCATCTTCGTCGATGAAGGCCCTCCCATGGCGCAGCTGCTGTACCGCGCCGCCGAGCGTGGGATGGCGCCGGAGTATGCCGGCGAGCTGCTGGCAGCGTTCCCTACTGCGCCGACGGCAGAGCCCCCCGTCTCAGAGATGGTAGAGCCACTCAGCAAGCGGGAGCTAGATGTGCTGCAGCTCATCGCCGAGGGGCTGTCCAATCGGGAGATTGCCACGCGACTGTTCGTCTCGCTTCCAACCGTCAAGTGGCACAGCAGCAACATCTACGGCAAGCTGGGTGTCAGGAACCGCACCCAGGCCGTCGCAAAAGCCAGGGCACTGGGGATTCTCGCGACAGACTGAGTACCCTGTGCTCCCGCAGCTGCCATGAGCGGCGCCAGCCCTCACGCACTCATCGCTCACGACGATGGTCCCGCCCCTGCCCGGCGTCCTCACCATTTAGCGTGCTGGCGAACCATACCCCAACCATACTTTCGCATGGTGACAACCCTCCCACACGCGTTGTATACTGGTGACACAGCAGGACATCGGCACGCAGTTGATCCCTGCCAAAGATGAGCATTGAAGTCAATCCGAGGGAACCTCCATGGCACTCAAAGCGGACACAGGACAACCGTTGACCTACGAGATCAAGGTGCAGGGACAGCTCGATCGGGATTGGTCTGATTCGTTCAGTGGCATGGCGATCAAGCTTCAGGGCGATCACACCACGCTGACCGGCCTGGTTGCCGACCAGGCTGCACTACGCGGCATGCTGAACAGGATGTGGGATCTAAACCTGACCCTGATTTCGGTCTTTGCCCTCGCTGATGAGCCTGTGCAAGCAATGGAGGACAGCTGATGGAATGGACGCACAGCTTGGACACAACCGAAGAGCCTGATCTGGCCGCGGTGGGTGGCAAAGCGATGTCATTGATCCAAATGACACAAGGGGGATATTCGGTTCCACCCGGGTTCGTGCTCACAGTGGCCTTCTTCGAACCGTGGCTGCGCTATATGCAGGGAACCGCTGAATGGGACAGGACCCTTGGCAGCACGCCGGACGAGCTCAGGCAAAACACCATCGCGCTCAAGGAGCTTTGCGCCGGTCTTGAGCTAGGCGAAAGCCACAGGCAGGCCCTGAGCGAAGCGCTGTCCGAGTTGCAGGCAGACGAGGACGCTGCCCTGTTTGCCGTTCGTTCCTCGTCACCGGAAGAGGACCTCGAGGCGGCTTCCTTCGCCGGTGGATACCAGACCATCCTCGGCGTCAAAGCGCAGGACGTCGAAGACGCTGTACGACAGTCTTTTGCTTCTGCCTTTGACGAACGGGTCTTTGTCTACAAGCGAGAGCACGGATTCCCCCTGAACCAGCCCCGTATTGCGGTCATCGTACAGAAGCAGCTTGCCGCTGATACTTCTGGCGTGGCCTTTTCCCTCAATCCGCTAAACAACTGCTACGACGAGGCGGTGGTCAACGCCAACTTTGGCCTCGGCGAGTCCGTTGTTTCCGGTATGGTATCGCCTGATTCATTCACCATCGACAAGGTCTCCCGTACCATCTTAGAGCGCAAGATCGGCGCCAAAGAGACGTCCATCTGGCTTGACACAGCCGGTGGAACATACCGCGAACCCTCTCCTTCACGCCAGCAGGCGTGCCTGTCTGACGACCAGGTGCTGGCATTGGCCGATGTGGTGGCCGACGTGGAACGGGATTTCGGAAAGCCCCTTGACGTGGAGTGGGCCTTTACCGATGGCCAGCTTCATCTGCTGCAGGCACGTCCTATCACCGCCTACTACCAACTGCCCGAGGTCATGATCACGGCTCCCGGAGAACCCAAGCGCCTCTACGCGGATCTGACCTTGACCAAGTGGGGCATGCAGCAGCCGGCGTCGGTGATGGGAACAGACCTTCTCGCCATCTTCAACCAGAAGATGATGGAATACACCATGGGCAAGGGTGTCGGGACCGAAGCGACGGAGCTGCTGAGAGTGTCGGCCGATGGGCGCACCTACGTGGCGATCTCAACCAGCATGAAGCTCCAGGGCAAGAGCCGAGTGGCGGCTGAATTCCGGTCCATGGATTCGCTGACCGCTGAGATAATCGAAAACGTCGACGAGAAGGAGTACATGCCAAAGAGCCTACCCCCTGCTCTCAGGGGGCTGCTGTTCAGGGCCATCCGCAACAATCTGGGCACGGCCTGGAGGACAATCCGCGCACTTTTCCGTCCCACGGCGGCGCGCCAGACGTATCTTGACGATGAAAGCCGCCTTCGCAGCGAGCTGAGGGCGATGCGAGGCAAGCACATTCCCATCCGTGACGTGCCAGAGCGCGCGATGGAGATCATGATGGACAATCTGAACAGCTTCTTCCCCGCTCTCGCCGCGGCGGAGCTGGCCAAGTCGAGGATCAAGAGGATGTTCAGAGACGAAGAGCCAGCCGTGCGCAGTAGGCTAGCATATCTGGAGCGCGGTCTGCCCGACAACATTACGATCAAGATGGGGCTCCAGATGTACCGCTTGTCGCAGTTCCCAGAAATCAAGGATTGCACCTCGGCGGACGCATTTGCCACGAGCTTGCAGGAGAGGACGCTCTCTCCAGAGTTCCTGCAGGCATGGGATTCCTTCATGGACCAATTCGGCTTCCGCAGTCCAATGGAGATGGACCCGGCCGCACCGCGCTACTACGAGCAACCCGAGGCATTCTTCGCGCAGCTCCGGACCATGGCTGAGAACACCGATCCCCAGTACAACCCTGAGGTCATTTTCGAGCGCGCAAAAGCCGAGCGGCAAGAGGCCTATCAGCAGCTCCTGCAAGTTGCACAGGATAAGGGAACGCGCAAGGCAAGGTCGTTCCAGAAGAACTACAAGATCATGCTGGAGCTGGGCGGCTACCGGGAGAGCCCCAAGTACCACACCGCCTGGATCACCGACATTCTCAGACGCCAAGTGCTGGAGACAGCGAAACCGCTCGTCGAGGCTGGGCGCCTCGAACGTGCGTCACAAGCCTTTGCCCTCACCATGGACCAGTTCGAACGGGCTCCTGCTGATCCATCCCTTGACCTGAAACGGGCAGCCTGGGAGAACAGCCGCTACCTGCGATGGTTCCAGTACGTGCGCGAGTTCCCGCGGGTCATCGACTCTCGCGGCAAGATCTTCCGTGCGCCAAGGAAAGAGGCGGCCGCAGGGGAGTTGGTCGGCGAAGCCATCTCACCAGGGGTCATCCGTGGCCCGGCGAAGGTCCTACACAGGCCAGATGAAAAGCCGGTGCTCCCCGGCGACATCCTGGTGGCACGCGCCACGGACCCGGGGTGGACACCGCTGTTCCTCAACGCTGGAGGCATTGTCCTCGAGGTGGGTGGCATGCTCCAACACGGCGCCCTCGTGGCCAGAGAATACGGAAAGCCGTGTGTCGCGGGCCTCGAGAATGCTACGTCCATCCTGACGGATGGGCAGGTGGTTGAGCTTGATGGAGCGAATGGAGTTGTACAGCTTGTCTAGGTCCAGTTCACCGGCACGAGGCGCAAGCCATGCCGCTGCTGGGGGAGGAGAGAAACCAATGGATAACATGGTGCGATCGTTTACAGAACTGACTGCAGAGCAGAAGGTGTCTGCGGGCGGCAAGGGCGGCACGCTGGCCCAGTTGTATCAGGCCGGATACCCTGTGCCCGACGGCTTTGTCATCCTGCCAGCCGCCTTCGTCGGCGATGAACTGAAGCCGGAGGCCTGGGCACAAGTGCAGCAGCGCCTGGCTCGCACTCGAGAGGCGGACAAGGACAGCACTTTCGCTGTGCGCTCGTCAGCACTCAGCGAGGACTCTGCCTTGGCATCCTTTGCAGGCGAGTTCGAAACCGTGCTTGACGTACGCAGCGATGAGGAGATCTGGGATGCCATCCACAAAGTGCGCCAGTCGCGGCTCAGCGAGCGCGTGCAGGCCTACAGCAAAGCCAAAGGCATTGACAGTGCTCACGAGCTTGCCGTCGTGATCCAGCAGCTAGTGCAGCCTGAGCACTCTGGTGTGCTTTTTACAGCCGATCCTGTGACCGGCAGTCGCGAGCGTATGATGGGCAACTACACAAGGGGTCTCGGCGACAGACTGGTGTCGGGAGAAGCCGACGCACAGCAGTTCACCTTCCAGAAACCAGGAGGCCAGTACACCGGGCCCGCAGACCTGAAGGGGGCGGCCAGTGCCCTGTTCAAGATGGCCAGCCGTCTGGAAACAGACCTGGCGGGTCCACAGGACATCGAATGGGCGGTAGCCGACCGCAAGCTGTACCTGCTGCAATCGCGGCCCATCACCACTCTGGCCAGGTACGACCCCATGGCCGGTGTCTGGAATGAGAGCAACGCTGGAGACTACCTGTGGATCGACAACGGCGGGATCTACCCCGAGGTGATGACACCGAGCAGCATCTCGCTCTGGCAGGACTGGTTCCAGCAAGCAGAAGTGGCCGGCCACAGCATGATGGGATTCGTCGGAAACCGACTCTATGTCAACTACTCAACCACCTACGTGCTGATGCGCAAACTGATGAGGAAGAGCCATGATGACGCCATCGTGACCATGGACGTGAGGGCAGGGCACCTTCCTGTCGATGTAGAGATACCTGAAACACCCATCTCCCTATGGGCCTTGGTGAGGCAGTTGCTCCCTGCGATGGTCAAAGGGCTCTCCAAACAGCGCAGGATCAAGGCGAACTACGCACAGCTCATCGAAACCGCCGTAGGGCGATGCCAGGAACTGAGCGAGAGGATCCGACAAACACGACAGGCCGCCGAACTGGCGCCTCTGTGGCACTCGGACATCGCACCGCTGTTCGATGACATGCTCAACCTGTTGGACGGCACAAATGACGACTACTTCAATCCCTTTGAGGCGCTCCACCGCACCATCAGAAACGTGCTCGACCAGGACGAAGCGCGTGTCCTGCTGGCCACGTTAAGCGGCGGCCACAGAGCCGAGTTGGCCACCGTGGGTGCCATAACCGACCTAGCCAGGGTTTCCCGCGGGGAGATGAGCCGTGAGCAATACACCATCCTGTACGGGCACCGCCATCCCAATGAGAACGAACTGGCCGTGCCACGACCGAAAGAGGACCCGGGATGGCTGGACGAGCGTCTGGAGAGTCTGGGGCCATCCGCAATGCAGGTCGGAGTGCGGATGGACAAGGCCGATGCCAAATTCGAGGAAACATGGAAGGATTTCCAGACCCGCTATCCCAAGGAAGCCAAGTCCGTAGGCGGGTACATCGACAACTTTACCTCTGCCTTGCACAGACGCGAAACCATTCGTGTCGAGGTCACGCGCTCTATCGGCGTGATTCGCGACTGGTTCGTGCGTGCTGGCGAGCTAACCGGCCTCGGCGACGACATCTTCTTCCTGACCTACCAAGAGGTCATCGCTGCCTTGCAGGGCGACGATTCCGCCACCGCCTACATCCCCAGCCGTCGGCGTTATTATGAGCAGCTGAGCGCTTTGCCTCCCTATCCGGTCGCCATCAGGGGACGTTTCGATCCGCTGGGGTGGGCGGCCGATCCCAACCGGCGCACGGACTATTACGACGTCCGTGCTCCGCTGCCAGAGATTGAAGCCACGCCGGACACCGTCGAAGGGGTCGCAGGCTCGGCAGGCAGGATCGAAGGAGTGGTGCGCTTCCTGGCCGGTGCGGAAGAGGGCGACCAGCTTCAGCCAGGCGAGATTCTCCTGGCCTCGACCACCAACGTCGGCTGGACGCCGCTGTTCCCCAAGGCCAGCGCGGTGATCACCGACATCGGTGCGCCCTTGTCTCACGCGGCGATCGTGGCGCGCGAGCTGGGCATTCCAGCTGTCGTCGGCTGCGGCGACGCCACCATGCGCCTGAAGACAGGCGACCGCGTACTCGTCGACGGCAGCCACGGCGTGGTGCACATTCTGGAGCGCGCTCGCTGAAGGAGCATAGGACAGATCCAGGTGCCTGGCACGTAAGGCGGCCTGCCAGCCCGATCCTGGGCCGGCGCGCAGCCTGACTTGACCCGCAGCTGCCAGGCACCTGCATCCGCGGGAAGGTATGGAGATGGAAACGAGCAACAGCAGGCAGCTAGCGATCTTGGGTTTTTCCCTCGTGGTGGTCATGCTGGGGTTTGGGCTGATCATCCCCATCTTCCCCTTTTACATCGAGAAGCTGGGAGCCGGCGGCGGCGAGCTGGGACTCCTGGTGGCAACCGCTGCCCTGCTCGAGTTCCTGTTCGCGCCCATATGGGGCAGCATCTCAGACCGCGTCGGTCGCAAACCGATCTTGATGGTTGGCTTGCTGGGCTATGCGCTGTCCTCGCTGCTGATGGGACTCTCCACCACCTTGTCCATGCTCTTTGGCTCGCGGGCGCTCTCGGGTGTCCTCTCCTCAGCGACTTTGGTTACTGCCTGGGCCTATGTGGGCGACAGCACATCCGAAGAGGACCGCGGAGGCGGCATGGGCTGGCTCGGTGCGGCAATGGGCCTGGGGGCCATCCTCGGTCCGGGCCTGGGAGGCTTGCTGGGAGCCACCTCGCTATCGACCCCATTCTTCATCGCTGCAGCCATGTCGCTGCTAGCCCTGCTGCTGATCGCCTTCCTGCTCCCTGAATCCCTGCGGCCCGAAGCTCGGCAGTTGGATGGCAAGTTGCGAACGGTGGAGGCCCGCCGGCTGTGGCGAGCTCTCTTCAGCCCGATTGGCATTCTGCTGTTCCTGGTCTTCCTGGTCAGCTTCGGACTGGGCAACTTTGAGGCCGTCTTTGGACTCTACGCTGCCCGGAAGTTCGGCTACGGGCCCGAACGCGTGGGTGCCATTCTGACGGTCATCGGCATTGTCACGACCCTTGGAAAGGGTGCCCTGACCGGACCTGCCACCAGACGCTGGGGCGAAGCCCTGGTCATCAAGGCCTCGCTTCTGGCTGGCTCAGTCGGCTTTGTGGTCCTGCTGCTGGCCAATACATATGTCACCGTCCTGCTGGCTACAGCCTTCTTCATCATGTCCAAGACAATGCTTCGTCCAGCCGTGCTGTCCCTGACCTCGAAGCAGGCCACTGTTGGCCAGGGCGCGGCCATGGGCCTCAGCAACTCCTTCATGAGCCTGGGCCGCATCATCGGCCCCATCTGGGCTGGCGCAGCCTTTGATCTGAACTACAACTACCCCTATCTCAGCGGCTCGCTGATCCTGCTGCTGGGCTTTCTGATCAGCCTGGCCACCGTCTCGCAGCCAGCCAAAGGGGCTGTTCCGGTCGGGATGCGATCTGCGGCAGACAAACCTCCAGGCTGACCGTCCCGCCGGCAGCCGGCCGAACGACCCCCATCGGCACCTGAGCACGTTAGGCAGGATGCTGGGCAGAACCCGCAGCACGCTGCAGCCTCTTTCCCTCTTGACCCTCCAATCCCGAAGTGGTAGAATCTGCCGTGGCTGGCCGAGTCCCGCAGCCCAGCAGGATCGTCACCGATCGCACGTGTTTGCAGGCGGCCTGATGTGCCGGGAGGAGACGCTGGACGCCGTCAGCTGTTAGGCACGATTCGCAGCGAGCACGCACCGACCCTGCATAGCGCGAAAGCCTAGATATGTCCAGACACGGGTACAAGATCTTCTCCGAGGCACAAGTCGGCAATCTCGAATCAGGTGCTCGACCTCTACCGCGAACTTGCGCTGGGCGGCGTGGGTGTGATTATCACCGGTGACTTCCCGGTCATGCCGACCGGCATGTATGACGGCGAACAGCTTGGCACCAGGTCATTCTCTTACGACGAGATTCGCATTCAGGGCATTAACAAGCTGCCGAAAGTGGTTCACGACACGACACCCGACTGCAAGATCATCGCGCAGCTTAGCAGAGGACATCCCGGACCTGGACCCTCGGACGTGCCTTCTCCGTTCCAGAGGGAAAGGACACGGCCCCTGACGGCGGAAGA
>SMTZ1_10003371_pt1 | contig 16078 bp, 13 predicted proteins | sample DeeMarSWOR136_30_FD_25667 | JGI IMG/M metagenome (IMG submission 25667)
CAGAATCCATTCCATCAAAATTCGTCTTAAAAAGGTTAACAAAACGATGTAACAATTCAGGGGCACTCATAGGCTTTTTAGGTAAATTGCAATCGCAAGCAATTACATTATTTGAAATCAAAATTATATTAGAAACCAGTGCAACAATTAAAATTACTAATAAAGTTCTATTTTTATTCATATTTTCCCCTGATTTTATTTAACTTAAAACCATATTTAATGGTTTCGGTAATCTATGAATAAAAGTGGTATATTAAAAGATGGAGAATCTAAACTCGCATTTTTATATTTAGATTATTATTTTTAAAGAAATGTAATTCTAACCAGATGAATTGGTTAAAGTGATTTAATATCTTATCTTTTACAAGATTTATATCTATTATTATAAATTAAGTAATCTTTGTGTTATCTTTAAATTTAGATATAAAGAAATAAAAAAATCCTAAATGTAATCAAATTTTTATTAAATATCTAGGACCGAAGGAAGTATTTATATAGTTTATCTTCTATTATTATATTTATTGGGGGAGGAAAAATTGTGAAAAAAAGCCCCAAATATGTCAAAGTAATAACATTTGCTACAATTATTATACTTATTGGAATTAGTATCTTACCAGATACTGAAGTAATATTAGGACATCGAATAACAACCCAATTAAAATTAAGAGATAAATTAGAACAACTTATTAGAAATTATGCAAAAAAAGAAACAGAACCAATATTAAAAGAATCATCACAGAATAGATGGGTACAGGTTATTGGTGATTATCCAAATGGCATAATGGATAATGGTTTTAATAATTCATGTAATGTTGCAGTAAGGGGTAAAACAACATTTATCATCGATGACACGGAATATCTTTTCCTTGGCACGGGAAATGTTATTACTTCCCCTTTTTCACCTGAAAATATTGCTAACACTCTCTTAGAATTTGAGAATATTGACTTTTATTTATTTAAGCAATTTATTCTCAATTTAGTAGTTCGCGCTATGGAAAATTATTTTTCTAATGTTAATACTCAAGGCTGTGAATTATGGTATTATGATGGCCTTGTTTGGAGACAATCTGTAGGTGATGGTACAAAAGAGGCAATAATAGGAAGAGGATTTGAAAATAGTAATAATATGGAATTGACAATGTTAATTCCATATACACCCCCTTTAGATGATGAGACCTATCTTTATGCAGGCACATTTAATCCTCGGGATGGTTTAGAGGTTTGGAAAACAACTGATCCAATAGATGGCTCATGGGAACCATTGATTCATAAGAATGGCGAAGGAATTTTTTCAAGTGGTTTTGGTAACGAAAATAACCAAGCGGCTTATTCAGCAGCTGTTTTTAACGATTGGCTTTACATTGGAACTATGAACTGGAAAGAAGGCTGTGAAATATGGAGGACAAATGGAGATAGTTGGGAAAGAGTTATTGGAAGCGGATGTAATATCAGTCATGGTTTTGGAGATGACGGTATAGGTTTTGAAAGAGATATTTATGCGTGGGAAATGATAGTTTTCGAAGATATTTTTTCAAAACAAGAGCATCTTTATGTAGGTACTTTTAATATTGCTGGTTGTGAACTATGGAGATCTTCTGATGGTATTAATTGGACATGTTTGGTAGGCGATAATGGGCGACTAAGACGTGGATTTAATATGTTTGGAGTTCCTCTTAGAACTCATAATTATGGTATTCGCAGATTCGAAGTATTCAAGAATTCATTATATATCGGCACTGCTTCAGTACCACCATTTGGATTAAAGTTAAATGATAAAAATAGAATTGTTACAAATATTTTTTTAGAGTCTATTGGTTCAGGGTGTGGGTTATGGAGGTTTGATGGATCTGATTTTAAAAAAATTATTGGCAGAAAATTGTCTTTTGACATGAATAAACACTCAGGTTTTGGTGATTGGACAAATGCTTATATTTGGTCTCTACGGGAATTTGATGGTCGTTTATTCGCAGGTACATGGAATCCAGGTAGGTTTGTTACAGATATCACATTTCAATTAGAACGTCCTCTAGTCAATATTTCACTGACAACTGATGCGAGTCAACATACTCAAGCAGCAGGTTGCGAGGTTTGGTTTACTGATGATGGGATTAATTGGTACCAGATGGTAGGGGATGAGACACATAGTAAATCTTCTAATTGGCCGGGAAATGGTTTTGGAGATAAAAACAATATTGGCGCTAGGGCTCTTATTCCTTATAATGATTGTTTATATCTGGGTATAACTAACACTGTTGATGGTTGCGAATTATGGAGGTTTGATGGGTCTGGTTATCCCAGTCATCACTCCTAAAGCATTAGCATTAATCAATATAGATAACCAAAGAAAAATAAGATTCTATTATAGAAGGATTGATTAGGTATAAAAGTTTAGTCAATATTTTTTGATGTATTACTCTAAAAGAAAAATATATAAATGATAGTTATATTCACGAATATTGATAGCACGAATCATTATAACAATGGGATGGGAATGAATAACAAAAAAAATCAGAAGAAAAAGTCTATACCTGACGACATTCCAATTATTTGGGTAAATATTGTCTAATCATTTTGACGGGCAAGCTGGCGTGCACGTTGTCCAACTACAAATAGTTTGGCTATGAAAGTGATCTCCCTAGCTTCTTCCTGACTAGATACTTGCCCAACAATTAACATGACTATCAATAACTAGTTTCTTTGTATTGATTATAAAGTCTTATTGTACAACTGTTACCTGAAATATATACGAATGTTACCCAAAAAAACTTTGCGATTTTACATCCAAGCGTCAAGACCGGTCTGTTCTGTTAAAACTATATCTGATAAGCCAAATGCTCCTTGAATGTAATTTTCAATCATTTTTTTATACCAATTTAAATCGATATCGTTGGTGTTTTTTAAGATATCTATAGGGTACATGTAATCTATTGGTTTTACACCGCTTTTTGAAGGATTGGTTATACCCGGAAGTGGTTTTTTCGTAACAACAAATTTAATTTTAATACGATTTTTTATGGGATAACCAAGAAGTTCTTCTAATGCAGCCGCACGTTTTCCAAAAGTTGACATTGAACCATCCTGATTGGTTTTGTATCTTTTTGCAGGTTGAACAGATTGAACTAAGGTTAGATCATCTAAATCTACTTTTGATAGATCCAGCTTTGATAGTACTTTTTTTGTCTCATTTGAAATGCTGTCTTTGACTTTTTTTCTTGCTTTCTCTTCTTCTTCCCAGCTTAGATTTTCTTTCAATACATTCTCCATGATAGTTTTTAATATCTTTCTTGCAATGTTTGCCTTATCTGAACCTTTAAAGTTATTTCCTTTTGTATTCATTTCAATTTTTCCATTTTTGTTATCAAAGATAAGATAGTTTTTGTGTTTAACAAATATCATTGCATCATGATGTTCTGCTTCTAATTCAAAATCAGGATATTTAAGTTCTCTTTGCCATTTAATGTTACATTCCTTTATTGCAGAAATAACTTTATCAGGATGTGTTAACCAACCTGGTGATTTATTTGGTAGAGTTACTCCTAATGATTCTGAAAAACCAGGGATGTTAGCAACAGAACGTGAACAACCTAAATATATTCCATCAGTATCTCCATAGATAACGCGTATGTCTTTGTTTTTTAGATAATTTAATGTATCTGCTAATATCATTTGACCTTTTGTTGTGATAGCAGCAGCTCCCCAAAGATTAAATTGCCGACCTGAAACTGTTGGTGCTGATATGATTCCATGGGTACCTGCATTTCGCGCTCCTTTTATACTTTGATACATCATTTTTAACCTGGTTATTTCAGCTTTTTCTTTATTTTTTTCTGCATCCTTGAGCTCTTTTTTTATTTTTGCAATCATGTTCATAATTCCAGTCATTGCACAATTGACAACACCTGGTTTTTCATCTATTTTAATACCTAGTATGAATCCTTTATCTGCAAATGAATCTTCATCGGTAATTTCTCTCCAATGTATGTTTCGGGTATTAAGAAAACTATGTGGTAATTTTTTTAACCATATCCAATCATCAGGTTCTTCTGATTTTAATGCTAATCTTGTTGTATCAGCGCCAATATTCATTGCTTTAAGAATTGTTGGATACATTGCACCAACATCAGCAACAATTACATACCACCATGGAATAAAATGAGACGAAGCTTCTTTGTCAGGTTTTATTGTCATACCTCCAGGCATGTGGTAATTCAGTCTTTCATCTGCATCTTTTGCTTTTTCATTGTATATAACATTAGGATCTTCCATCCATTTAGGCATTTCATTACCATATTTTACCACTCGGATGAATTCTTTTGAAAGGTGGTCTTTTTTCTTTTTTGATAATCTTGCTATTTCTTCCCTTGTAGAAACTCCATTAAAATCCCTCAGCAAAACCTCGGATATTGACATTACTCTACAAATAGGTGGCATGATTTTCTTTTGTATAAATCCTCTAATAAGTGCCATGTGATCCCACATGTTTACGGCACCTGTGGATAGCAACATATCAAAAGGCATACATGTTGTAAATGATAGAGGTAAGGCTTGTTGAATCAAGTTAAGGGTGACTCCTAATTGTTCTTGAACGTCATGTTTATTGTATTTCAACGTATTATCATCAATTTTTATTTGTTGGGGGGTCAATATAACTCGATTTGGAATATTTATTCCTAAAAATGGAGCAACTGATTTTAGGCTAAATTCATCTAAAAAAGAATAAAACTTACGAGTGCCAAGATATGTATCAAAACTACTTGGGTAAAGCTGAACTACTTCTGATTTTATACCGAAATGAAATGATTTATCTGGCCTGCTATATTTATTAATGAAATCTTTAAATATTTTTTTATATTCAATTGAAAGATTATCGTGATGGGCTTTTAGTATCCAGTTTATTCTGCCATACATTAGGGTATTATCAAATCCAAGTATGTTATGTCCAGATACGATGTCATATTCCATCACTGTTTTACAAAATTTGTAAAGATTTTCTATCTCTTCATCAATATTGTGTGAGATTAATTGTTTTACCTCTTGGTTTTCCCAATGGGCAGGACAATCAAGGATATCAAAACTGAACTCTTCATTTTCTAGATTTTTTTTAGATTCAAAAAATATTTCAAAATTTGAATAACCTATTATGTCTATAGGTAGGTTATTTTTTCCTTCTTCATACTCAGTGGTTTCAATATCATAAATTAAGATTCTTAGCCTCTTTTTTTCACCATTTGTATCAAACATCCATGACTTATTTTCTGCTGCCAAATCCACAAGAGCTCTTTGTTGATATGGAATATCGTGTTCTGCAGTGTATAGCCCTTGGTTGAAAAAAAGATAATCACTTAACTCAGGAACATAATAAGATTTTTTTGTATATACTTTAAACACTTTTCTATTAATATTAAAGTCTGAGAAGCTTCTATAGTTTTCAATTTCTCCTATTCTTTCAATTTTTGAAAGGGGGTTTTCATCTGAGGTATCTTCTTCGCATTTTTTTATCAGGTCTTTTCTTGCAGTATCTATTTTTCTTTCTTCTTGGCAAAATACTAGGAAATATGGTTTATGATAATCTTTTATTTTTTTTGGTATTTTTTCATGTAGATATAGATATTCTGGAGAAATTCCAAGCAACATGGTGTTCATAACTGTCAACTCATAATGTATTTTTTATACTTAAATTTTAGATTTCTAAAGATTTCATCATATATTAAATAATCTTAAAAATATTGCATTTTTACTTTTTATTTTTATTAATGGCTTGTATTAGTAAGAAATTTATTAAATATAGGAAAAAGTTTATATTTGTTAGTTTTATATTATATTTTACTAAATATTATGGGGGAAATAAAATTGAAGAAAATATTGGCAGTTTTTATAGTAGGAATTTTATTAATAGGAATATCTTCTGCTTCTGCAGTAGTTCTACCAAATGCAGATACTTTTAGAATTCGGCCTTTAAAACAAGTTAATAGAATATTGACATCGGAAAACATCGGTCAAACTTCAACTGGGGGAAATTTTTCCGGTCAATATGCAATGAAAAACGAATCAGGATTTGTAATTCTAGGTACTATAAATGGAACATATGAAAAAAATAGCAATTATTCTGGTTCCTTTGAAGCCATTTGGAACTCAACTGATGGAAATGCATCAGGTACTATGTCAGGTTGGTATTGGGGATGTCTTTTCTTAGGGCAAATCGAATACGACAATGATTCATATTGGTTTGTTGGTCTTTATAAAACAAATACAACCTCAAATGAGTTTTATTCAGTGGCAATAATATTCAGTTCACCATGGATTATTAGATACGCTGCTGGAATATATACTTAATTTAAAAATCAACCAAATCTTCTTTCTTTTCTTCATATTTCTAAGTGCAAAAAATTATATATTAATATAAAGAATAATATTGATAGAAAGGCTATGGATATGTATAGCAGATTGACCCGATTATTGGCCGTTTGTTTTTTTGCAATAGTTATAATACAAGGTTTTAATCCAGTAACCAGCATTAACTTCAAAAAAGACAGCATTCAAGAATATACCTGTTTAATTGATGTGTTTAATTCCCGTGGAATTTTTTATGTTGGCGGAAGTGGTCCGAATAACTATACTAAAATACAAGATGCAATTGATGATGCAAACAATGGAGACACTATCTATGTTTACAACGGTACATATTATGAAAATATTTTAATAGATAAAATAATAAATCTTATTGGAGAAAATTGGGATAATACAATTGTTGACGGAGGAAGTTCTGGTAATACTATAAAAATAATTGCTGACAATGTGAGTGTAACAAGTTTTACTATTCAACATGGAGGAATAGGGGTTTATATCTTCCAGTCGTCTAATCATAGCATTTATAAAAACAAAATTATAGATAACTGGGAAGGCATTGGTTTTTTACAATCCTCTGGGAGCACCATCTCTTCTAATATAATATCAAGTAATTTCTTTGAAGGTATTAATCCAGTTCAATCCTCTTCTATCAATATCCTAGGTAATACAATCAAAGAAAATTTACAAGGAATTTTTCTTTCAAAATCTGGAGATAACAATATCTTTGGAAATAATATTAAAAGCAATATAAGAGGTATAGAAATTCGCTCATCTTCTAATAACAATCTCATTTACCATAACAATTTTATTAATAATGATGAAGATAATGCATTTGATGAATGTAGTGATACTTGGGATAATGGATATCCTTCAGGAGGCAACTATTGGGATGATTATACAGGTGAAGACAATAATGGAGATGGTATTGGAGACACACCCTACTCTATAGATGGAGGCTCTAATAAGGATTATTATCCATTTATGAACCAGTCTGGTTGGAATCTACCACCATATCAACCGAGTGATCCTAGTCCCGAAAATGGTTCATCAGCTGTTGATATTAACGCTAATCTTTATTGGACTGGAGGTGATCCTGATCCTGGCGATACAGTTACTTATGATATATACTTCGGTACAATTAATCCACCTCCTAAGATTGTAAGCAATCAATCTGACAGTTCTTATGATCCAGGACTGATGAATTATAGTACCGACTACTATTGGAAAATCATTGCTTGGGATAATCTTGGCGCGTCGAATGAAAGCCTACTATGGATTTTTACTACGACATCCACTTCAAATACTCCACCAGATAAACCTATTAAACCATCTGGTCCAAAATCAGGTTTAATTAATGTTTTGTATAATTATACTACTTATACAAGTGATTATGATGGTAATAATATTAGCTATGGATGGGACTGGGATGGAGATTTAAATGTTGATGAGTGGAGTATCTGGTATGGCTCTGGGGATATTTGTGATATAGTTCATTCTTGGAGCACACCTGGAACTTATATTGTGAGAGTTAAAGCCAGAGACATTCATTATGCTGAGAGTAATTGGTCTAATTCATTGACTGTAATTATTGTTGTAGAAAATAATCCACCAGATAAACCCACTGTAAAAGGTCCTTTAAATGGAAAAATAAAAAAGGAATATGAATTTATTTTTCACTCGGCAGATTCAGATGGTGATGATGTTTACTATTATATTGAATGGGGGGATGGAACAACTACAGGTTGGATTGGTCCATATGCCTATTGTACAAATGTATCGGCAAGTCACAGTTGGAATACTGTAGGAACATATCATATTCGTTGTAGAGCTAAGGATGTTTTTGGTAGCCAAAGTGCTTGGGGTGAAATACAAGTCACTATGCCAAAAAATAAAATATTAAATTTTTACATTCTTCTATTGAATTGGTTGTTTGGACGCTTCTCTTTTAGGTTCTGGTTCCTATAAAACTTACTTAGAATACAATCTTTTCTCACTAATTTACATTAAATCAAAAGGAGGTTCATCTGGATTGCTTGTGTTGTAAATAGCAATGGCCCAACAGGTTACTTGTGATGAATTACAGTTGCAGTTATTCTTAAGATATGAATCTATTTTATGATTTTCTGTTATTTTAAGCACTTTGATAACATCATTACCAAAGTCGATTTTATAGCAATTTTTTCCAGATTTAAGATAAAAACTTGGTGTACTAAAGTATCCTTTGAAGTAAATATTATGAGAATCACGTCCAGATTCATCATAAATGTCCCAGTGATGTTTTACACCGTTTAGGATTATGTGCAGACTTGACGGTTTTGATTTTTGTGTTATTGGAATAGCTTTTATCCAGCACATATTTCCTTTTCTTATCATTTTGAACTCTATATCATCTATTGTTTTTTTGCGTAACTTATATTTTTCATCTATTTCAACACTTGACATTGTATTTGCAAAAGAGCTATTTAATTTTTAATGTTTATTATATAGAATTCAGTAAAGATATAAGGTTATTATCTTAAGATTGTCTAATTTATTTCTTTGGAATTTCATTGACACAAAAAGTTTCTTATAAAAATTTTCTATATTAATTGACAATGGATATTCTTGGTTTTGTTATTACTGTTGTTTTAGTAACTGCATCAGGTGCTCTTGCACCTGGGCCTTTGTTTTTTGAAACAATTACACAAGGATCAAAAGCTGGTGCTAGAAGTGGTTTTATTTTTTCTATTGCTCATACTGTGGTTGAATTTTCTTTAATTATGCTTTTTGCCCTTGGTTTAATTACTGTTGCAAGTGAGCCATCAGTCAAAATTGTAGTTGGAATCCTGGGCGGTATAGTTCTAATTTTATTTGGACTATTTCAGGTTTATAAAACATTTATTGCTAGGCCTGAAGAACAAAAACGAAAAGTTCCGTCTCATCGTCATCTTTTTTTTATTGGTATAGTTTTTACCGGTTTAAATCCATATTTTGTTATTTGGTGGCTTACTGTTGGAGCACAATTGATTATTATTTCTCTTGAATTTGCTGCTTTGCTCGGTGTTGTTTTTATGTATGTTTGTCATGTGTGGATGGATTATGTATGGCTCACTACTGTTGCTCATTTTGCTAAAAAGGGTACAAATATTCTTGGATTAAAATGGTATAGACCTCTTATGGTTGTTTTTGGTATTATTCTAATATACTTTGGGATAAGCTTTATTTTTAATGTTACGAACTTGTAAATCCTTATTGCGAAAATAAAATATTATCCTATTTTTTTATCAATTTATTATAAACGTATTCCCTATTAGTCATTTTAAATTAATCTTATATTTAGCTAATTTATTTTGTTTATTTGATTGTCATGACAACTCAGATAGGATTTTCAGAAAAATTTAGTAGGCATAATAACTTTAGTCATCCTGAAAATGCGGAAAGACTAAATACAATGATGAATGAGATAAAGAAATCGTCTTTATTCAATAAAGTTGAGTTTATCGAGCCTGAATTATTAAGCGAAGAAGTACTTGCTTCAGTACATTCAAATGAACAAATTCAACAGATTAAAGAATATAGTTTGCAAGGGGAAGGATGGATAGATATGGATACATATGTTTGTAAATCTGATTATGAAACAGCTCGTCTTGCAGCAGGTTCTATTGTACAACTTAGTAAAAATGTTCTAATGGGAAAAGCAGATAACGCCTTTGGACTTGTAAGGCCTCCAGGCCATCATGCAACCCAAAATAGATCTATGGGTTTTTGCCTTTTCAATAATATTGCATTAGCTGCAAATGAGATCTCTAAACAGAAAAAAAAAGTGTTAATTTTCGATTTAGATGTTCATCATGGAAATGGCACACAAAGCATTTTCTACAATCGAAAGGATGTGTTATATCAATCATTCCATCTATCGCCACATTATCCAGGTACTGGTGATATTGATGAAATTGGTATTGGTGAAGGAAAAGGCTACACAGTAAATGCTCCCTTATTTCATGGCAATGGCAATATTGCTGTATCCAGACTTTTAGATGGAATTTTTCTACCAATTGCAGAACAATTTAGACCGGATATAATACTAGTTTCTTCAGGTTTTGATTCACATCATGCTGATCTTCTTGGAGGATTAAAATTAACCGCGAATTTCTTTGGCAAGATAATAGAGAAGTTGCAAGAGATACAGCCAAAAATCGTATGTACATTAGAAGGGGGATATAATCTATCTTGGATTGGAAAGTGCTTAGTTGCTCAAATTGGACAAATGGCTTCTTGTCCAGTAAAAATTAATGATTCATCACATGAAAATACGCACGTAGAACCAGTTATTGAAAATATAAAAAATGAAATAGGTGATTATTGGAGAATTTAATTTTAATCAAAAATCATTCCCATACCAGAGGCAGCGGAATCTTCTTGTTCTTCAATTTTTTCATTTATTTCTTTTGCTTTTTTTTGACTGAGTTTTTTAAACCCAAGTTCTTTTGCTAATTTATTAGCTTGTTTTAATCCCTTATCGCTACCTTCTATTCTCACATAAGAAAAATTTCCCTTGGTATCAAGAGAGCTTGAATCTCTAGTTAGTATACTTTGTCGACTTACAGTGTCATCCTTTACTAATTGGTTGATTTTTCCTGCATCTTCAGATTTGATTTCAAAGATAACATATGTCAAATACAATCACCTAATCCTGCGATGTAATAAAAGACCATATATAAAACTAATCTTGTTTCAATGGTCTACCATTTTCATCGATCTCTTTTTTTCTTATCCTAGTGGAGCTAATTGGTTTGTTGTTTTTTGCAAGTACAAAGGGAATTTTAACGATTTCTAGGGCTTTTCTTCCTTTTTCTTTCCGTTTTCTGTTAATTTCATATGCCGTTTTAATAGTTTCAGGAGAAACAACTATCGCGTCAAAATCTTTTTCTACAGATGGCCCATATTTATCATGGATTGGTCTAATTGTTACATTTTCAGTGAGTTTTTCTTTAGATAAAAATTGTTCTACAGCTTCTTTTCTTATTTTATAAGTTTGAACATCTTCTTTACCTTTGATTATTTCACTAGTTGTGATTCCTATGAAAATAGATCCCTTTTTTCCTGCTACATTTATCGCTTTTTTTATTAGTGATTTATGTCCTTCATGTAGTTGATTAAAAGTTCCTCCAATGCAAACTCTCATCTAGTTTAAATGTACAAATAAGCTATTAAATTTATCCGATGGATATCTTTTATTTATTTTTGTTAAATTCAATTCTACTTAAATTACAAAGTCTGGGAAAAGTATAAATTCTAATATTAATTTTATATTGTGAAAATTCGCGAGAGGATGGGAAAAATGAAAAAATTTGCAATAGGAGTAATTATATGTTTTTTAATTTTAAGTAGCTGCATGTCTCTTTTTATGACAATGCAAATTGAAGCAAGTAGTAATGGAATTTATGTAGATAACCGCCATCATAGTTTAAGAGATGGAACTGCTGAACATCCATATTCAAGTATTCAGTATGCTATAGATTTAGCAGTTGCTGGAGATACTATATATGTTTTTGGTGGCATATATAATGAAAGTTTAGTTATTAACAAGAATATAACACTTATAGGTAGTATTGATAATGGTCCTACTATTATTGATAAGGATTTGAGACATAAATATACTGTAGAGATAACTGCAGACTATGCAACATTAGAGAGTTTTACCATATCTAATATTAACAATAATAACATTGTCGCTTTAGTTTACATTAGATCAAACAATGTTGTTATCCAGGGAAATAATATTACTAATTCAAAAACTTGGGGTGTATATTTTGAAACTTCCAACGATAATACTATTGGCGGAAATCTAATTAATGATACTAAGGGAATTTATCTATATTATTCCGATAATAATGTTTTTTCTAACAATAATTTTAGTAACTGTATAGAAGGTGGTATTAACTTGGCTTCTTCCTCAGATGGCAATATCATGTATAATAATGTATTTGACAAATGTAAATATGGTATATATGGTCAGTTAAGTAGTAATAATAATATTAGCAAAAATGTCATAACTAGCACTACTCTTGATGGAGTTAAATTAATGGGGGGTAGTAAGAATATTTTAGAGAATAATTATGTTAATTACAGTGGGAGCAACGGTTTTGATATAAGTTCTTCAGATAGTAAAATCATTGGAAACAGGTTTGATTACAATCAAGTAGGAATACTCCTAGGTGGATTAAATTGCCAAATTATTGGTAATTACATAAAAAATTCTAAAATTGGTGGCATCCAAACAACAAATACAAATAATATCATTTATCTGAATCATTTTTTAAACAACGATGTTTATAATGCTAGAGAAAGTGGAGATAATCAATGGTATTATGGAACAGAAGGCAACTATTGGGACGACTATGATGAGATAGATATCGACCAAGACAAAATTGGAGACACACCTTATTATATTTCCAGTGGTGGTGAAGACTTATATCCACTAGGATATTTTCTTAAACCCCCAAATAAACCAAATACTCCATTTCCTGAAGACGGAGCTGAAGAAGTTGGCTTAAGTATCACGTTAAGTGTTATTGTTACAGATCCCGATAGTGAAACAGTGAATGTATATTTTTATGGAGCAACTGATGATAAATTATATGGTGTAGATAACTTTGTTGAAGAGGGAGAAACAGCCTCATGTAGGTTTACTTTGCCTTTTGAAACAACATTTCTATGGTATGCAGTTGCTACTGATGGTAAGTTAGAAAATCGATCTAACATCTGGATTTTCACAACTAGACAAATTCCTCCAACTAACGAAAAACCAGTTGCTGATCCTGGAGGACCTTATAGCTCCATTATTGGTAGAGAAATTACTTTTAATGGTTTTAATAGTTACGATCCAGATGGAAATATAGACTTTTATCGTTGGAATTTTGGTGACGGAAGTAGCGAGATTTTGGCTATACAACCTAAACATAGTTATTCAGACGCGGGTAAATACATTGTAACTTTGACAGTTGTTGATAATGATGGTAGGAGCAGTACAAAAACTACTGCGACTACTATTTCTGATACTTCTAATGCTATTCCAGTGCCTATTGTTAATGCTCCCAATTCAACCTATGTCAATGAATTAATTACGTTTGATGCTTCTGAAAGTTTCGATACAGATGGCAGTATCACTAACTATACTTGGAATTTTGGTTTTGGAGATATGGGATATGGCGCTATTTCGTCATACACATATGATACAGTAGGCAGTTACACAGTCATATTAACAGTTACAGATAATATTGGGGATAAAGATACTACATATACTATAGTTAATGTTAATGCTCCACCTGAAGAAACTCCTGGCTTTGAATTCATTCTAGCAATATTAATAATTGCATTTGTCCTATTTTGGAATAAATATAGAAAATAAGTTAAAAAATTATAAACGATTCTATTATATGCATTGTGGTTGGTTGTGAATAAAAATATTGCTATATTAATTCTTTTTATCCTTATAATTAATCTGATAGCTTTAACAGGGGTTAATTGTGAAGCGGGAAAAATATTATATGTCGGAGGAACCGGAACTGGAAACTATAGTTGCATTCAAAATGCGATTTACAACGCATCAAATGGAGACACAATCCTTGTTTTTCTAGGATTTTATAATGAAAGCATCATAGTAAATAAAACAATTGACTTAATTGGTAAAAATAAAAACAATACAATAATTGATACCAATAATAGCTTTTATTGTGCTATACTAATACAAGCTCAAAATATTAGCATAAGCGGTTTTACTATTCAAAATAATACCGTAGGTATTTATGTTGTTGGATATGAAACTTTATCTGAAAACAACACAATCACAAACAATATTTTTAGAACCAATGATTGTGGCATTTATTTAAGCAATCTCACCTGTTGTACTCTCATACATAGAAATATTATATCAAATAATCATGGAGAAGGAATCCGTCTATATGGCTCAAATAATAATATAATTGAGGGGAATGCAATCAACAAAAATGGAGGTTTTGGAATCGCTATATGGGATTCATCTAATAATAACTTATTAAAAAATAATATTATCGCAGAAAATTTAAAAGGTATAACCCTTAGAAGATGGTGCAATAATAATATTATTTTAGAAAATGAGATTCTAAAAAACCAAAAGGCAGGAATTAGTTTAACATATTCCTTTTATAACAATTTGTCAAAAAATTATATAATGAACAACTCGTTTGGATTATCTGTAGGAGATTCATCTGAAAATATTATCTACAATAACAATTTTTCTGGAAACAACCAGGGAATATATCTATATGATTCGCCTAATAATACAATAGAACAAAATAACATATTTTATAGGAACAATCAAGATATTTGGGATGGATCTAGAACTATAAAAACACCTGGTTTTGAATTACCTGCTGTCATCTTTTTGATTCTTCTGGTTTTTTTATTTAAACGAAAAAGAAATGTATATCAACAATGATTTTATAAATTAATAAATGATATCAATTTTGAGGAGATGGGAAAAAAATGTCTTTATATTGTTCAAAATGTGGTAATAATTTAGAAGACGATTTCAAGTATTGCCCAGAGTGTGGAAAAAATTTAAGTGGTAGCTTTTATTTTTGCGCGGAATGTGGTAAAAAAGTGGCTAACGCTGAGAAAGAAAAAACGGTGGATACAGCCCCTGCAGTTTCAGAACCTAAAAAAGAAAAAATCAAATTTAAATTACCAAAGTTTTTAACAAAAATTCCTAAAAAAACATTGATTATAATAATTGCTATAATATGCATTGTTGCCGTTGTTGGGGCAACAGCGATAATCTATTATCCATTTGATGGCGGTGGGGCAACAAGAGGAGGAAGAATATTTACTTTAACTATTACTAATGATTATTCAAATAATGCAAATTGTATTTTGCTAACCGATAGTTTAAAGCAGGGGGTTTATGGTAATGCTGGGTTTACTATTTATGCAAATGATGAAGAAGTTATCACTATAAATGAAGATGATTTGATGTTTCAAAGAGAGGCTTATAAAATTGAACTTCGTGTCACAATCGATGATGTTGAGGAGGTAGCTACCGCTACAGCTGTTTCAGACTCTGCAAGTTTTATAATCGATAATGTCGAAGGTCAGGTTGATGAATTTTACGTGAATTGTACAGGATTTGTCTAATACGATCTAAACACACTTTGAATTCTAATTTTTTTCACTTTTTGTTTAATCTATAGTTGTACAATTTATTTAAAAGAAAAACAAAATATAGCATATGAAAAAAAATAACAAGAGAATTTTAAGATTTTTTGAAAATAACTTATTCCTATAATTAAATTTAGAATAAAAATGAAAGAATAGATTTTATGTAAAAGAACCAACTAATTTAAGATTCCGCTTCTATTTACTAAAATCTCTTTGGTTTATGTTTTTGATAACATTCCCTACAATATACAGGTCTGCTACCATCTGGTTTGAATGGAACTTCAGTTTCTGTTCCACAATCTGCACAAGTAACCTTGTGCATTTCCCTGGGTGGACGTTGAGAATTACGCCCTCTATTTTCTCTATACATATTCAATTTCCTATATTTTTAGACTAAACATTTTTCTATTTAGCCTTTGAATTGTTTATCAACTAATCATTTATAATGATATCCATTATTTCAGTAGTTCGGCAAGTGAATGATATGAATTGAAAAATTGGATTATCTGTCAAATTTCTTTTTACTTTCAACTTAGAATTTTTACAGGAATTA
>SMTZ1_10008216_pt1 | contig 16074 bp, 14 predicted proteins | sample DeeMarSWOR136_30_FD_25667 | JGI IMG/M metagenome (IMG submission 25667)
TTTGGAAACCCTCCATTAAAAATATAGTTGCCTCGATAATAAGGATGAAGATGTAAAGGGATGAAGTGTACACTTGTGCCAATTTTATTTTTAGATAATTCACTTATAAACTCATTACGGTTTATAGTCAATAAATCAAGATTTAGTTGAATAACATATAAGTGCCATGCATGTTTTGAATCTTTATCCTGAAAAGGAGTAATAATTTCGGGAAGATCTTTAAACCCATCATCGTACATCTTGGCATACTTTGTTCTTATTTCTTGAAATCGATCAATTTTAGTCAATTGTTGCAAACCAATGGCTGCTTGAATGTCGGACATATTGTATTTATACCCTGAATCGATGATCTCATAATACCAGGAACCTTCGAATGTATATCGCTTCCATGCATCCCTGCTTAAACCGTGAAGACTCAAAAGTCGTATCTTTTCGGCATATTCTGGATTGTTTGTTGTAACCATCCCACCTTCACCCGTTGTAATATTCTTAGTCGCATAAAAACTAAATACAGTAATATGACCAATATTTCCTATCTTTTTACCACAATACTCTGTAGCCAGAGCATGAGCCGCATCTTCGATTACAATTAAATTGTTTTCCCGAGCAATTTCCATAATTTCTTTCATACGACAAGATTGTCCAGAAAAGTGTACTGGAATGATTACTTTTGTAGCTGGTGTAATTGCTTTTTTGATCTCTAGTGGATCAATGTTTAAGCTTTCTCTTTCAACATCAACAAAAACTGGTTTTGCACCCACCTGAATGATGACTTCCCCAGTCGCAGCAAAAGTATAAGGAGAAGTTATGACCTCATCACCTTTGCCAACTCCTGCTGCCACCAGACCCAAATGAAGACCTGCAGTACAAGAATTCACTGCCATAGCATATTGACTTCCAACATAATCCCTAAAATTTTCTTCAAATAGTTTACTCTTGGGTCCTGTTGTAATCCAACCTGATTTTAGTGTATCAATAACTTCAGAAATTTCTTCTTCTTCGATGGAAGGCTGATGGAATGGAAGAAATTGGTCTCTCAGATGATTCTCACTCATGTTTAGATCTCTCTAGCAAGTTATGGTTTTTACACAATGTCCAATAATAAGATTACTTTAAAGTGGTTTGAATACTCAGGAAATTATTCAATCACACTAATCATTTTGGGGGATATTTTTGAAGGAGAACTATCTGGGGGAACAATTATAGGTAATTTTTGATTCAATCTGTAAATTTTTTACAAAGCTCCGCTATGTCAGTCCCACCATAGCTATAAAAATACTATCAGGACCAATTATTAATACTTGACTGAAAACTATAGAATCACTCCGTTTTTAGGAGTGAGATAAAATAAGTTATGCACTATAATTTCATAAATATTTATTGTTTCAAGATCATAAAACATAATTGGGAAAGTATTTAATCTCACCCCTTTAATAACAGGAAATTACTGCTGTTTTCAATAGAATTATGTGATTAACTATCTCAAGAAATTTCATATCCTTGTTTTTTTCAATTTTTAGAATTTTTTTGAATATTGATAGTAATCACTACGATAACTATAAAAATAGGGTAAAGCTTTTTCAACATTATTGAGAACAACACCTAAAATCTTTATCCCAGAATCTTTCATTAAATCTGCAGCACGCTTAACCATTTCACGAGGTGTTTTACCAGCTCTTACTACCATAAGTGCTCCATCCATTTCAGAACTAAGAATAAGTGTATCGCTCACCGGAATTGTTGGAGCACTATCTACAACAATTGTTTCAAAATAGAACTTACACTCTTCAAACAGATCTCTCAAAGTAGAAAGATTGAAAATTTCCGCTGGACTTTTGGATAATTCACCACTTGTCAGAATCTTAAGTTTAGGAATAAACGTTTCTTTTATTACCGATTTCAAAGACTTTTTTTTAACTGCAACATCACTAAAACCATTTTCTTTTTCTATACCAAATATCTTATGAACAGTTGGACGTCTTAGATCGCAATCAATCAATAGCGTATTTGTATTCCGATACTTGGAAATTGTTATCGCCATTAATGCAGCAGCCGTACTTTTTCCTTCACCAACAGTAGCACTTGTGATCAAAAGATTTCTAATTTCTTTACCAGGATTAAGGTGCCGTAATTTTGAGTATAACCTTCGAAACTCGGTTGATAATAACGATTCCTCATCATACCATGTTGTTATTAATCTTGAACTTTCCATATCAACTATTCTCAATATTATTATAAGTAGTAGCCAACGCTTCAAGTTGTTCTTCTTTATCTTTCAGGTTGCCATTGTCATAACGTTTTGTTGTTAATGCTTTGAGAAATAACTCAGCACCAGTTCTTTCGTATGAAGATAATTTATAGTTACGTTGTGCTTTTTCAAAATTAGGATTAATTTTTAATGCATTACGAAAACTATCAATTGCTTTTTCATTAATATAATTTCGAAGCATACAATAAGCCAATCCAAGATCATTATATATATCTGCATGATTTGGATATTTTTTTATTAGACTCTGTAAAAATTTAATATAATTCCAGATCCGTTCAAATTGATCAGAATCATCAAGGAAGAATAATTTCAAATAATATTCATACTTGTCATATCGCTGAAAAAATTGGGTTACTTTAAATTTAGCGAATTTCAATTCCTCTAATGCTTTTTTTGGTTCATCAGCTTTTAAATACTCAATTCCTTTATGGTAATATTGATTTTGATAACTGGGCTGAATTAAACAAGCTTTTTCTAAACTTCTTGTCACCTCTTGAACATAGTTTTGAGTAAGTTCAAAATTATTTCGCGTCACCTGATTTAAGATAATAGCTAATGCACGATTAAAATATGCTTCAGCATAATAAGAATTTAGTTCAATAGCTTTATCAAATTGTTCAACAGCAGTCTTACAATCACCCAGTTCCAAATATGCTAAACCACAATTATTATAAAGATCTGCATAATTAGGATTTAAATTAATTGCTTGCTGAAAAGCTGTTAAAGCAGCATCATATTTCTTAATCGAAAGGAGTGCTTTCCCTAAATTATCATAGGCCCAGGAATCAGACGGATTCTGGTTAATTACACTGCCAAATTCTCTAATAGCTTCCAGGTGCATGTTATTTCTGGCAAAAATTAAGCCCAGCATGTTTTGTAATTCGGAATTATTCTCCTCCTTAAATTTCTCAGATAGGTCAAAGAAACGCTCGATTTCTCTTTTCCTTTTCTGATGGAATTCTTTTATTAATTCTGAAAGTTTTTTATCATTTTTCTCATTATATTTCATTTCTTTCGAGTTAATAAATTCACCATTTCGAAAAAGAGAACAGATGATTTTATTTTGTTGACCGTTATTTGAAGTTCTTAATTGATATTCTCTTGAGCCGAAATTAATCGTTGAATTTATACTGAAATTTTGCATTTTATTAATTCTCCGAAAAATGAGTGTAATATCTCTTTTTCAAAAAATAACAAATTATTTATATTGTTATTCAATAAATTTTAATTTTCACCATTTTTTCTTGCTTATTCCCATTTCAATACGAGGCATTGTACCGAGAACTGGTAAATTCAAACATTTTTCAACCTCTTCAACATTCCGAAATGAATGATCTTGAAGTTCAAGTAAAGATATCATTCCAAATCCGAGGAAAAAACCAACCACAACTGCCATTAGTATCATACGACTGGGTTTCGGTTTTACTGGTTCTATAGGCTTAATGGGAGGCTCTACGATTTTAAATCTAAACTTTGCTGACGATTTCTGAACCGCTTTCTCGATTTCTGATCCCCGAGCCTGTTCGAGAAAGGCGCTGTATATTTGCCGATTAACCTCCACTTCTCTTTCTAAGCGATTTAAATTCAATTCCCGCGAAGGAGCTTTTGCTAAGCTGGCTTTAAAAATTTGGACTAACCTGGTTAATTCAATCTTCTTACGTTCTAAAAATTCTATATCCATAGCAATAGTTTCTTTTTGGACGATAAGATTTAAATTAGAACCGTCAGCAATGGAATATTGAGATTTTACATCTCTTTCAATTTCAGTTCGAATCTTTTCCCGTAATTCATCTATTAGTAAATTTATTTTAATAACTTCTGGATCTTGCCAGGAGTATTTTAACATCATTTTGGACATCTGTAGCGTAGCCTCTAAAAGCCTGGATTTCAATTGATTCAACTGACTACTTCTAGGTGGGTAATAAAAAAGAGCTAATTCATTTATTTGATTATGCAGAAAATTTAGGCGATCTTTAGCATCTCGTAGTTCAAATTCAATTGATGTAAGCATTCTGTTAGTCTGATCCTGGTTTGATACAATGAATGAGTCATCTTCAAATTGGTCTTTGACAAGGGTTTCTTTAAATCTTTGCAATCGTTCTTCTGATTCCTGTAACCTATCTTTATATAAAGCTAATTGTTCGGAGCTGAAATCCATAACTCCTTTAATCCCACCAACTTCATGCTGTAAAGATTCGTCAATGAAGATTCTTGTTAATGCCTGCGTAATATTGAAAGCTAGCTCTGGAAAATTTGCCTTAGTAATAATTTTGATAAAATTTTCACCAATCGGTTCAATCTCTAATAAGTCTCGAAGCTTATCCATCCATAATAATTCAGTAACTTCTGCTAAACTCAATTCAGGATAACTATCTTTTTTCTCCTTTGCATTTGCCTGCATGTCTGGATCATTTTCCAGATTTAAAACCTTGATTAATCGTTTTAGATATTTATAACTGGTAATCAATTCGTATAAATTATAATATTTCTCTTTCGCCATCACTCCAGGCGTCATATTCCTCACATTATCAGTTAACAATGTGCTTTCACTTATCTGTAGAACTGTCGAACATTCAAAGACAGGATTTGCAATTAAAGCCAATATTATGCCAATTATTAAACAACAAACAAAAGGTATAAAGAAAAAATATTTTCTTCTTAAGAAAATTTGCCAATATTCATAAATATTTACTTCTTTCTTTTTTTTTGTTTCAAGCATCTAACTTCTCCTGAATAAATTCTATTTCAAAATCATTTAATTCATCTATTCCAAATCCAGATATAAACTATTGCACTCGCAGCAGTCGTCAGCATTATCTGAAAGACAGTTCTTATAATTCCCGTCTCACTAAATAACGATTTTTTTTGCGGAATAAATATTGTGTCCCCTGGTTTGAGCAAAAATGGAGCTGGAGTTCCCATTTTTGAATAATGATCCAGATCCACTGTGGCTACACTTGAATATGGGCTACCTTGAGTGATTACCCTCACCTCATCCAGTTTAGCATTGGAGTTTGGTCCTCCAGCAACAATTATTGCTTCAAGAAGACCCAGATTACGAGTAAAGGGGTAACCCCCAGGCTTAGCTACCTGACCATAAACGTAAATTACATCTTCTCCCATTTGGGTGGTTGAAATCCCACCAGTTGTTGTTTGGTCTCCTGCTGTTGTACCTGGTATTCTTATAGTGTCGCCAGGATAAACTGGTGGAAGCTTCGATAAATCTCCTCTTTTTAAAAACTCGGACAAATCAACAATACTAATATCACCCGCCTTGTCTCCTCCTCTAATAATCTTGACCTGATCTAATTTAGCAGTTTCGGTTGGCCCCCCAGCTTCTAAGATAATTTTCCAGAGATCCGGTATGACTTCGAAGGAATATTTACCAGGTTTTTGAACACTGCCAGTAACATATACTTTATTACTTTCGTACTGAGTGACTAAAACAGAAGCTTGAGATATGTTTCTATTAAATACTGAAATTCAGCGAGCTCATTTGGTGTCAAACCAGCAGCAGTAATAGTACCAATAACCGGTAATACAATTGTTCCGTTCTGGTTGACACGTACATTAGTATTTAATTGAGGTTCTTGCCAGAATGTAACAGACAGCACATCTTCTGGACCTATTTTATATTCTTGAGCGGCTGCAATCCCAGCAAAAACAATAAGATTTACAATGACAAATGTGTAGTATAAAATTAATTTTTTCATTAGCTGATCCTTTAAATATTTTAATTGATGAGTCAATAAATATTAAAAGTATAATATTGAATATTTCCGTTATGTCTGAAAAATCCCCTTGGTTGCACGACCGATATTAATACAATTAAGGCCTGGGCGTCCCGCTGGCTTCATTACTTTTCGAAGATAATCCACCCAGATCCGTTACAACAACACAATAATAATAAGTTGTGTTAGTCGTTAAAAATGAATCATAAAATTCTATTACATAGGAATCGCTAATAATAGCAATCGGAACGCTTGATGTATTAACCGGAGAAGTTTCTGAGCGATATATTTTATAATATTGAAAATCCAAATCATAATTTTGAGACCATGATAAAAAGAGTGTAATACTATCAACAACAGAAGGCTGCGCTAAAACAACTGGAGTTGGTGGCTGGTTCGGATTTGTTTTTCCCGTTGCTGTGTTGCTCCCTGTTGATTTTCCTCCGGTATCAAAAACATAAATGCGATAACTATATGCTGTATTTTCTTTAAGATTGGTATCTTCATAATAGTTTATAGCTTGGTCATAAATAATTTCAGCTACAAAGGAATTGGAATCAACAGGTGTTGGGGCTTCTTCCCGATAAACCCTATAACTGTCAAAATCGCTATCTCCATTTTTTGACCAGCTTAGATACAGAGAAGTTGAAGAATTAGCCACTGGACTCGGTTTTAATAGCGTGACTGGCGCTGGCGGCTGGTTGGCATTTGTCTTGCCAGTCGCCGTATTGCTACCAGTCGATTTGCCACCAGTATCAAAGACATAAATACGATAGTTATATTCAGAATCTTCTTTAAGATTTGTATCTTCATAAACGGTTGAACTTTGATCATAAATGATATCGACTAAAAAAGAATTCAAATCAACAGTAGCTGGAGCTTCAGCCCGATAAATTCTATAACTAGCAAAATCTTCATCTGCGTTTTTCGACCAGGTCAGGTTTAACGAATTAGAAGAATTACCCACAGGCGTTGGTTTTAACAAATTAACCGCAATCGGCGGCTCGTTCAGATTTGTTTTGCCTGTCACCGTATTACTCCCAGTCGATTTGCCTCCATCGTCAAAAACATATATCCGATAATTATATTGGGTATTTTCCTTCAGATTGGTATCCTCATAATTTGTAGTAGTCTGATCAGTAAGCACATTAACCAAAAACGAAGAAGAATCTACTGCCTGCGGAAATTCAGCCCGGTATATGCGGTAACTCTCAAAGTCTTCATCGTGATTTGTAGACCAAAGAAGATTTAATGAGGTTACGGAATTCACAACCGGTGTAGGCGGCAACATAGTAACAGGTATCGGCGGCTCGTTCAAATTCGTTTTGCCAGTCACCATGTTACTTCCAGTCGCTTTACCGCCTTCGTCAAAAACATAAACTCGATAGTTATATTCTGTATTTTCTTTAAGATTTGTGTCCTCATAATTCGTTATATTTTGATCATAAATAATATCCACTACAAAAGAATTGGAGTCAACAGTCGCTGGCGCTTCTTCCCGATAAATTCTATAGCTGTAAAAATCTTCATCTGCGTTTTTTGACCAACTTAGCGTTAATGAATTTGTTGAATTACCTACAGGTGTTGGCTTTAATAAAGTTACAGGATTTGGCGGCTCATTGGCGTTTGTTTTGCCAGTAACTTTATTACTGCCTGCGGATTTACCACCAGTATCAAAAACATATATTTGATAATTATATTCAGTATCTTCTTTAAGGTCTGTATCATCATAATTGGTTATATCTTGATCGTATAAAATATTAACAAGAAAAGAAGTTGAATCAACTTGTGCTGGAGCTTCGGTCCTATAAATTCTATAGCTTTCAAAATCATCATCGGAATTCTTTGACCAGGTTAGATGTAATGAAGTTAAAGAGTTCCCAACTGGAGTTGGCGTTAATAAGGAGACCGGAGTCGGATTTTCATCATCGTAACTAACCTGTCCTTTGACCTCGTTACTTCCTTTTGCTCCCCCAAAAGTATCGAATACGAAAACACGATAATAGTATTCAATATTTTCTTTTACTCCGGTATCAGTGTGATTTGTAGTCTCTTTGGTGTTTATCGTTGTTACTAAATTTGATAAAGTATCAACTCCCGCAGAGGTTTTTCGATATAATCGATAACTGGAAAAATCATCATCTGTGTATTGGGACCAATAGAGCTCCAATGATTTCTCTTGCTCTCCAGTTGTCGTTGGAGGATACAGAGTTACTGCTAACGGATCTTGTCCAATTGTAACTCTCCCCAAGGCAGTAGCGTCTTCAGCAACGTTGTTTACTCGGTCAGTAAAATGTCCGGTCACAATTGCATTTTTAGTTTTAATTCCTGATGGAATTCGATATTCAACCTCATATAAGCCATCATTTGCTTGTGTATCTCCACTGGTACCATCATCATATAATTTTATCCCTGTCGCCGCATTACCAATATCGATTGTTGCTGTACCTGCCTGTTCCCCGGAATTTAGAGTAAAATGAATATTCTGTCCTGGTACTTTAATTTGTCCATTCGTATTTTCAGTGACTTCGCTGATTATAGCCTTTGTATCCAAAATTATTGTATCAAATATTCGATTCTTTGTCACATTACCATCATAATCTTTGAATTTTACATATACAAATTTCGTCCCATCCCCTTGGGATAATTCCCAATTAGTCATGGTTGTTGTGTAATTTATCCATGATGCATTAATAAATAAGGAATCATTAGCAAACATCATATTTCTCGTGTTCGAAGGAGCAATTAATGTCAATGTTACCCGCTTATTATTAGTATATTCCTCACCATTTTCAATAATTATATTAAACATGTTTGGTCTTGCAGAGACCTCTGCTGATCGTTTTCCTACATACCCGCTGTCGTTTACCGCAGCTACTTGATAATAATATATCCTTTCATTAATCACATTGTTATCCTTATAATTCATGACAAAACTGGAATCAAGTAATCCCATTTCAGTCGTCACCGAATCTTTTCTATAGATATAGTAATGATGAATACCACTCGTATCACTCATTTGCCAGGAAATCAGGATACTTGCATCATCAACTATCACTTTTACATTAGTGGGAGAACCTGGAAAGTGAATTTCATCAGGAGCAATTAATTTTTTAATCTCTTTATCACAGTTAAGCATTATGCATGGAATCAAGAACAAAAAGAAGAATATCACAAATTTTGAAATAGCTGATATTCCATACTCCAACTTTTTCATTAAACCAGAGTTACCAAAATTATTATTGAACCATTTCATGGAAATACTCCTATTTATTCAATGATCAAACACATATCATTAAAACAAGAACTTTTATTACAAACAATTTTTCTTGTTTTCAAATGAATTAGATTAAACACCAAGACTTTATAACACCCAAAACATTAAGAATTGATTATTTGAATTTCAGTTAAAGAAATCTTAAAAAGAAAAAGATAGAGTTAATCCAATATTGTCATTTTGAAAATTAGCTGAAATACCTGGTAATGATCTATTAAAGATTTCTTTTTCAAAAGAAGGAAAGAAAAAAATTGAATCCAAAAAATTATATATCCATAATCCACCTGTGATAAACAGCCAGGTTTGTCTTTTCTCAAAAGCATCATCTGCTTTTGTATGCCTATCTACTAAAGTCGCATAATATGTGTCGTGCAAATCATGTTCTTTTAGGTTTTCATAATCGGTTAGTGCGCTGTTATAATCTTTTAAAGCTTTTTCATACTTTCTATGCATGTCATAAGTATAAATACCAACTCCAAGCTGGGTTAAGCTTAATAATATTCCTGTCCACTTCCGTTCAGAATAACGCTGACCCCATCCAGGAAAAACAAGAGAACGAATCCCAGCTTTAAATCGAGTTCTTGGCAACAATCTGATTCTCATTGTTCCATTTTCAGTTCCTTTAAAGAAGTACTCTAGTTTGCTTTTTTCGTACCCGTTTTTAACGGCTGTTATTTTATAATTGCCGATAAGCCTTGATTTAAGAGTAAGCGGTGTTACGCCAACAAAACCATTTTCTCCCTCAAAATAAAGCATTACTCCAGGAGGATCTGATTTAACAATGAGATGCTTTTTATCCTTGTCCTGTGCCTGCATTCCTGTAACAACAAGCAACATTTGAAGAAATAAGCTCCACAAAACAAACAGCATAGTCAATTTTAGTTGCATTATTATTTCACCCATTTGATAGAGTTAATTGTAAATCATTACCCTATATAAAACTTCAGAATATCAATTTGCATTCTTAAAGCATAGAACATCACCGAATTTGACCGAACTTAGTGATTAAATATTTATTTTTCCCATTATAATTTTAAATAAGGTAATGAACATTATTTTGAAATAAGATAAAAGATTTCCATTATTACAATATTCTAAATCATAATTCAATTTATTCCTTACACTTTCCAACGAGTAATCACAACTGGTTTTCACTTGTGCCAGTCCTGTTAATCCTGGTTTGATATTTAACCTATTAGTATATCCTGGAATTTGATTCGCCAATTGGCTAACAAAATATGGACGTTCAGGTCTTGGTCCTACAAAACTCATATCTCCTTTAAGAATATTAATAAGTTGAGGCAATTCATCAAGATTAGTATATCTTAAAATTTGACCGATAGGTGTGATGCGTGGATCGTTATCAGATGCCCATACTGGACCACACTTTTTCTCGGCATCTTTGCTCATGGTTCGAAATTTATAAATTACAAATGGTTTACCATAAGAATCGAGTTTTCTTCGATCGCCATTCCTTCTATCCTCGGAAATTGTAGTTGTAATGGCACGTCGCTCTTTCCTACGTCGATTTTGTCCTACACGCATTTGCATATAAAAAATTGGTCCTTTTGAATCCAATTTAATTAAAATAGACAAAATTAAAAAAAGTACTGAACTAAGTATTAAGCCAATTATTGCAAATAAAATGTCACATGACCTTTTTAGCAACATCTTTAAACAATTTATAAAGGTCGTCCTAAACTTCTCTTCAATAACTTTTGTAGTTGCATAACTATTAATAATTAATGATCTTAATTAAAAAAATTAAATTAATTATTTATTATTATTGAATAATAACTACTCTATATTTAAATTGCAATGTTTCAATTTTTATGCCATCTAATCATATATTTTAAATTTAAGTACAATTCTATCAATTATATATAATTATTAATTACATTATTATATTTACTTTGTTAATATTAAGGATAACAATGTATCTAATCGATTCAATTGTTGCAAATTGAAACGTTAATGTTTATTAAGTTTATTAATTTCAAGTAACTTATTTTTTTCAATTATAACTATTGGAAAACTTATACAAATCGTTTTAAAACATTATCCTATATATTTTGAAACAGTTACTGTTTTTGAACGTTTTATTACTAAGGTTCATTTTTGAAAGACCAAACATCTTCAAAATTAATCTGAAATGATGACAAACATTTGAGGCTAAAAATAACTTTCGTTTTTAATTCTTTTTGATAGGGGTCTAATGAGATCAAAACGTTTACAACTCATTTTATGGATTGTGATTATATTGATAGGCATACTTTTATTGCTCCATAATCTTCAATTATTTTACTTGAATGAACAACTACTTTGGGGAAGCGCTATAATTGTATTGGGTGGAATTTTTATTAGAATCTACAAAAAGCGATTTCCAAAGAGGAATATTTTGATTTTGGGAATTATATTCCTGATTATTGGATTAATTACTACATTAGATTCGGTTATTATTATTCCTGAAGATTTAATTGTAACGATTTTCCTATGGTCAGGTAGCGCGATTTTTATTTCTATTTACATCCACAGAAATGAGAGTTGGTGGACGATCATACCGGCAGGAGTTTTGATGATTCTTGGCATCATTGTGACATTAGATGCTTTTCATTTATTGGGAGGAGATATTTTATGGTTTATCTTCTTATTAGGAATGAGTTTAATATTTTGGTTTCTATTCCTAATTAAAGATGATAAAAATAAATTGGATTTGGCACAATATCCAGCTTTATTTTTTACCATTTTTTCTTTTTACATTCTATCGTTTAGTTGGAAAAGTCTATTAGCTGATATATTACTACCCATTTCAATCATCACATGCGGTTTTTACTTAATGATGAAAAACATTTGGCAGAAAAACCAGATTTTATCGGAATCTAATGAACTTAACTAACATTGAGGTAACTTCTACATAATTATATTTTACCAAATATTAAATGAGTTAATGAATCATTAGGATGATATGTTGGATAACAAATTCCTATTCTTGATCCAAAATAGTATCGTCAATTTTATCTGAGGTGATGTTCAAATCTATACCATGGAGCTTTCCATTTATTTTAATACTAACCATGATAGATTTTTGAATAAGTTCTAATTTTTCATTGATAATATTTAATAATTTAGCAAGTTCAGTTAGTCGCTCAATAAGATAATTTTCCATTCTACTGTCCTATTTAAAAAATAATTATTGATTATTTAAATAAAAATTGTTATAATTAACCATCAAATAATTGAATTTAACACAATATAATAAAAATATATTAATTTGTCAAGCTTTTTTTTATTAACTAATACTTTTTTATTATAAATGAGACAAGAAATAGGAAAAAGACTGCGGTTAATACGCGATAAAAAGGGGATAACTCAGACGGAGTTGGGAGAAAAGTTGGGGATTCAATTTCAACACGTGAGTAAATATGAACGAGGAGAGACTGTCCCAACCTGGGAAAATTTAATTAAATTGGCTGAATTATTTGACATTAATATCAATTGGCTCCTTACAGGCAAGGGCAAAATGTTCCTCTCCCCTATTAATTATTCACATACTGGGGAGAAAACTTTACAAATTGTAAGAGATATAGAGTCTGACAGTCAAATTGAGGAAATAGTTAAGGAACTTCAAAATGATTTTGATTTAAAAAATCTCATATATGATTATATCATTTATTATCAAAAGCTTCGATTAACCACATCGAAGTTACAGGATAAAATAGACCAATTGAAGCAAAAATTATAAATTAATAATAAGTTATTCTGACCATTTTTTTAAAATCATCAAATTCTATTTTCTGTTGGGTATAATCATCAATTGTTTTTTTCTGGACCTTAAAAACTCCTTTTGAATATTTCTCGTTAACTGGAATCCCTTTAAAGGTCACTGCTATTTCAAACCACTCATTCGGTCGTAAATTTTTCGCGTTATTACCATAATCTGAAATTAATCGGATCAACTTCTGCTCTATTTTCTGAATATCTTTCTCACTATTTTCTATCTTTTCATCAATATTTTTTAAAGTTATGGTCCTCCCCTTTCCTTTTTTCAGAGCATCAGTATAAATTGAAAATGCTTCGGCATATCCACTTCTCCCTATGGAAACATTTGTAAAGAATATTATACCATATCCATTAAAGTAAAATCCATTGACGTCACCGGACACGTCCAGTAATGATCCTTTATCAGGATATCTTAATGAGGTTTGGATCACATTGGATAATATCAGAATATCTTCATCAACTGACCTTAACTCTTCATAATTTATTTTGTTTTTAAATGCTTCTTTCGATAAGTTTCCTTTTCGATAATTTAAAATTTCTTTGAACAACACAGATGCTTTGATTTGATGTATTGAAGGTTGCAAACCTGTTCTAAATGAAGATTGAAATCCATTAAAGTCTACTATCACTGTCACTTTTTCCTCTGATTTTAAATCAGAGAGAGAAGATGTCCAATCACTTAAAAACCGGGCTATTGATTGTTTTAGTTTTTCTATGTCTTCTTTAGCATCTCCAGTCTCTTTTTCATCTTCTTCTTCGCTTACGAAAATATAATTATCTCTTTTGACTTTCAAATTTATACCAACATTAGATAAAATTATTCCTGGACTAAAAAATGGTGAACTGACATGAAATATTACCCCATAATTCATTAAATAATATCCCTTTGTTGCTGAACCAAAAACATGAACAGGCCCTTTCTCAGGTACGATTATTCTGTCTAAGACACTTTCCAAAATCTCAATATTATTTAATAACTCTTGCTTTGGTAAATTCTGTTGAGTTTGACTTTGGCTAACAATAAACAAGAGAACACAAAGCGTCATGATTAAAAATATTCTCATAAAATGTGATTTCCGCATTTCATTCCTCCCATATATAATGAAAAGACTATACCTTATCATCACAAAAAATTATTTTCGCTGTGCGTTGATCAGTTGGATTAGTTCATTTAAAGAATTATCAGTTCGTCGAATTTGATGATACGTATTTCTTTCAATATTATCCAGACCATATCCCACCAGGCTCATATCTTCTATACGCTGTCGCTCTAAATCTTGGCGAAGCTGCAAAATTGCTGAAGCTGTTTCTTTTTTCTGTTTCAATTCACTTTGTTGAATGAGTGAATTTACCAGAAAGTAATTTTCCTTTTGCCATTGGTCTAAAAATTCCTGAGTGAGGGAATTTTCAGGGTTTTCCTGCGAAGATGGCTTCGATAACAGCCCCATACTCAACTTAAACTCACCCTGTCGATAGGAAATTTCTGTATTTGCTATCGCCAATAAAAGAAAAACACCAACGGCAACATAAGCTAAACCATGAGCAACATTTTTCGGTTTTGGAAATAGTTGAGCCAGGCTTTCTTTCAGACGACTTATCCAGGACACCTTTTCTGTCACCATAACAACATTAAAATCAGGATCAACATCTTCCCATTTCTGTAAAATATGTGAAGTTTTTTTCAACGATTCCAATTCTTTTTGGCATGCCCCACATTCCGAAAGGTGTGCCTCAAGAGACCTCAAATCTTCGTTTGAAATTTCATCATAAAGAAAATCCATAAATAAAGTTTGGATTTGATTACATTTCATAATTCAACACCTCCTCAGTAATCTGCCATCGTTCAAAAATTTTCCGCAATCCATTCAATCCATAATACATTCGAGACTTTATCGTATTGAGAGGCTGATTCAACATCTCTGCAATTTCCTTAAATTTTAGTCCCTGGTACTCTTTCATAATTATCACCACCCGTTGTTCTTCTGGAAGCTGTTTCAAAGCTTTTTGTACAATATTACATATCTGTTTTTGGTTTAATTTTGCATCAGGCAATGATTGTTCGGACTCCTTTAATTGGTCGGGTAATAAATGTCCATTATTTTCATTGTTTTCATGAATTAAATCGAGTGAAATAAAATTGCGATGACTCATTTTTTTAATTTCATCTTTACATAAATTCGAAGCGATTTGATAAATCCAGGACGAAAATTTAGTTGGATCCTTAAGTTTGCTTAAATTTTTATACACTCGCATGAAAGTTTTTTGCGTCACATCACGAGCCAATTCTTTATTTCCAACATAGCGTAATATAAAGTTATAAATCGGTTTTTCCCATTGCCAAACCAGGGCATTGAATCGGGACCGATCTCCATTAAGAATATGATTGATAATTTGTGCGTCAGTCATATATCCCCATCATAGTGCAATTTTGCGTTCTAATAGTTAGACTATTATAGGAAGGTAAAAGTTTTAAATTTGCAGATATTTAATTGATAAAATGTAATTATAGAGGGGGGTAATTTTTCTGTAAAATATAGAACTTAAAACGATAAGGATTATTGGAGTTATAGAGATGATGAAATTTTGGAAACGACAATACTTAACTTCCATCACCCTCAACCTGGACAAGCCAGAACCAAAAAGCGAATTTGTGGAGTATTGGAGTGATGGAGTATTGGAATGAACTCCATGGATCCATTACGCCGGTGATTGAATTGCTACTCGTTCTAGATAAATCTCTTTGCCCTCTGTGCAAGAAATTCATTATTAAGAATCTATTTTAAAATTTGTGCTTTATCAATGCTACCAGGTATTATGAAATGCTGTACCAAGAAATACAATTATTATTTTCTCAATGTATGCCCATTTTTTAGCGAATGACCTCAAAATTGAATGAGATCATTCGCCAATATATTTTGATTTTACTATTTGATTTCAAGGTAATCTTTGCTGGGCAATTTTGGAAACGTATTGTGCGGTTCTTTTTGATACCAGAATGCAACTGAAGATATATCATC
>SMTZ1_10012283_pt1 | contig 16072 bp, 22 predicted proteins | sample DeeMarSWOR136_30_FD_25667 | JGI IMG/M metagenome (IMG submission 25667)
TGTGAATGCCGGGATGGCAGAGTGGATAACGCGCAGGCCTTGAGAGTCTGTGGTCCCTTGGACCGCGTGGGTTCGAATCCCACTCCCGGCGCCATGAGCATACCATTTTGATGACTCCAAGTGTTCGGCTTGTGAGGTATATTCGAATTGTTGGAATGTTGCTACAGACGGAGGTATACGCCATTCTGGAAGAAGTGAAGGCGCTACGAAAACTACAAAAAGCACTACGGCAAAAAGTAGATATCGACTGAGGCAGTTGAATTGGTTGACAGCGTTTGTGCAAATTATCACTTGTTTGTTTGTGAAAGAAAATCATTGGTGATGAAATGGTGAGCGCTGAGGAATTGAAAGAAGTAAACGATTTGGAAAGAAATGATCAAGCCCTCTCTCACATTGTCTCCACTATGTTCAACCAGTATGGACGTCTACATAAGCGGTCACCTACTGAGGCATTGCAAGATCTACAAGAGCTAAACCGAGCCCTTGACGAGTCGCTGGATCTGACAGAAAGAATAACTGATCCAAGAGTCTCAGAATTAATCGCGACACACAGAAAATATGTGCAGCAAATAAGCCCAATGATAGAGGAAATGATAAAGAATCGAACTCACATAAACCTGAACTGGGGACGCACCCGTTTCGAAAGGGAGTTTCCCAAAGAAGTTCTTATTAAACTAATTCCTAAAAATTTTAAAAAAATTTTGACCATACTAAGATTGCCCAAACACTCAGAACCTTACATTTTTTCGCTCAAATTTGAAAATGGGAAAGGAGATGATCTGATAAACGAGTTGACTGCAATTGAAAACACTGCGGAACTATCTCGACGCGAAGAAGGAGGGGGAGTCTGGGCGGGTGCTGCTGGTCCCCTCGTCTTTGATCCTGTGATAATAGTCACTTTGATTTCTGTCGTAGCTAACATTGCCACGCTCTCAGATGTGCTTAGAAAATATCTGAAAAAGGAAGAGAAAAGTGTCAATCACCCTCAAGTTACTATTAAAACTCCGAAAGGTGAAGTTATTCTAAACAATTTGCCTTCCAGTGAAATCGACAAAATTATGGAAAGCGTCAAAGAAATGATGAATGTAGAGGAATAAGACCCGACAACTGGTGTTCACCTCAGCTTGACCGTCCTGAGGCAGTTTGTTTTAGGGGAAAACGGGGTGACTACAGGTTGCGCAAACGTAGTCACCTTTGTCTAAGCATTTTCTTAAGCGCCCTGTATTCCTTAAATATTAACTCAAGAATTGGATGTATATTGTGCCCTTTTCCTTGTGTAACAGTAGAGTAACTGGCTTGGTCATCAATACATATTTGTGGTCTAATAACAGTGGATTGTTGAAGAACGACCTTTTCTTGAAGTTCCAAGCATGCAAGAAAATGTGAACTTTGACTGTTAGATTATTTGCACGAACTTCGCCTATTAGGCTCCTAATAACAGATGATTGTTGAAAAATAGCTTTTTTCAGAAATTTTCTCGCACAGCAAAAGGTTACAGACCAAAGTTCACAAGCACATTAGAATACACTGAATGGGTTTCTTCTTGGAAAAGCCACCAAAACACTGTTACTCGTATCTCAGTGCGTCCACTGGGTTAAGCTTTGAAGACATCCAAGCAAAGATTACGCTCACTCGGACCAGAAAACGTCGTGGGTTTGGCATTAGATTTTAATCTCCCCTGACGGTGTAAACAGATGGGCGTGAACAACAGAATACATAAAGTGTGAAAGATTAGTCACGCGCTCGCTTCCAAGCGTGTAATTGACATCTAAAACAGCTATTTCTGCCAGAAGAGGTAGAGTTTTAGTTGGTTAAGTTGAGCCCAAGACCAGTAAATGTTTTTATATGTAAAACGGTTACCAGTTACCTTTGTTGTTCGAATCTAATAGAGGGAAATTTATGGGAAATCAAACCGAAATAGAGAAAGGATCTAATGGTTGGAAAAAATTCTTGAATAAGCATTGGAACATGCTTGCTTATTGGATAGTAGCAGCTACTATAGCAGCGATTGGCGCAGTTCTGGTCTTTTTGTGGTTCGTAGAAGAAGCGCAATCAACCAATATGGTGCCAGCGACTTTGGGGCAGTGGTCAATGGGAAATTGTGTGACCTTCATGTTACATCTGATATTCTGGGAACTTGTACTCATCGGAATCCCAGTAGCCATAGCAGCAATAGCAGGCTGGTTATGGTGGAAAAAGATACCTGACGAGGAAAGGAAAAGATATGAATTCTTTGGCAAAGGCTCTCGTGCACAAAACAGTGGAAGCGGAATATCGTTTCTGTTCTTTGTTGTCTTCTGCATCAAGGTTTACATTGACGGCAACTGGAATGTAGCCATTGCATCTTGGACTTTGAAATATGTCGTAGATTCAACGATAACAATACTGGTTTGGGGTGCAATCGTCTTCGGAATTCCAGCAATCATAATAGGGCTTATCTGGTTAAGCCGCGGGATCAAAAAGAAACCTTAATTCTTTCCACCCACTTCCTACATTTCTTCAAAAGGAAAAGTTCTCCTTAGTAAGCGGACGCTTGGATAATAGCTTGAACTAAAATCTTAGCCCAACCAACCAAATCAAATTCAAACTCCAAACCCAAACGTCAAACTTCAACTCTTCTACTCTTGTTTCACTTTTTCAATTACCCAGAAATAATGCACTCTAGCTCCCATTCCTCCAAAAGTCCAGCTCGGAGAAACATTTGGAATAATCGAAACAACTTCACCCTCAAGACTGTTCAGAAACCGCTCAAATCTGTCTTGGTCACTTCGCATTCTAATGTCAACTCTGTGAACTCTGTATCTTGCCTTCATAATTTCACCTCTACCAATCAAGTATTCGAAAACACACTTCAGCTTTTCGATTCAATGTCATTAACCACTTTTTATTCATGTTTTTCAGAGTGGCTAGAGAGAGAAAGAGTTTGGGTATGGGGCTAAATTTTAATCCTGAACCCGGAAGCGTGAACAATATTATTATTTGTTTTTGATGTTTTGGTATTTGATGACTGAGTATTCTCTGCATTCCGAAATTAAACGCTGGTATAGGGTTTCAGGAGACGAACTTGAGGTCAAAGTAGAGGATTTCATAGTTGACATTCTCAGAGGCGAGCTTTTAATCGAGATTCAGACCCAAAATTTTTCTGCCGTCAAAAAGAAATTGATTAAACTGCTTACAAACAATCAGGTCCGACTGGTCTATCCTATTGCCAAACTGAAATGGATAGTTCACGTGTCTGGGTCAGGCGAGTTTGTAAGGAGGAGAAAGTCTCCGAAGAAAGGGAAATTATCTGACCTCTTCTATGAGTTGATTCATGCGCCCAGACTGATTAGGAACAAGAATTTTTCGCTTGAGGTTTTGCTGATTGAAGAGGAAGAGGTAAGGTGCAATGATGGCAGAGGAAGCTGGAGGAGAAGAGGAGTTAGCGTCCAAGACAGAAAGTTGTTGAACGTGTTTGACAGAGTTGTTTTTGAGGACAGCCAAGATTTTCTGGATTTTTTGCCCAAAGAGTTGGACGGACAGTTCACGAATAAGGTTTTGGCGTCTAAACTGGGGATTTCTGTTAGGCTAGCTCAGAAAATCACTTACTGCCTCAGAAAGATGGGTGCGATATCGGTTGCGGGCAAGAAACGGAAAGAACTGCTGTTCCAAACTTCCCAGAATCGGTAACATGCAGAGGGAAAGGTCAACTTGTACTGTCGGGTTCAACCTTGACGGTAACATGTGGTCCTTTTATTCCTGCTAATGCTGGAAGAAGGTGAGAAATCATTTGTTCTGCTGTACAATGATATACAGTACCGTTTGAGCTTGTTAACATCCAGCCTTCTTTTTCTTTTCTGAATTTGTTTATGCATCTATTTTTGAACATGATGTAAATTGTGCATTCAGAATTCTTCATGGCTCCCCCTTCAGCAGATGACTATTAAAATTTAATGGTTGGCTGGGTTTCAGGTATGATTTGTGCGCATTTAGATGGGGGGCAAATCTTATTGCCTAATGTTCTTCATAACTGAAAAAACGGTGAACATGTCAAGTCAGAATGCAGACCAATTGGAGAAGTTCAAGTCTATAACAACCGAGGTTTTCGCTTTGACGCTTGGCCTCGGCGCCTTCTCCCTCTCAATCATTCCCCGAACCAGCATATTGGAAGTCGCACAGGCAGTCGGCGTCTTCGGCATCGCCTTCTTCTACATTGCAATAGTCTGGATCATCAATTTCAGGTTCTTCGAGAAATACCCCCTCTACGACAACATATTCCTCGCCCTCAACTTCGTGATTTTATTCATGGTCGCAATTTCTCCCTTTCTGATGCAGGGATTTTCGCTGTCCTCAGATTTTGGAGACAAAATGTCGATTCTGTACGCATTGGACATAATGGGCATCTTTGCCATTCTCGGAGTTCTCCATCACAGATACCTTCTGCAAAACAAAGAACGCCTTGAAGCACAAAAAACGCGGGAAGTGAAAATGGACAGAAACATGCAATTCATTATAGCCCTGTGGTTTCTGACATCCGCCGTCATACCTCTGCCGTACAGGTTTATCTTCTGGATGTCGTTGCCCCCAATACCGCCCCTGTACCGCCACCGCATAGGCCCACTACACGTGAAATAAAAGCCAAGCAAATAATGCGAGAATATTGGTGTGAAGAAGGTCTGGAGAGCGGAAAGGAGGTTTTGTGTCTCGAGTTTGTTAATTGAGGAGTTGCTTACTTATTCTTTAGGAAGGTTTTTTCGAGGGCATCTTCTCGTTGCTTGATAGAGTTGATTTCAAGCACATCTCTTAGCCGCTCATAGGTATATTCGTCGATTATCTTGTCTTCAAGTTGAGCATCCAATCTTTCGAGTTGGTCATTAAGAATCTGGTTTTCTTTCACTCTTTCTTTTACATACTTCCGTATCAACTTGACAGCGTTGCTTGATTTCCCCACGGCAAAGCCGAAAGCCATTGTCTCAACTCTAAAGACTTACTAAACAAAGGTCAAAAAAAGGAAGCCTCTTCCGGCACGAATATATCGAAATTCGTAATATCAACATAAATATTAAATCATGATATTCAATATATGCTGCATTGGTCACCGCCACTCAAAATGAATGGTGAACGAAGAATGAAAAACACAACAAACTGGTATCTTTACACATCCTGCAAATCCAAAAAGAAATCCGCAGATAAAGCTGAACCAGAAGTCGAAGACAAAGAGGTCGAAGACAAAATCAACTTGATCAAAAAAGCCATTCGTTAGCAGAATGCATCTGCACTTAATCGGACGCATGCATTTACGTTAAGAAGTGCACAATTTCTTTTTTTGGCATATTTCATTGTTTGAAATAAACAGTATATGGCTTCTCCAAACTCTGAAGTTAACAGAGACAAAATGTCAGAGAAGAGAAGGTCAAAAGAAGAGTTTGAAACATTTCTAAAAACCCTCTTTGATAAAGACAGTCCAAAAGTAAAATATCAAAATCCTGATGGGTGGAGAATTCCCCCCCAAGTTAAAAAGAAGCAAAATCATTAAGACAAAACATCCGACCTACACTGTTCACCCGCCGCAGACTTGAATCGACATACACAAAAGCTCTCTTATCGTTAATCTCACATTACTTGAAATGTATATTCCAATTTCACAGGCGTTATATACGAAACAGGACCTTTGAAAACATTAATGATGGGAGCATAATGACCTCTAATGTTCCTTCCGACAGATTACTCGAAAAGATAAAGGACGCAATCTCTAATCAATCACAAATAGAAAAGAACAACACAAAATGCCCCCACCATTTTGGTTACTTGTCTGAATTGCCCAAGGACAAACCCATTCCAGAAGAATGTCTTCTTTGCCCAAAACTGCTGGAATGCACCACAGCCCAATGAACAAACATACGCAAAAGAGTGAAATCCAAAAAGAAACCTCCATCAACAATGGATTCGAACCCACTCCCGGCGCCACCTGATACCCATTCATATTTGTACTCTAATAGAGGTTCATTGTTGAAATCAGTGTTTTTTCTGGAAAACCAAGAGAGATAATGATTGTGTTATTCGTATCTTAGTGCGTCTACCGGTTTCAGTTTTGAGGCTCTCCATGCGGGGTAGATGGCGAAGATTACACTGACCGCGATGCCGAAGCCGAAAGCGCCCAGCAGCACTGTGGGAGTCAAAACTGGATTTATGACAAATCCTCCCTGAGTTGCCCTTTGTCCCGTCGTTGCTGCGAATCCTCCTCCAGTGAACACTCTTGCAGCAATGTTAGCTAAAAGCCAGCCTAAGCCTATACCAAATATTGCTCCCAGCAGACCAATTATCATTGCTTCGCTGATGAATATGGCAAGCACTGTTCGGCTTTTCATCCCCAAGGCTTTGAGTATCCCGATTTCTCGGGTGCGCTCCATCAATGAAACGATCATGATGTTCATTATTCCCACGCCAGCCACCAGAAGCGATATTGCTGCGATTCCAGCCAAGAAAAGCTCTATTGTAGAAAAGACGCTCGAGATTATGTCCAGCACGGCTGTTGCAGAAGTCACTGTAACTTGACCACTGAAAGCATCTTCTATCGCCTCCGAAACAGCCTCAATTGTTGCGTCGTCCTCACTCGCTAACTTCACAACGATACGGTCACACTCATCGGTTCCGAAGAAGCGCTGGGCTTGCGAGATTGGAAGGTAAACCGCCGAGTCTGAGGGGCCAGTTAGACTTAAACCGCCAACCTCTTCGAGAACAGCCGCAACAGTAACTAGTTGTGTCTCATTTTTTGGCGGTCTGACAGTAGTGTTAGTCCAGACGATTTCAACATCATCATCTACGCTGCAGACTATTGTCCCATTTTTCCACGGGTCACTTATTCGCTTTCCAACCACAACAGTGTCATTTCCAGAATTCAACGGTATTTCTCCAGTTTCCGCCACAAACGTGCCGCCGTAAATCTCTGAATAAACACCGAAATCTACACCCACCGCCAAAGACGCCACCACCCTGTCTCCAGACTTGACATAGCCTATCTCTTGAATAATCGCTGCCGAAGTGACAACACCCTCAATTTCATCTATTATCTGAGCGTCAGTTACCACCAAACTGAAATCTGAACCTGAACCGCCAAAACCGCCCCCCACACCAGAAAATAGACCTCCTCCAGGCGAGACAATCAGCGTGTCCGTTGCGAACCCCGATTGCAGCTGATCAGTGATGGTCGCTTGGAGTCCCTGACTGATTGCAAGTAGGGCAACGATGGCGGCGATGCCGATGACTACGCCCAAGGTGGTTAAGCCTGCGCGAAGTTTCCTTAACCGTATTGCACCGAAAGCATAAGAGAAAACGTCGCCTACCTTCATAGCTGATCAATCTCCTTGATTATTGTGCCGTCAAGCATCTTCACGATTCTATTTGCCTGCGTTGCCAACTGCTGATCATGGGTAATCATAATTATCGTCACACCCTTATCCTTGTTCAGCTGCTTAACTAAAACCATAATCTCCTTCGCAGTTTTGGAGTCAATGTTTCCTGTAGGCTCATCCATCAGTAAAAACCGGGGATTGTTCGCCAAAGCACGGGCAATAGCCACACGCTGGCGCTCACCGCCACTGAGCTCAGCAGGCTTGTGGTTCATTCGCTCCTTCAAACCCACGGTTTCAAGAAGTTCTTCAGCACGCTTCCGCCGTTCATTCTTGTCCAAGCCAGCGATGGACAGCGTCAACTCAACGTTTCCTTTTGCATCCAGGCGAGGAATAAGGTTGAAGAACTGGAACACGAAACCTATGCTTCGCCGCAGGTCAGCCAGTTGGTTATCATTCAGCGTGGAAACATCCGCACCCTCTATGCGCACTTTTCCTTCGGTTGGCTTGTCTAATGCGCCGATCATGTTCAGTAGCGTGGATTTGCCGCTTCCAGAGGGACCTAAGATTGCGATGAAATCGCCCTTTTCAACCTTCAGGTTCACTCCCTGCAGCGCATTCACCGGAACCTTTCCCAGAATGTAGGTTTTCTTCAGGTCTGCTGTTTCAACAACGGGCACCGCCAAAACCATCAGCTCCTCACAATTTTTGCAGTCAGTTTCCCAATTTTTTCAGTAGACTCATCCAAGAACTGTTCAACTTCATTTAAGGCTTGCTCTGTCAAGTTTTCCCGTAAAGCCACCCAGAGATTATAAAGGGATGCAACAAATTGCCTGACAGGTTCTTGAATCTTAATCAGTTTCTCGGAATGGGGGTCAATCCATAAAAAGAACATGGGCGACATAGACCCTATCTTTTTCTGCAGCTTGTCTTCGAACTGTGCGTGTTCTTCAAAGAATTTTGTGCCCTTTTCTGTAAGCATGTAACGTTTGATTCCAGTCACTTCCCGGGGCAACTCTTCGGCATAACCGTTCTCCCGAAGCCAGGTTAGAAGCGGATAAACTGAACCTGGGCTTGGTTTCCATCGTCCACCAGTTTGTTCCTCAATCTCTTCCATTATTTCCGATCCAGACATGGGCTTATCTTTCAGTTTGAACATGTAAAATCTGAGATGCCCTTTGGGAACGCTCGCCGTATGCCTTAACCATTGTCGTAAGGGACGAGTTGAAAGCTGTTTCTCAATTTCCTTTAACCGTTCCTCTGAGAGGTAGTACTTGTTGTCAACCTTTACGAAAACACCTAGTAGCCTTGGGGAGCTCCTCAAGAAAATTTTGAATTTTGGCGAAAGCCCCAATTCCTCGATACTCATCGCCTTCTCAGGGGTTACAGCTCCCTTCTGACGGAACTTTTCTACCTCTTTAAGAACCATTTCTTTTAGTTCAGCAAACCGACCAAACATAATATCACAGGAGATATCACACATGATATCAGGTGTGATATAAAAACGTTACTTACCGGTAGATCTTCCATCCATCTTTTAGTCCACGCAAAAATGTATCTGAGTCAGTGTTAGAGTGCCGTTTATGATAGTAGATGACTGGTCAATCCGCACTTTCGGAGGAAAGCTGATTCTGTGGCTGTTATTCAGACGATTAGCTTTTGGTGCCCGATATCAGATTTTGTACAAGACCGTTAATTTCTCCGTTTGCTCGCCCCACAGTCTCTAGTATTCTTGCTCCTTTGTCCGTTAAGGTGTAGACTCGTTTCCGTTGGTCCATCTCGGCGTTCACGAGACCTTTCCTTTCCAGCGAATAAAGGAGGGAATAGACAGTTCCTGAACTTACCAAGACATTGAATCTTTTGTGAATGAGGATGATAATGTCGTAGCCGCTTAGGGGTTTCTCTTGCAGCTCACCTAACACCAGCATCTCCATGAAAGTTTTTATGGTTCGCCTTCGCAAGTTTTCCACAATTTTTGTGGGCATTTGATCAGAACTCAACTTAGAATTAGACTATTTCATAGGTTTTTCTACATAACCTTTATATATAATTCCAATTCTGAATCTGGCTATAACAAAAAATTATTTATGGCGGAGTCTGAATCTGAATAGACAAAAAGATGGGTTTGGCCTCGAGTACAGGTGAATTCAGTAAATGGACAATTTTGACAACTTAATGCTTGAAGCATTGGATGACACACTCAGGCTAATGCTTGGAGATAGAATCTCCAACTTGATTCACTCACTTACAGAAAGGCAGGCATCACTGAAATTGAAAGAGGTCGGCAACAAGATTGAGGTTATTATCTCCTACCTAGAGAAGCTGCTGGGTAAAGAGGGAGCACAAATTATCCAGACGGCTAGCATCAAACGATTATGTCTCGCTCAAACAAGAATATGAAGAGGTGGAAGCCCACTTTTTGTTTCTCGACGAGCTCTATGAAATGAAGTTCAAGCTTTTTGCTTCCTTGCTGAATAAAACTCACTCAGCCCATAACTGAGAGGCTCAATAGTAGAGCGAAACAAAAACTGTTAAGCTTGTTTCAAAGATAGACTGTTTTTTATAGCTTAGATGGCAGGCTAACAGGCAAGCCTGCAAATATAGGTCAATCACGGAACTTGCTTTCTCCCCCCCAACATAGCTGCTTTAGCCATCAACTTTTTTGATCCAGATTTGTTAGATACTCCGCAATTAAGGGTTTTCTAAGGGTCTACAGATGATTTTTGCTTGAAAAATGACCGAAAACTTCAGAAACTTATTCCGCAAACTTATATACAACAATAAAAAAAGGAACGTGGTTGGAGAAAACCCTCGTGACTTCTGAGGTCTTGGCGTACGCGGTTGCACTCGGGGCAGTTGTAGTAGCTTTGATAACAATCTACATTATGAGGCGCGGAAGACAAGACATCAGCACAGAACCGCGGGAAGTTCCTGAAGCTGCCGCGGTATTGCCCCTGCAGGGAGAACGCACCGTTACGCCTTTCGATGCTCAGAAATCTAGAAAGGAACTCAGATTATTAGACGTGGAGAGGGAAATTCTCAGTTTTGGCATCCGACGCATCTACGAAGCCCAAGCTGAAGGCAAGATAGACGAGAAGGAGAGAGACCGATTAGCAGAGAATTACAAGCAGAGGATGCGAGAGATCAAAGACTCCATCACCGAAAGAGAGTCAGTTGTAGCCCTCCACGAGCTGGAATCCATGCAAGACGACCTTATCAAACTGTTCAATGACCGTTTCGATGAGATAAACAAGAAGATAGGGGGCTTGAGGGTGAACTTGGGCATAAAGTCGAAACCTGAGGTTCCCAAGCCTTCACCAGAGTTGCCGCCTTCTCAACCTGAAAAAATCGAAAGGAAGCGGAAGCCCTCGAAGCCGAAGAAAAGTGAGGCTGAAGAGAGAATTGACCAGATCAAAGCTGAGGTAGAGAAGGTTTTGGAGCGGCTGGGGCAAATAGAAACTGAGGCCTGAAAAGGTGACGTGGAGAGAAGAAGCTAAGCGAAGGGTAGCCTTGGAAGCAGTTAAGCATGTGGAAGACGGTTTTGTTGTAGGGCTGGGCAGTGGAAGCACAGCTGCTTATGTCATCAAAGAGATAGGGCGCCGGATGCTTCAGGAAGGGTTACAGGTTCTGGGAGTTCCAAGCTCCAGTCAAGCTATGATGGTGGCTGTGCGGTCAGGCGTTCCCTTGACGAGTTTAGATGAGAATCCTGTTCTGGATTTGGCTATAGATGGCGCTGACCAGATTGACCAGAAACTTAACTTGATTAAGGGCGGGGGCGGCGCATTGACCAGAGAGAAGATTGTTGCCTCAGCAGCTAAACAGTTTGTTGTAGTTGCGGATGAGACGAAACTGGTGGAAAAACTGGGAGCAGACTGCCGGGTTCCGGTGGAGGTTTTGCCCTTTGCCTTGGCGGCAGCTACGGCGGACATAAAGGAGTTGGGTGGGAAGCCGCTTCTGCGGGAGTCTAAAGGGAAGGTTGGTGCAGTGGTGACGGATAACGGCAACTATGTTGTTGATGTGGATTTTGGGGCTATGACCGATGCTGAAGAGCTGAATAGGCTGCTCAAGCTTATCCCCGGCGTCATCGAGACAGGTCTCTTCCTTGGAATGGCAGACCTAGTTTACCTAGGCAAGCAAGACGGAATCACCAGATTGGAAAAGAAGTAATTGTGTTCACAAAACATTGCTAGGGAAAACGTGTTCTTTTCCCTCTTTGGGTGTAACAGAAACTTTGGGGGGATGTGTGCTGTTCGATGTCTTCTGGACTGAGGCATTCAGATCTCTGATGCCATGGGCGGAACTCTTTTTTCGCGGAGTCACAGTGCTTGGTTCCGAATACTTCTATGTAGTGCTTATTGCGATCTGGTTTTGGGCAGTAGACAAACGGGATTCGATGCTGGCGGTTTTCGTGCTGATTGTTTCCTTGGTTTCAAATTATTGGTTGAAGATAATTTTAAGGAATCCGCGACCTCCAGTAACGAACTGGCTTTCTGGGGTGCATGCTTCTAACTACAGTCTACCCAGCGCACATGCACAAAACTCCATGGTTATGTGGGGTTGGATAGGGCCAAAGAGCAGAAGTTGGTGGATGGGCGCTCTTTCTGTAACCTTGATAGGGCTGATAGGTTTGTCAAGGGTGTATATTGGTGTACACTGGCTCGGCGATGTTGTTGCTGGCTGGGCAGTTGGCATTCTCCTTCTGATAGCCATGTGGAAGCTAGAGGAGCCAACCCGTTCTTTTCTATCCAAGTTCAACCCGAATTTGCAGTATCTTGGTCTCGTCATATTTGGTCTAGGAGCCCTGATCTTGACCGAGACTCTTTCCCCACTTACAGCTGAGGGGTTAGCGGCTAACTTCGGTCGAAGCGGCGGATTGATAATCGGGTTGGGGATAGGGCTGGCTCTTGAAAAAAGGTATGTAAACTTTGAGATGGCGCCCAAACAGGGGGAGAAGTGGCGAACAGCATCAAGAGTAATCCTCGGTTTAACCATGGTCTTTGCTATTGCAGCGAGCTTATCGCTCGTGCTTCCAGAAGAGGTCTATTGGATGGTCACAATCCAGTATGCTTTAATTACGATTTCGGTTATCTTCATCTGGCCACTTCTATTCACGAAGCTCGGTCTCTAGACGGCTAAATTTTAGTTTTTTATGGTATTCTCTGCTGTTTCTGAAATTTGCCTCATAATTTGCGGCTTGGGTGTGTTTCTGCAACAAGTTACACTGTTACCAGCCAAGTTCCAGCGAACATTAGGGCTATTGCAGAAATCTTCAACACAATTACTCTTGTATTCATCTCTTCTTTGAGGTGATGGGGCACAAATAGGCTTGACAGTAACACGAAGATGAAGACAAAGAAGTGCTGTAATCCTGCAAGTGCGGAGACCAGAGAGACGTAACCCGTAGATGCGGCGATCAGCCAACATATTGTTCCCAAAAAGTATACTCCCTCTCCCACAAGTACCACAAAGAAGGCTCTTTTTCCAACAGAAGTAACGGCTTCAGCGAATTCTCTGCGGGGTTTAGAAAAAATCATCAAAAATAGGACCCCCAAGAAAGAACCCATTATGTTCCAGAAGAACACTGACCAGTAGTCTATGTGGCTTAGAAGAAATTTTTCTAAAATGGAGTGTACAGCAAGAACCACACTGAAGGGAATCATAAATTTAAGCGCAGCAGACAACGACTTTCCGCTTGCCGAGTTTCTATACGAAATCAGTATCGAAGCGATTACGATTATGGCGACCCCCAAATATCTTTGTGCACTCAAGATTTCGTTTAAAAATACAACGGACAGCAAGACAACGAATATGGGTATAAACTGGAACAGAGGCGTTATCCTCGAAATCTCCTCCACCATAAGAGCCTTAGAGTAAAACCAAAACGCCAAAAGCGGCATAAGACCAACCACCACAGCAAAAAGAACATACGGAAAAACGAAGCTGACAGGCGTAACCAAACAGATGATGACAGCGAAAAGAAAATCTATGAAACCCATAAAAGACAGCATGGAAAAATAGCTCCGAAACTTTTTGGTCATAAGAAACTTGTAGAAAACGTTATTCAAGCCCCAGAACGCCGGGCACAGCAAAGCAAACACAAGCCAATCCATCGTACAGTCAAACCCAAAAAAGGTAAACAGTAAACTCGCTGATAACCTTTCAGAAACATATTAGGAGCCTAATAACAGCGTATTGTTGAAAACAGTCTTTTTTCAGAAAACAGGCAGAACACAAGAACACGGTTACAAAAGATATAAACGAATCCTGCAACCGTTAAGATTCGGAGAAGACGGGCCCGTGGTCCAGTTGGTTAACTCCATTCGGAGGCCAAAAGACGCTTCCCTCACGCGGAAGAGATCTCCGGTTCAAATCCGGACGGGCCCACCACCAATAACCATTTGTCGGGAAGCCTATCTATTTTGGAGATTTTCCCGTATTTTCCAAGCTATCTCGTCCAAGTCTCTTCTTTCCGGCTTTTCGAACCCCTCATGCCCTATCATGGCTCCTAGAGCCTTGGATATTGCATCTTTTCTGAATCTTGGTATGACATGAACATGAAAATGCATAACCATCTGGCCAGCAGCCCTGCCGTTAAGCTGAAGAACACTGATGCCCTCGGCGCCAACGGTTTTCTTCACAGCAACGCTAACTCGCTTAACCACCGCGAATATGTCAGCTAAGGCATCCTCAGGGACCTCATAGATGTTCTCCCAATGTTCACGGGGAACAACCAAAGTGTGACCGATGCTGGAGGGATTCAAATCCATGAACGCCAATACAGCAGCATCCTCGTAGACGATGCTTGCAGGCGCTTTGCCTGAGGCTATGCCACAGAAGGGACAAACCACACCCATTTTCTTTTCCACTCCGATAATTCAGCCTTCTTCTTGCAGGGGTTAATATTTTGCGGTTCAGCTTCGCGGTCAGCTGGACCACGGTTTTTCAAAAAGCTTAAAAAACAAGTTGTGGTTCATGTTGAGTGGCGCCGAGGTAGCTCAGATTGGGAGAGCACCCGACTCAACAGCAGACGTTGTTGGGGGTGAAGCTGAAGACCGGGTTGTCGCCAGTTCAAGTCCGGCCCTCGGCACCACAATTTTAACTTGAAATAAACTTAAGACAGGTGTTCAAGACGCCGCAGGAGCAATTATGGGCGGATAGAAGCCAGCAAGTCGGGTAATATGGGTTAGCATGAATAATTGTAAATAGGAAAAAAGGTCTAAAATATTGTAGAATGAAATGCATTTCAGGCAAGGCATTAGGGTTGTTTCAGCCAATGGGTGATTAGCAAATAAGACGTGGTGAAGAAAATGCAGAAAACAAAAAGATTGGCTCTATTGTGCCTTTTGCTGTTGGCATCTGTTGGCTCCGCTATGGTGGTGCAGGCAACAGGTATTATGCCGAGATTTGGCAATATAGAAAAGGCTGAAATCAACATACAATCCGCATCAGTGACTCTTTTGCTTACCGCTGAAGACAGACAGAAAATCATGGATATAGTGCTCATGAGTCCCCAGATACAGGAGCTGCTGGAGGGCGCAGACAATTACACAATCGAGGTTTCTGAGGTCTTTGACATAAACGAGGTCAGCTTTGACGTGAACGAGGGCGTCAGCGGAGGAGTAGAACTGATTCCAAGAGAAGGCGTTGCGCAGGCGATTATAACAATCAACAATGATTATGGCGAAGAGTTTGGCGTGCAAGTGATTACCGTGACTGTTGACCTAGAGAAGGAAGAGATAACCGAGACTGAAGTGAACCCGGAGATACGTAAACCAAAAGTCATTGAAGATGCTTTGTCTCCAAGTGAACTTGTCCAAAATCCTTCAGAATATGACGGCGCAGTTGTGACGGTGTCCGGAAAAGTTAGCCTGCTCGGCGAGGTCTTCGGCTACTTGTTTATGCTCGATGAAAAAGTGACAGTGTTCTATCGTCACGAAGAAGCAGACGTGGACGTATCCAACATTGAAAACGGTGACACAGTGACGGTTACAGGCAGATTCTCCTCGCCCGACACAGTATATGCCCTGAAAATCGATGAAGTGAACCCAGAAACAGATGTGCCAGAAGTCGAGGATGATGTCCTACGACGACGCCGCGGAAAGCGATGAAGTGAACCCAGAAATACCTGTGCCAAACGACGATGAGGCTGTTCTGTCCATAAGTGAACTTGTTCAAGAAGCATCAGACTATGACGGTGTGGTTGTTACAGTGTCTGGCAAAGTTAGCCTGCTCGGCGAGGTCTTCGGCTACCTATTCATGCTCGACGAAACAGTGACAGTGTTCTATGTTCATGAAGAAGCAACCGTTGACGTATCCAACATCGAAAACGGAGACACGGTAACTGTCACAGGCAGATTCGCTGCGCCTGACACAATATATGCCACAAGAATCGAGAAAAATTGAGAGGGGAGATGAAAAGTGAAAATATACACAACTTTGACGCCCCCACTTTTTTTGCTTAAAATACAACTCAACGAGGAATCAACATGAGGACAAAACCAAAGACTGTGATTATGGCAGTGCTGTTTGCTGTGTCAGCGTTCACGTTTGCCGGCAAGCTGTTGATGCCCACTCCGATTCAAATAGTAATTCCCGGAGAAGAACCAATCATTGTGGGACAAATCTTCAAGTACACCCAATTTGACGTCGCCATTATCAGCGTTTCCGCCATCATCTTGGCAGCCAGCAGCTTCTATTTGATGTTCGCGAACTCTGGCGACAACCAGAACATTCAGTCAATCATT
>SMTZ1_10010715_pt1 | contig 16070 bp, 17 predicted proteins | sample DeeMarSWOR136_30_FD_25667 | JGI IMG/M metagenome (IMG submission 25667)
CGCTTCGAGGGTTCTTCCTTCCACCGGACCTGGTCTGGTCAGCTCCTGTGGAAATTCGGCCAGAGTGATAAACTTGTCCTTAGCCAGAATTACACCACGTTCGACCAAGTTTTCGAGTTCTCTGACATTGCCGCGCCAGTGGTAATTCAGCATGAATTCCACTGCCTCCGGAGAGAAGCTTTTGGCAGGTTTGTTGTTCTCTTTGGCATACTTCTTCAAAAAATGCTCAGCCAGCGGCAGGATATCCTCCCGCCTATATCTAAGTCCGGGCAAGTCGATAGTCACTACGTTTAATCGATAATACAGGTCTTCTCTGAATTTCCCCTGTTCGGTTATAGTCCTAAGGTTTCTATTTGTAGCGGCAATGATGCGTACATCGACTTCGGTCTCTTCGTTGCCGCCAACTCTGGTAATCTTCTTTTCTTCGAGCGCTCTGAGCAGGTGGACCTGTGTATTGGCGTCTATCTCGCCTATTTCATCAAGGAATAGAGTTCCTTTGTCGGCAGCCTCAAACTTGCCTTTTCTTCTTTCCACAGCGCCCGTAAAGGAGCCTTTCTCATAACCGAACAGCTCACTCTCCAGCAGGGTCTCCGGCAGGGCCGCGCAGCTTGTTACAATGAATGGTTTGTTGCGACGTTGACTTTGGCGATGAATAGCACGGGCGACGATTTCCTTCCCCGTACCGCTGTCTCCCGTGATCAATACTGTAGCACTCGTTGGGGCTACCGTTTTGATAAGCTCGAATATCTTTATCATCTTGGGGCTTTTGGCAATAATACCCTCGAATTCTTATGAGAAGCTCGACCTTTTCCGGGCAAAACGGTTTTTCGATATAGTCATAAGCGCCTTCTCTTATGGCGGCAATTGCTGTTTGAATTGTGCCGTGGGCTGTAATAATGACCGCTGATATCGTAGGGATTATCGTTCTTGCCTTCTTCATAAGCTCAATACCGTTCATGCCCGGCATGATCAGGTCGGCAATTATAATCTTGACCTTCTTCTGCTTGATTATCCGGAGTGCCTCTTCTCCACATTTGGCAGTCAGCACTTTGTAACCGATGCTGCTTAACCAGTCGCAGAGTGATTCCCTCACTATGTCCTCATCGTCCACAATTAGCAATTTAGTCTTTTTCATTATCAATCCCCAGATATATGGAAAATGTTGTACCAAAGCCTGGGTTGCTCTCAATTTCTATTTTGCCTTGGTGTCGTTCGATGATTCCGTGAACAACGGACAGTCCAAGCCCGACACCTTTGCCTGTTTCCTTGGTAGTGAAAAATGGAGTGAAAAGCTTCTTCAAATTCTCTTTCGGAATGCCCACCCCGGTATCGCTGATGTCAATTCTAATAGCATCTTTGATTGAGTCACCGATTTTGGCCCTGTTGGCAACTGATGTGGTTACTACCAAGTCACCGCCATCGGGCATTGCCTGAGCAGCGTTCAGCACGATATTCATCAGCGCCTGCTGGATTTGATCAAAGTCCCCCTGAATAAGAGGAAGGTCCCCCATTAGTTTCTTCTCAAGCATTATGTTCTTAAGGTTGATTTGATGGCCGACTATAGAGAACGTTGCTTCTATCACTTTGTTTATATCGACTGGTCGAAGGGTCACCTCTGTTTGACGCGAGAAGTCAAGGAGGTTCTTGATTATGCTGGAACACCTTTCCGTTTCTCGTGCAATCTTCTTTAGCTGTTCTTCGGTCTGTTCAGTCTGAAGTTTCTTTTGCTTGTACTTCTTGAGAAGAAGCTTGATATAGACCAGAATACCAGCCAAGGGATTGTTGACTTCGTGAGCAACTCCGGCTGCTAATTGGCCTATGGAGGCCAGCTTTTCTGATCTGATCAACTCTGCCTCTGTTCGTTTACGCTCGGTAATGTCTTCTCCTGAGCTAAGAGTACCAATGATGCGGCCCGATTTGTCTCTGACTGTAGTATTGTGCCATGCGATAATCCGTTCCTCACCACTTTTGATCGAGATAGGATTTTCATAATATTCGGCAGCCTTGATATCTCCAGCCATCAATTTCAGGAAGACTTCTCTCACTTTATGCCTGGTCTTGGCCGGGATGCATAAATCAAACCAGTTTTTACCAATAATTTCTTCTTCTTTGTAGCCCAGAACCTCACAGCCCATTTTGTTGATGAGGGTTACTCTTCCCTCAAAGTTGAGGGTCACGATTATAACTCGTGCTACACTGAGGTACTGTTGTGCCTTGTCTCTTTCCTCTCGAAGCCTCTCCCATAACCGCTTGCGTTCGGTTAAATCTCTGAAAATTTCTAAAGCGCCGATTATATTATTATTGCTGGTCCGCAATGCCGAAGTTGTCACGTTTACAGGAATTTCCTTTCCTGATTTGTTCAGAATAATCGCCTCATAGTTAAACATTGACTCTCCGGTTTCTAATGTCCTTTTTATACGACATTTCTCTTTGCAGAGATTACTCCTGAGAACTTTGTAACACTTTTTATTCAATACTTCCTCTTTCTTGTAACCGGTTATTTTTTCGGCAGCACGATTGAAAGAGGTGATTCTGGCGTCTTTGTCTATAGTAAAGAGTCCTCCTTGCATACTTGCCAGGATGTTGTCTAAGAATTCCTTGGTTATCTCATCTTCAATTTTCACGCTAACCTCTACTTTACAAGCAAACTGTTCCCTTACTGAAAACCCCTAATTCGTGTAGGTTACTGCCCTTCCTTTCAAAAAAGTCTGTTTGGGTAACACTAAGTTACTTATCTTTTTCCGATAAATCAATTAATATTTTTCTCGCTCGGCCTCCGGCAGTCAGGTCTTTTGGGGCAATATCATAATTCATAGTCACTGCTCCCTACAATGGACTTGTCAAAAAAGGGATTACGTATACTCGATACAGAACTTGAACTCGTTGACCTCCTGCGCGTAAAGCAAAACAGGATTGTATATAAGTCTTTTTGCAGCAAGCATTAAAAAACAAAAGTTTTTTCACTTGGCAATCTGCCAATTCTATACTAAGCTTTGTGCTATGTGTCCGGCACCAATTAGGCATGGGCCTAAGTTCAATGAGTGCGGGATAATTGGCCGGAGCAGGGCTATTAGTTAGTATCTGTTGCGGAATCAATATTTGTCATTCCCGCGGAAGCGGGAATCCAGATTTTTCGCTCTGGACTACTGCTCCTTCGACTTTGCTCAGGACAGGTTTCGCAGCGGTGACATCGTCGGTTTTTGCTTTACGCAACAGATACTTGTTAGCTCCTTAAAAACCCCAGGCCGATGCTGCTCTGCGTGGTAGCTCCGTTCTCCGTCCCGAGAAAATCGGGACTGCGAAGGATGAATTGCTGCGTAGCACGAGAAAATTTGTTTAGTGGTCTTGATAATCTTACTGTGAGTACGAGTGACAGTATTAAGCAGAATGAGCAAGGAGGTTTGAAAATGACGGAAAATACGAACGGATCCCAAGATGAAAAATTCGTACCAACATGTCCCATATGCGGAGAAAAACATTGGCCTCACCATATGTTAATTCCTTGTTTTAACAAGCATAAGGCCAAGGCAAAAGCAAAGGCTGAAAAAAGAGAAAAGGCAGAATCGAAAAGAAAGGCCAAGGCTGAAGCCAAAGCAAGAATGCGGGCCGAAGCCAGAGAGAAAGCCGAAACCGAGGCCAAGGTAAAAGCTGAAAGAAAAGCTTATGTCAACACATTGGCCGAAGTAGAACAAAGCTTGAGGGCCGAAACAAAAGCCAGGGCAAACGCGGAGGAAACAGTTAGGGCTGAAAGAGAAGCGAAACTTAAGGCTGAAGAAAAAACCAAGGCCTATATGGAGGCTGCGGCAAAGGCCGAGGAAAAAGCAGAAATCGAAGCTAAGTCCAGAAGTGAGGCAGAGCGCAAAGCCAAGTCATACAGTGAAGCACTAACCGAATCAGAGCAGAAGCTAAAGGCGCAAGTCCAGGAAACGGCCAAAGCTCAGGCCATAGCCCAGGACCAGGAAAAAGCCATAGCCCAGACCCAGGAGAAAGTGAGGTCATTTGTTCAGGAAATAGCTGATTTAGAGAGGAAGCTGCAAGCCCAGACGCAGGCAAGAAGCGAGGCAGAAGAAAAGCTCGAAGCCGAAATTGAAGCAAGACAAAGGGCGGAGGAGAAGACAGCAGCTGAAGCACAAGAAAGGGCAAAAGCCCAGGCCACAGCCAAAGCCCAGGCTCAGGCCAGAGCCGAGGCGGAGGAAAAGTTAAAAGCCCAAACGCAAGCAAGACTCAGGGCCGAAGATGAGGCCAAGGCAGAAGCTGAAAAAAGAACAGCTATCAAAGACGAGTTGAAAGCAGTAACTAATGCCAGAGCCAGAAGAATAGCAAAGGCTGAAGAAAAGGCTGCAATAAAAGCGAGGGAAAAAGCTGAAAGCCAGGGTTATCTCAAGGCCAAAGCCAAAGCCGAAGAGCAGTGGAAGGCAGAAGCCCAGGCAAGGGCCGATGCAGAGGAAAAGCTAAAAGCCCAAACGCAAGCAAGACAAAAGGCAGAGGAAGCAGTTGCAGAAGAGGCTCAAGAAAGGGCAAAAGCCCAGGCCAGAGCTGAGGCTCAAGCAAAGGCTAAAGCGGAGGCCGAAGATAGAGCCAGAGCAGAAGCCCAGGCCAGGGCCAGAATCGAGCAAGAAGCGAGAACCGAGCTGGAAGAAAAGGCAAGGACCTGTGGAGAGTTAATGGCCAGGGCCCAAGCAGAAACAAAGGCCAGGGCCGAAGCCCAAACCAGAGCAAATGAAGAGAGACAGGCCCGTTCTAAAGCTGAAGAAGTGGCAAGGTCTTATGCCGAGACATTAGCTGAGAAAAAAAGAGACATCCAAGCTCTGATTCAGGCCGGAACCGAGACGGAGGAAAAATTAAAAGCCGAAATCCAAGCAAGACAAAGGGCAGAGGAAAAAGCTGCAGAAGAAGCTCAAGAAAGGGCAAAAGCCCAGGCCAGAGCCCAGTCCCAGGAAAAGGCAAAAGCTGAAGCACAGGAGATAGCAAGATTAGAATCAGAAGCCAGGGCCAAAGCTGAGCAGGAAGCGAAAAGGGAGCTGGAAGAAAAGGCCAGGATTTGTGGAGAGTTGCAGGCCAGGATCCAGGCTGAAGAAAAGGCCAGGACTGAAGCTGAAGCTGAAGCAGCAGCAGAAAGACAGGCAAGAACTGAGGCTGAAGACAAAGCCGGTTCTTATGCCCAGACATTAGACCAGACAGAAAGGCAGCTTGAAGCCCAGACTCATGCAAGGGCAGAGCTGGAAAGAAAACTTCAACTGGAAATCCAAGCAAGAGCCGGGATCGATGAAAAATTGACAGCCGAAATCCAAGCAAGACAAAGGGCCCAGGAGAAAGCAGCAGACGAAGCACAAGAAAGGGCGGCAGCCCAGGCCAGGGAAGAAGCTCACGCAAAGGCCAAGGCTGAAGCGGATGAAAGAGCTGCTTCGGAAGCCCAGGCCAGAGCTAAAGCTGAGCAAGAGGCGAAAAAAGAGCTGGAGGAAAAAGCAAGGGTCTGTGGAGAGTTACAGGCCAGGGCCCAGGCCGAAGCCGAAGCCAGGGCTGAATCTGAAACCCGTGCAGGAGATGAAAGACAGGCGAGGTCTGAGGCTGAAGAGAAACTCAGGTCTTATGCCCAGAAAATAGCAGAGACAGAGAGTCAGCTGAAAGACCAAACTCAGGCAAGACACGAGGCGGAAAATAGACTTGAACTCCAGACTAAGGCAAGAGCTGATCTCGAGGAAAAGTTACAAGCCGAGATTGAAGCAAGACGCAGGGCCGAAGCTGAGAACGAAGCCGAAGCTCAAAGAAGAGCCACTTTGGAAGCCGAGTTAAAAGAAGTAACGAGTGCCAGGGCTGAGAAGATAGCCAGGGCTGAAGAGAATGCCGCTGCCAAAGCGAAGGCTAAAGCTGAAAAAAAAGGTTATCTCAAGATTATAGCCAGAGCCAGAGAGCAGAGAAAAGCTGAAGCCCAGGCCAGAGCAGAGGCCGAACAAAAGTTGAAAGCAGAAATTAAAGCAAGGCGCAGAGCCGAAGCTGGAAAAAGGGCCGGCTTTGAAACCATGCTCAAAACGGGGACTGCTTTAAATAATCAGGCTGCTCCAATCGAAATTCAGACTGTTTCAGGAAACAATGGAACCTGTGACATTTGCGGCAGGAAAGATTATCCCCACGAGCAGCTGGTTAAAACGGAATCTGGCGAGCTGTTTTGTCCGGACTGCCTGAGCGCATTAAAAAAATAATGCTCGTTATAAAACCGGTTACACTCCTGCTCCCTGGTCTCGGCTTGGATGTAGTTACTCCCACACTCCGTGCAATAGTTACCTTTTGTGACCTAATTTTTATCACAAGCCGGGCACTGCCGAACAAAACCACAAGCCCTGCTCTTGGTAGTGCTTTAAAAAAAAGACATCGAAACCGAAATGATACAGCTTTCCGCCCAAAAAGTTTTACGCTTTTTAATTTACAAAGTAAAAAATAATACCTTATCAGATATGAGATTATGAATGGGCGATACTGGACTTGAACCAGTGACCTCCTGCGTGTAAAGCAGGCGCTCTATCCAGCTGAGCTAATCGCCCCAAATTTGTTTATAAAAGTACAAATCTTTATCTCTTGCGTCAAATTGTTTATATTTTATATTCTCGGCAGATGATGGTTTATACTATAGATATTTTATATGACTAGCCGCTACGGCAATACAATTTTGAGGTGTTTTTATGGCATTACTTGAGACTATTCGTAGAAGATATTCCTGCCGGGCATATCAGGAAAGACCAATAGAGCAGGAAAAGCTCGACATTCTTTTCGAGGCGGCCCGGCTGGCGCCTTCGGCCAGGAATGAGCAGGATTGGCGTTTTGTAGTTGTTACCGATAAAGAAACAAAACATCAGGTTGCCGAGGCCACTAACAGGCCGCAGGTTTTCGAGAAAGCAGGTGTTATCATAGCCGCATGCAGCAACAGCGATTATGTGATGCGATGCGGCCAGGCCATTGGGCCTATTGACATAGCTATCGCTCTTGAACATATCGCCTTACAGGCAGTGGAGTTAGGGTTGGCCACGTGCTGGATTGGCTCGTTCTATACGGAAAAAGTCAGAACAATATTGGGCATTCCTGACGATATAGCAATAATAGAGATAGAAAAGATAATCTGCTATGACAAATGGCGGTTCTAAGTTCTTGGCGTGAAGCGGCTTGAAAACAAATTGATTTTAGGAATCGATTCTGTAAAATAGTTTAAAAGAGCTTAATCTCGGGGACGTAGTGTAACGGGAGCACACCGCGGTCGCATCGCGGAAATGAGGGTTCGATTCCCTTCGTCTCCATCCTTTGACTTCCGCATAGAGTAGCATAGTGTGGTATTAAGCGGTAAAAACGCATTTTCTAAGTCTTTCTTTGTATCACCTTGCTGCTGTTTGCGGCTGGATGCTGCGCCGCATTTTGCGCCGCCTTCTCAATTCTATCCGGCAGTTTGACAGCCCGCTCATAGTATGCGTCTGGGATTTGCAGATAATGCCGTTCTGCAATTCGGGCCGTGTTACTGATCCAGGCCGTCGCCACGTGCAGCGGGTATTCGGAAGCAAGCTCGGTCTCCCGGCTTGCCCGAAGATTTTGGAATAAGCGTGGCCAGGACTTAAGACCCGCTCTCTTTATAATCCTCTGTAACTGTGTCCACAAATTGACATTGGTTTGTCGGTAACGAGTTATCACCGGCTCTTTGCCTGGTTCCGACCACTCAAGCTCCAATACGCTCTCAGTATGGGACTCGAATACTTGCTCAAGGTAAGGCATGATTTCCGGGAAAATCGGAATGATGCGGGATTCCCTGCCTTCATATCTCTCAGTCTTGGGGCTGTGAATTATAATCTTTTGTTGCTCCCAGTTCACGTCTGACCATCGCAACGCCAGAACCTCACTGGGGCATCTGAGGCCACCATATCGACACAGGGAAAAAATTAACCGCCACTGTGCGTCAGGGCAAGCGTCCAAAATCTTGTCGGCATCCTTGCGCTCGATAAAATGCTGACGTGACTTATTCGCAATTGACTTTGAGTCAAGCTCGCTAAATGGGTTCGACGCGACTAACTTCAGCTTCACTGCTACATTGAAAAAGACTTTGGCGTTGCCGCACCGTTTGTTGACCGTCGCCTCGCTTAGGTTCTGCTCTGTCAGGTAGGCCCTCCATGCCTTAGCATCGTCTGAGTTAATCTGACGCAGAGGCTTTTCATAATCGAAAAACTCTATGAGTGTGCGCCGCGTATGCCCATAAACAGTGAGACTGTTCAGCTTAAGGTCAGTTCGACTTTTCAAGTAACTATCCAGAAACAACCCCAGCGTGGTGTTCACGGTTGCCGCGCGCGGTGCAACCAGTCCAGCACCAGCCAGCTTCGCATGAGCATCATCAGGTAAATCGGCAATCCATTGAGCCGTTTCCCTGTCCATGCTCTCGGTGAACCGAGCGGCAATCAAGGCCTCCAGCTTGAACTTGAAGGCTTCGGCCTGCTTAATGCCGCACTTGCCCAGCCGAATCGTCTTGCGGCTTTCACCTGCCATAAATAGAATCCTCTTGCGCCCATGCGGGTCTTTTGCTATCGACGCCATATCAATCGCCCCTTTTTGTCAGAGTATATAGCGTCCGCTCGTAAATACTTAGCGCCTTTGCCGTTTCCCTGGGCTTAAGTAAAAGTCGCTCAATCTGACGTTTCGGTCTCATCAGGCTGTTAGTGCCCGCAAATATTGGCTCTATCACCAACGATTTTTGCACTTCCTGTTTCATCATAAAAACCGTATCTTCGGTTCTTTCTCACCATCGTCCCAACGAAAGCCGAATCGAATATCGTTCCGAGCGGTGAAGTCCCACTTGCTTGTTCTAACCCTCAAGTACCAGTCCCGGGTCTTGCGCTCGTTTCGATTGCCTTTGGCTTTGCTGTGTTTGCACTTTACCATAGCCTTTCCTGCTCCTGCTTTTTGCTTCGATGCCGTTTCGCGTGCCTACTCCTGCTTGATAAAAACTCGCCAACCGCGTACATTACGCCAGCTTTGTATTTGTAGTCACCACAAAGACCATCTGGCTTATCAACATTTTTATTTTTGTCCTGATATCGCACCATTTCTTACTCCGTTTAGAACGGCGGCCAGCTTCTCACCTAACTGACTCCACTGTGCCGATGTTAGTCCTTTATTCATCTGCCGAGGTGTCAACTCAGCGACCGACTGAAAGTCATGGTAGCTATTCCATCTCGGTAAACAGACGACTCGATCACCAGCGACACCTACCTGGCATATCACATTCTCCGGACAAGGACGGTTCGCAATTGCCCAGGCCAAATCATTCAATAATTTCTCTGTGTTCATATTTCCTCTACCATGAGCCTTCATCATCAGCGTTACTTTTCTCGGCAAATCGTGTGTATTCAGGTACAAAAACTAATTCAGCTACGCCTGTTTGGCCGCAGCGATTCTTGTCGATGATAACTTCACAGATATTCTTTTTTGCTTTATTGTCTGGTTTGTCCCACCAATCTTTGTCGTTTTTATGGTAGTATTCTTCTCTATGGAGCAACATTACGACATCAGCGTCCTGTTCCAAAGAGCCACTTTCACGCAGGTCGCTCATTCTTGGCTTGTGCTTGTCTCTGTCCTCCGGCTTTCGGCTCAATTGTGATAAGACCATAAGTGGTAAGTTCTCGTTAATAGCTATCTGTTTAAGTTGCTTACTAACTTCCGTAACCGTGTGACGTAAATCCTTCTGTTGTTGCTGCGGACTTATAAGTTGGATATAGTCGATGACAACCAGACCCAAATCGAGTATCTGCTTTTGCTGACGGATAAGGTTTAGCTGATGTGCAGGCGTGTAGCCCGTGTTGCTGAAAATTAATGGCAGTTGCTTATCCCTAGCCTCTAAGGCTTGAAAGTAAAGTGCCTCCTTCTGCTCATTGTCAAGCCCCTCACCTTCTCTAGCCTTCGTCTGGTACACCATTGCCAGTACACAAAGTGCTCTTTCCATAATGGACTTCATAGCCATCTCCAATGAAAAGAATAAGACCGCCCTACCTGTCTGGGCCACATTCAAGGCTATGTTCAAACCAAGAGAAGTCTTCCCCATACTTGGCCTGGAAGCAATGATTGCCATATCACCGGGAGCTAAGCCTACGAGTATCCTGTCAATACTCCAAAAGCCGGTCTTGATAAGGTTTGGATTCTTCTCCTGCAAAGTCATTGCAACATTAGTCGCTTGGTCTGCAAACCTAACAAAGCGTTCCTCATTCCTAAAAGGCTCAAGCTGGAGTGCCTTTGTTTGTATCTGCTGTATCTTTTCGTCAGGGTCTCCTGGGCTGTTCGCTATCTCATGTATTTCGCTCGCTGTTGTTATAACCTCGCGCTGCTTTTGCTTTTCCCGCACTCTGTTGGCGTAAAAGATAACATTTTTTGCGTGCCAAGACATTGGGACATAGCTCTCTACATACGACAGACCGCTACTTGGCACATGTCGCTCCGATTGATGTTGTTGATGCTATGAGGGAACAGTAAAGGCCTATCCCGAGTAGTTAGGTAACGGTGCGCGTTCCTCACGCGTGTGCGTGCGTAAAAGCGTTAAGAAATTCTTTATTGGTGATGTTAGGTTTTGTTGAGTTTTCTCTAACAAGCAATGATAGGTAGCAAGTATATAAGCCCCGAATTGATGTAAACCTGCTATATTAACAACGCAATCTTAATTACCAGACAAATTACACGACTTATGGTGCCGACTCTGGTGATGGCCGAGATAGCCGAATTCCGTCTCGGTACAAGTTATGCTCGTTTGCATTGCTTTTCGCAAGTTTGCTTGTCACTTGTTGATTTTCTTCAGCAGCCAGGCCATGTTTTTGCCAAGGGCCTGCATGGTTTCCATGCCTTCTTCACCCTGCTCGACGTCTCCTTTGGTTCTTCCGATTCCCACGTTCCAATAGGACGATCCCGGTACTATCATCTGGCCAATCAGAAAGAAGTGGTTGATCGAGTCGATAGTATGAATGCAGCCCACTCTGCGCGCGGCTACAACCCCAGCACCGACTTTTCTCCGTAACATGTCCGAATTGGCCCTGGCGACGTAGCCTGCACGATCTATCAAAGCCTCCATCTCAGTAGTGACATCTGAAAAGTAAACCGGAGAACCTAAGATGATGCCATCAGCCTCCAAACATTTTCTCAATACACTCATTGGCGATATCGTTATCCACGGCACATCTTTGGTCCTTGTTCTCATAACACTTTCGACATGTGGTGCATCCTCGAATCGTCTTTCCGGCTAATTGAATCAGTTCCGTGTCGATGCCCTCTGACTCCAGCTCGGAAAAAACTTTTCCGATCAAAATAGACGTGTTGCCGTCTTTACGGGCACTTCCATTAAAAGCTACAACCTTCGTTCTTTGCTCCTAAGTACTTATCTCGTTGTATGTTCTATGCGATATCGATTGAAACACTGAATTGACGTATGCTTTATCATTCCTATTGCTGTAACGCGAACCGTGCTGCAGCTTCTGCGTGAATCTTTGTCGTATCGAACAGCGGGATTTGGGCATCCTGTTGTCCAATCAGAAGACCTATTTCCGTACAGCCTAAGATGATTCCCTCAGCTCCATTTACGACCAGCTTATCTATAATCGTGCAAAACGTCTCTCTTGACGATGGCTTTATTTGCCCACAACAAAGCTCGTCGTAAATGACATGATCCACAATATTACGCTCGTTTTCCTTTGGCACGATCACTTCAAAGCCGTGCTTGTCGGCCAATCTCTCAGTGTAGAAATTCTGCTCCATTGTGAATTTCGTTCCCAGCAATCCCACTTTCTTAAGGCCTCTTGCTTTGATTTCTTCGGCCGTTACATCGGCAATATGTAACAAAGGAACTGTGACATTCTTCTGTACTTGGTCTGCGACCTTGTGCATCGTGTTCGTACAAATAATTAGGACGTCTGCTCCGATTTGCTCCAGCTTCTGGGCTGCATTAGCCAAGAACTTCATCGCTGCATCCCAATTTCCTTCGTGCTGCAATGCGGCAATCTCTGAAAAATTAAAGGAAATCATGACGATCTTCGCAGAATGAAGACCACCGAGTTTGTCTCTGACGTATTCGTTGATGATGCGGTAGTATTCAAGGGACGATTCCCAGCTCATCCCACCGATAAGTCCTATCGTCTTCATGACTCTTTACCAAAACGCACACTCCTAGTATCTTTCTCCGGCCCCGTCGGGACGGCCAGCTGCCGGTATAGCTCGGGTTGCTGCGTCTTTAGCCGATAATGCAGCATTCCGGAAATACGATTAACTCAATATCCTGACGGGTGGCCTGTGCGACAAAATCTCTGATAACTCTTAGATTTGTGTGCTTATCGCCGGCGGCATGCTCGAACTGGACATATGCAACACAAATATCTCTCATAATATTAACCCTCTTAAGTTTCGTTGTTATTCTAATCCCGGATGTTATTGGGGTGAAGTCAAAAATTTCCAGGACAAACACTGCAGATTCTGAATCCCCAGACCTATTTCGTAATCCGCGTCATAAGTATACAAACGTAGAAAATCAAAGCTTGCTCGATCCTTATTTCGCCTTGATATCGTAGCAGTAGATGAAATCACCGTGTCGGATAAAGAGGCGCCCCCAAGCAACAACCGGATGCGCCCAGGTCGGGCCCCGACCTTGTTTTGGAATCTCAAACGAAGCGACCATATCAAATGCCTTCGGGTTTGCCTTAACAAGTGCGACTTTGCGGTTATGATTCAAAAGATAAAGCATCCCGTTCGCATAACATAAGGAAGCCCGTCCAATACCCGGACTCGAACATATCAACTGGCCCGTCTGACAAGATATACACTTCCATGCAGCATTCCTGCTCGCCATACATGCCCCGCAGAAACACCCATCTAAACATATTACTCCTTCGTGATGATTTTGAAACTCTTGCTCGGTCCAGACTTGATCGACGGATGCGCTATCGCCCTCTACTCGTATTCTAAGCAGCCGCGAGCCAGACGTTCGCGTGGATGTAAAAATATGACCCTCGTGGTAATATGGACTTGTAATATTTTCATCAAACTTCGCGGGATTCCTGAATTTCCAGAGCAATTTTCCGCTATCAGCGTTGATTCCGACTATGGATTCGGCCATTATAGTAACGATCTGCCGCAATCCCTCGTATTCGAAGACAATGGGAGAACAATAACCGGGTTTCTCATTTATGCCCCTGCACACCCAAACAGTATCGCCTGTTTTCGCGTCGAGAGCGGCCAAGCCGACGTCTTCCCCTCCCGGCGTGCAGATCACCTCTCCTTTATCGACGAGCAACGACTCGGAAAGCCCCCATCTTATGTTCTGGCCATTGAATCGATCAACGATATTTACAGACCATACGTGATCTCCAGTCTTCGCCTTCACGCAAATAACATCTCCATCCGCATTCTCGTGATATAGATACCCTCCTCTTACCGTTGGCGTGCTGCGAGTACCGGGGTGAGAACGGCGGTAGGCCGGGCCGTTCTTAATCTGCCACCGTGTCTTGCCTGTTGTATCCAGCGCAACGATAACGGTATCATTCCCAACATTGCCGGTTGTGTACAAAAGACCGTCGGCACAGGCAATCGATGAGTATCCCTCGCCCAACCCTTCTTGTGTCCAGAGCAGCCGAGGACCCGACGCTAACCATTGTGAAAGCAGGCCCGTTTCAAAGGACTTGTTATCACGACTCGGCCCCTGAAACTGCGTCCAGTCGGAATCATCACTGCCTCCGATCCTGGAAAAAACCGGTCCACATATAAACGGAAAACAGAACGATAGAAGAAATGCCCTAAAGAATCTCACTATACACCTCTTTTTTTAAATGGTCTACAACAACTATTGCCTCGTTAGAAGTCGAATAATCCGGTATTTCCTATTTAACGTCACAACAGGTGCTCCTGCACACTGAACAATATATGCTACCATAATTGGGATAGGATTCCAACATTTATGACCATCAACACGGCTGTATAAGGGCTTATGGGATTGTGGCTTTTCTGGAAATAAGTAGATAAGAGGATTTCGGGTTGTAGTGCAGTTGTAGGTCGTTTGCGAGTTAAAATGGGGCTATTTATGGCGTGCCATGTCACTCGTTCACAGCTTCTGTTTGCGGCAGTTTTGCTCGCCACTCTTCAGCCCTTTCCGGCTTGCCCCAGGCTTTGTAGAGTTCGATTAGGTTGTGCAATGACTCTAATGTGTGTGGATGAGTGTCACCGAGTTTGAGACGGCGGCCTTCGAGTGCTTCAAGTAAGAGCGGTTCCACCTTATCCAATGCCACAACCTACCACCTTTGAGGTCTGCGCCCACGTCGAACAGGTATCTTTTTGCTGAGCCTTGAGTTTTCATTATAAGTGATTCTGATAAATACCCTCATTCTTGAGCAAAAAACGCAGGGGGCTTCTCTGAATGTCACTTGAAATGGTTAGTATTGTACATATAATATCAATTATATGTTCAATCGTTAGATTGATTTCCACAAGTCTCTGAGTTAGTGCCAATTGCTCATACCTTCTTTTTTCTTGCTGATCTTTCCCATTCTCTGAAGTTATCCACATCTTTGTGTACAAAGGTTATTACTAAAGCAATGACCGCAGCATCATCCAGGAATCCTATTCCAGGAATAAAATCAGGTATTAGGTCAATAGGGGTTATAAAGTAAATAATCGCTGCTATTGCCCAGACGATTGTTTCCCATGACACATCTCTATATTCACCCTTGATATATGCACGAACCAGACGAATTAGAGCCATTAGGTCATCCCAGCATTTTGCCAATACTCCTTTGTGCCTTCGCGCTTTTCTAATTGCCTCATCTAATAAATATGTTGTTTTTTCCTTGTCTGCTGCATATTCTTCTGCGATTTTCTTGTTCTTTCCCAGCGCCCGTCTGACTTCTACCTGGGTAATTTCGGGAGCCTTTTCGGTTTTAGCCTTGGCCTTGGCGGTTTTACGAACTTTATTCTTAGCTTTTACAAAAGTGGTCTTTTTAATTTTCTCTTTCTGTTTTGCCATCTTAATACTTACGTATTCCGTTTTTTTGCCAGTCGCCGTGGGCGTCGATTACTTCGTCAATCTGCTTAATGATTTTGACCGTCATGCTGATAGTGCTAATCTTGTCTCTTGGCTGGTTCAGCTTCTTGTTCACGTGCCTCGTTGGATTCAGAGTCACCCTCCAGCCACTTGTCGGCAAAGATAGCCAGACGCTTCATTAAGTCCGTGCCAGCATCTTCAAGTTCTATCAGCATCTCCTCATCAGTAGATTGTGTTTTTGCCCGGAGCGCTTCTGTAGACTCTGTTTGATCTCCAATGGTCATTTCAACGTCAACTACATTAAGGTCGGATTGTGCACCACTGGTCTCTATCTTAGCCTCCTTGCAGAACCACTGAACGTTGTCACCAATATAATGCAGAAGAAGTCCAATAAATGCGCAAAGAACTATGAAGGCTGCAAGAACCTTCCATTTTCTACTCCTAAATGCCAAAGTCCGAAGCTCGTTTTCTTCAGCGTCCACAAAGCTCTCTTTCGACTCAAGCATTTTATTCGCTTCAAGGATGTCAAGAATCTCTTGTGCTTTTCGGAATCCTTGATTAGCTGCTGCGTTATACCACTCAACAGCCTTTATCTTGTCTCGAGTAACCCCATTACCTATATAATAATCCCAGCCAAGACGAAATTGAGCTTCAGCGTCTCCTTCCTCGGCAGCTACTTTTATTTTTTCAATTTCTGATAATATATTATTCTCAGCAGTATTCAAATCTGATTTCCATCTAATCTTAGTGATCAAGTTTCACTTAACAGGTTAACAAGAAACCCTAATGATGTTTTATCCTGCTTGCTCAATAATATCAAAGATATCATATATGTATTGAACATCATCGTTATCTAAATTTGCACGTATATCAGTTGGGACATGTGTCCGAAAATCGGATAAATTCGTTGGTCGACATTTAACTAAGATGTCAAGCAATTCTACATTTAAGAAACCGTCCACTCGTTGCATCTCCTCGAAACGCGGGATATTCTTTAAACAAAAAGTTGTGAGTCGTGCTCTCAATTCCTTATCAGACAGAC
>SMTZ1_10011512_pt1 | contig 16069 bp, 12 predicted proteins | sample DeeMarSWOR136_30_FD_25667 | JGI IMG/M metagenome (IMG submission 25667)
ATGGGCAGAACATAGGGAGAGATTTTACCGCTGGTTGTAATGTTTTACTCAAGATATAGAGTAACCGATACTTAATTTGTTGATATGGTACATCTGGTTTTGAAAGGTAGGTGATGATTTGAAGCTGAAAGGGAAAGTTCACAAATACGGTGCCAATGTTGATACCGATGCTATCATACCAGCTCGCTATCTTAGTCTGTCCGAGCCCGGAGAGCTGGCTCAGCATTGTATGGAAGACATCGACTCAGAGTTTCTAGATAAGGTCAACCGCGGAGACATTATTGTGGCTGACACTAATTTCGGTTGTGGCTCTTCGCGGGAGCATGCTCCGCTGGCTATCAAAGCTGCCGGCATATCATGCGTCATTGCTAAAAGCTTCGCCCGCATTTTCTTCCGCAATGCCATCAATACAGGGCTACCGCTTATGGAGTGTATCGAGGCCGCTGATGACGCTGAAGCTAACGATATTCTTGAGGTCGAATTAACCACCGGAGAGATAAGGAACATTACAAGAGGTAAAACTTTTATTGCCAAACCTTATCCTGATTTCATGATGGAAATAATCAATGCTGGTGGTCTAATTGATTATACCACTAAGAAACTAACTGGAGGATTGTAAGATGCAATTTAACGTCGCAGCCTTATTAGGCGATGGTGTTGGCCCTGAGGTGGCCAATGAGGCGATAAGAGTCCTGGAAGCCGTGGGAGGGAAATTTGGCCATACCTTTCAGTTCCACCATGGGCTGGTGGGTGGCGCAGCGATAGACGCCCATGGCATCGCTCTGACCGAAGAGGCCCTGAAGATGTGCCAAAGCTGTGATGCCGTGCTACTTGGAGCCGTCGGCGGACCAAAATGGGATGACCTAAAGGCTAAAGTCCGGCCTGAGGATGGGCTTCTGGCTTTGCGTAAGGAACTGGGGCTTTTTGCCAATTTGCGCCCGGTGAAGGTATTGCCCATGCTCGTCAATTCAACAACCCTCAAGCCCGAGGTGATAAAGGATGTAGATCTTACAGTAGTTCGTGAGCTTACCAGTGGGCTTTACTTCGGACAGCCCAAGAAGCAGTGGCATGATGCTGAAGGCAGGAAAGCCGTCGACTCTATGTTCTATTCGGAACAGGAGATTGAGCGTATAGTTAGGGTCGGCTTTGAGATAGCTCTGACCCGTCGCAAGAAGCTGACTTCGGTGGATAAAATTAATGTTCTTGAGTCATCTCGATTGTGGCGGCAGGTTGCAACCGAGGTCGCTGCTGATTACCCTGATGTGGAGCTGGAGCATATGCTGGTAGACGCCTGCTCCATGCGTCTTATCCAGCGTCCAGCCCAATTCGATGTAATAGTTACAGAGAACACATTTGGTGATATTATCACTGACGAAGCCTCGATGCTGGCCGGCTCCATGGGAATGTTACCCTCAGCCAGTTTAGCTGGTATTCCAAAAGGCGGTGTTTCTAAAGCCTTCGGCATGTATGAGCCTATCCATGGCAGTGCTCCAAGTCGAGCCGGACAAAATATAGCCAACCCGATTGCCACCATATTAAGCGCCGCTATGATGCTCCGTTACTCATTCAGCCTAGAAGATGAGGCACAGGTTGTCGAGAAGGCGGTGATTGCTGTTTTGGAAGAGGGTTATCGCACCTATGATATAATGGAGGAAGGTAAAATCAAGGTCGGGACGAGGGAGATGGGTGAGCTGATTGCTGAGAGAGTAGCTAAATAAAGGGAAATGATGCCAGAAGTTCAGATTTATGATACGACTTTACGAGATGGAGCCCAGCAGGAGGGCATTTCCTTCACTGTTGCTGATAAGCTAAAGATTGCCCAGAAGCTGGATGAGTTGGGTATCCACTTCATTGAAGGCGGCTGGCCTGGGGCTAATCCCAAGGATACCGATTTCTTTACTAAGGCTAAGGCTTTGAAATTGAAACACTCGGTTTTAGTTGCCTTTGGCAGCACCAGGCACCCTAAATCAAAGGTAGGCAAAGACGCTAATCTCCATGCTTTAGTAGAGGCTAAGACCAAGGTAGTCACCATAGTTGGTAAGAGCTGGGATTTGCATGTAACCCAAGTTCTGGAAACCAATTTGGAGAACAACCTGCGTATTATCGCTGAATCCGTAGACTTCCTTAAGTCAAAAGGCCTTACCGTATTTTTCGATGCTGAGCATTTCTTCGACGGTTACAAGGAAAATCCCGAGTACGCAGTCCAGACGGTTGAAGCTGCGGCCAAGGCTGGAATTGATTGCGTTGTGCTATGTGATACCAATGGTGGTGCACTGCCTTCTGAAATTGCTACTGCTATCGATGCTGTTAAGAAGACTGTAACAGTACCTCTAGGCATTCATGTCCACAACGATGGTGGGCTGGCTGTAGCTAACTCGCTGACAGCAGTTCAAGCTGGAGTCACCCAGGTGCAAGGGACTATTAATGGCTATGGTGAACGCTGTGGAAATGCCAACCTTTGCTCGATTGTACCAGCACTAAAGCTTAAACTGGGTATCGATTGCATCACCGATGCGCAGCTAGCTAAACTGACCGAAGTTGCTCGCTATGTGGCTGAATTAGCCAACCAGACTCTGTCCAGTCGTCGTCCTTACGTTGGTGCCAGCGCCTTTACTCACAAGGGCGGGCTGCATGCTTCTAGCGTTATGAAGTGGGAAGACAGCTATCAACATATCAAACCTGAACTGGTAGGCAACCGTCCCAAGGTGGTTGTGTCTGAGCTGTCGGGCAAGGGCAACATTATCTATAAGGCTAAAGAGCTAGGTATCAATCTACCGTCGAAGGGGAAACAGACACTCGAGGTATTGCAACAAATAAAGCTATTGGAAAGCCAGGGTTTCCAATATGAAGATGCTGATGCCTCATTCGAGTTGTTATTGCACCGAGCTCAGCCCGAATATAAGCCTCCTTTTGAGCTGATTGACTTTATGGTATTGGTAGAGAGGCATCGCCGTCCATCCAGTGAGGATGAATCAGAACTGCTTGCCGAAGCTACTGTTAAGGTGAAAGTTGGTGACAGAATTATTCACACTGCTGCCGAGGGTAACGGTCCGGTAAATGCCCTTGACCGGGCTTTGCGAAAGGCTTTACTTGAATTTTACCCTGACTTGACTGTTATTGAACTTATTGACTATAAGGTGCGAATTTTGGAGGAGAGCGCCGGCACTGGTTCCCTGGTACGGGTGCTCATTGAGTCCAGCGACGGGCAGAAACAATGGCGAACTATGGGTAGCTCAACAAACATCATTGAGGCCAGCTGGTTAGCCCTGGCGGATGGTGTAGAATACTGGCTGCTTAAGCAGAATAAAAACAGGCAACGCCGCTGATACTAGTTCACAGGTTTGCGTTGCCTGTTGAGAGGTCAAAGGTTTCTATTCAATTAGCGTTCAGCGTTGAAACCCAAATACTTTAATTCTTTTCCCTCTTGATGATCGTGGCTACTCCTTGCCCGCCACCGACGCAGGCATTTGCCAGACCATAAGTCCCGCCTTCCATGTTCAGTATTCTGGCTAACGAGCCAACAAGCCTGGCTCCGGAGGCGCCGAGCGGATGCCCAATGGCGGTAGCCCCACCTTTTACATTGACTTTATTGGGATCAATGCCCAGCTCTTTCATGCAATAAAGCGCTACAATACAAAACGCCTCGTTTATCTCCCAGAAGTCAATATCTTTCACGTCTAAACCGGCATGCTTTAATGCCATTTTACTGGCAGGGACTGGCCCCTTACCCATAAGTGTTGGGTCTACACCAGCCCACCCCATAGACACAATTGTGGCTAAAGGCTTGAGATTGTACTCTTTTGCTTTCTCCTTAGACATCAGCACTACGGCGCTGGCACCGGCGTTCAACGGCGAAGAGTTCCCGGGGGTCACCTGGCCATCCGGCTTAAATGCCGGCTTAAGTGCAGCCAGACCTTCCATCGTTGTGTCCGCCCTGATACTCATATCCTTGTCGATGACCTGCTTTGTGCCATCAGCCAGCGTCACTTCAACAGGCATTATCTCGCCTTTGAAATATCCCTGTTCAAGCGCTTTGGCTGCCATCTGCTGGCTTCTAAGCGCCCATTTATCCATATCCTCTCTGGTAAAATCAGTCTCAGCAAACAACTTCTCTGCGGTGAGTCCCATGTTAGCGGCTGTCATAAAGTCGTATTTCTTGAAGCGTTCGTCAGTTATGAATGCAGGGTCTGGGCTTCGCATAAGCTTACCCAGGTCAATACCAGGACCAGGCATCGGGACATGCGTCATGTGCTCAATCCCGCCCGAGATAACAACATCTGAGTAACCAAGTATTATCTCCATAGCACCTGTGTGTATGGCTGACATCGAAGCACCACACTGCCTGTCAATTTGTTGACCTGGAACCTCGAACGGCAATTCTGCTTCAAATATTACGCTTCTTCCTCCGTATATCCACTGCTCACCCACTGGAAAGGCGGTGCCAACCAATACGTCATTAATTTGCTCAGGCTTAATCTTGGTTCTCTTAATAAGTTCCTTTATCAGCATTCCGGCAACGACATCCATTCTCAGGCTATTGAACACATCCTTCTCTGGCTCTCTCGGCCTCGATCTTGAAAACGCAGACCTAAGGTAGTCTACTATTACTGCTTCTCTGGTTTGTGGCATTTTTTAACCTCCCTGTTAGTCGCTTAATTTTAATATATCTGACGGATAAGAACAATCGATTTTGTGCTTAGGTAATTATACTGGCTCACCTACTGGAATTATGTATAATGGTTTGATTTGTTCTTCAATTTTTAGGGCTTTACTTACCTCTTCGTCTTCGAAGGCACCAATCATTACCGTAGCTAATCCCAGAGCTACAGCCTGTAGTGACAAGTTCTGACCGACATGCCCGACTTCCATATGTACATATCTCTCACCACGTCTGCCGTATCTGTAAGCAGTTCTGGGATGAAGAGCACAGACCACTATAACAACCGGGCAGTTGGCAATTAAGCTTTGGCCCAAGGCAGCATCAGCTAGTTTCTGCCTCCAGTCACCGCTAAGATGCAGGCTCAGAGAATGGTTATCCACTTGATAGTGGTATATGCCAGCTGCCAGGTTTTCTATTCCACGTGCACCAACGGCGACAAAAATCTCCAGAGGATAGGTGGCTCCGGCGCTGGGGGCAGCTCTTCTTCCGCCACTGCCAGTTACGCCTTGGGCTGACCATAGTAGCTGGGAAAGCTGCGCTAAAGACAATGGCTGGGCTCTGAATCTTCTAACGGATCTTCGCTTTGAAATGGCTGCTTCTACTGATATCTTTCCCTGGGGATTGGGGGGAGGCAGCTTAATGGGAGCTTCTTTCTTTCCTGCCACTAGCCTTTGATAACTCCTATAGGACTTGCCATGGCAACTTTTCGAGAAATTCCGGCTTTATGGGCTACTTCGACCACCTGAGTAACATCTTTATAAGCTTGTGACGCCTCCTCTGCCAACGAAGACATGTTATCGGCTTTTACCGTGATACCTCTAGCTCTTAGCTCATTGGCTACATCAATGCCTCTCAGGCTGCGCTTGGCTGCACCCCTGCTCTGCACCCTACCAGCACCATGGCAGGTAGAACCGAAGGTTTCTGCCATCGCCTTATCCGTGCCTATGGCAACATAAGAACGGCGCCCCATATCACCGGGAATGAGCACTGGCTGTCCAACTTCTTTATAGCGTTGCGGTACATCCTTATGTCCGGCAGGAAAAGCTCTTGTAGCTCCCTTACGGTGAACACAAACTGTGAGCTTCTGGTTATCTATAGTATGCTCCTCAATCTTGGCAATATTGTGAGTTACGTCATAAACCTGCTGCATACCCAGCTCTTCAAGGCTCTTGCCAAAGACCCTGACGAATGACTCCCGTGCCCAATGAGTAATGCACTGGCGGTTAGCCCAAGCATAGTTGGCAGCACAAGCCATTGCAGCAAAGTAGTCTTTACCTTCCTTCGACTCCACCGGAGCACAAGCCAGTTGCCTGTCAGGGATACCTATGCCATATCTTCGAACTGCTTCTTCCATAATTCTCAAGTAGTCATCACAGACCTGATGTCCAAGACCTCTTGAGCCAGTGTGAATAAGGAGCAACACCTGTCCAATCCGGTCAATGCCCATAGTCTTAGCTGCAACTTCGTCATAGATTTCTCTTACTATCTGCACCTCCAGAAAGTGGTTGCCTGAGCCTAAAGTTCCTGATTGAGGCGCGCCTCTCTTCTTAGCCCTGGCACTTACCTTATCCGGGACAGCCCCTTTCATGCAACCTGTCTCCTCAGTTGCCTCTAGGTCTTCAGATCTACCAAAGCCTCGCTTTACCGCCCAGTGAGCACCGTCAATCAGTACGTCATCTATCTCCTTTTCACCCACTTTTATTTTACCTTCAGAGCCTAGACCGGAGGGAACATTGTGGAACAATGCGTTGACAAGCTCATTAATTTTAGGCTTGACTTCTTCCTCGGCGAGGTTCGTACGCAGCAGTCTTACGCCGCAGTTGATATCGTATCCAACGCCACCCGGCGAGATTACGCCATCGCTGACCCGGGTAGCTGCCACGCCACCTATGGGGAAACCATAGCCCCAATGAATGTCAGGCATAGCCAATGAGCGCCCAACTATGCCGGGCAGGAAAGCCACGTTGGCCACCTGTTCCAGAGACTGCTCATCTTTGATAACCTCCAGCATAGCCTCATCTGCATAGACTAACCCTGGCACCAGCATCCCTGGTTTGTAGCTTTTGGGTATCTCCCAGCGGCAGTCATCTACCTTATTAAGTTTTCCTTGCCATTTTGGCATACGATCGCCCTCTAAATATCGAATATCACCTGCACTTTGTAAGTGCCATCCTCTTTGCTTATCTGCAGCATGTGATATGTTGCTGCCTTAATCTCTCTTTTCAGCTTGTGCTGTCCTGGTTTCATCTTTTCCCCAAAGCACCTGGCTTTGATTTGGGTGCTGGTGAGTTTTTCGATTTCAAACTTCTTGAAGATGATATGTTCCACATCAAAGATATAAATAAGCTCGTTCAGCCACTCTATCAAAAGAACTTCCACATCCTCAGCTGATAGCTCTAGCTCACGCTGCAGACCTTCCTTAAAATCATCTAGATCTGCCATCAAGTTGAAAAGTCCGAGGGCGGCATTAGCAAATACCTGCTTGATAGTGGCACCATAGGCAACAATGCCAATATCTGCAGTATGATCGATGACTTCAAAAGGCTTATCCACTGTCCTCACCACATGTCCAGGGGTCGGCTTCATTATATCATGTCTTGAACGAGTCAAGAAATTCTAAAACAGCTTGACTCTAATCGTCTACAGATGCTAACATGAGCCCGCTTGGGCCGCTAGCTCAACAGGCAGAGCAGCTGACTCTTAATCAGCCGGTTACAGGTTCGAGTCCTGTGCGGCTCAATTCAGGAGATTGATATGAGTTCAATCAAGATGACCCCAATCAAAAGAGACTTATCCATATTTAACAAATTCAACTTTGAAAGGCAGCCCGTAGCAGTCAAGTATATGCTCAAGAAGCCGGATGGAATTGCGAAGTTAAATAAGCCTCTGGCTCTTTGTGAGATGATGAGAGAAGCCCAGGCAGGAAATCCTTTTTACGCCGAAAAGGAGGATTTCGAATGCGTTGGCCCATTCCTGTTAGGTATGGTGGAGCCCGATGCGCTTTTCGAGAGCGGGCAAATAGGCCCCAGGATAGGAGTCTTTGAGGAAGCACGCACTAATAGAAGACTTTATCAGTACATCCCGATGATGCATAAAAATACCGTCAACTGCGTCGCTTTTTCTCCATTAGACAAACTATCATTTAATCCGGATGTATTAGTTATTAGCGCCAATCCTAGCCAGGCAGAAATAATACTGAGAGCAACGAGCTACATAACAGGAAAAATGTGGCATAGTAAACTAACACCAGTTATGGGGTGTGCGTGGATATTCATTTATCCATATTTAAGCGGCGAATTAAATTACCACGTAACCAATATCGTTCATGGTATGAGAGGAAGACAAGTTCTGCCTGACGGTGTTTTTGTTATATCCCTGCCATTTGACTTGCTTGGTAGCATAACAGAGACCTTGCATCACATTGAGTGGGTGCTTCCAGAATACACTCAAGATAGAGACACGAATGCCCGCCATTTCGAAGAATTAGTTCGAACACTAGCAAAAGAATCTCAAACCCCGTAAAAAGCACTTGAATTGACCTGCCCCCGAAAACCAATCCATCAACAATGTTAGACTGGATAATGAGAAAGGGGGCAGGTCAAGAGTACTAAGCCAATAAAAATAATGAACGATAGGAGGTCCTGCCAGCAAGAAATGCAAACATTTAAAGAACTTATAAATAATAGTACACAGTTATACTCTAATAAAACTGCCTTTATCTTTGAAGATAACCGGTATACTTATGAGCAAGTCAATCAAAGGGTCAATAGCTTAATAAATGCTTTGCACAGCCTGGAAGTCAAAAAGGGAGACCACGTGGGCATACTGGCATATAACTGCTCGCAATACTTTGAGGTTTTCGCCATCGCTAAAGCCGGCATGGTAACAGTTCCACTAAATTTCAGGTCAGTCAGTACAGAACTGGAGTACTTGATAAACAACGCTGAAATTTCTACTCTTATCTTAGAGAAGGATTTCTTTGATGTAATTAACTCTATTCGACCGAAAATCAGCAAGGTAAGAAATTTCATCTGCCTGGATGCAACCATAGAAAACATGCAGAACTATGAACAGCTAATCAGCCGTTTTCCATCTGTTGAACCTACTGAAACGGTACAACCAACCGATACGGCAGCCATTTTCTACAGCAGCGGTACTACCGGCCGACCTAAGGGAGCCATACACACTCATAAAAGCCTCGCAGCGGAGATGTTGTTACCTAACCGTGACCTAGATTCAAACGATATCGCCCTTTGTGTTATGCCCTTCTTCCACGTTGGTGGCTCAGCAGCCTACATGCTACCTGCCTTTACTTCCGGTGCTACTATTGTCATCCTCAAGAAATTCGATGAGGAAGATGTCCTAAGAACGATAGAGGAGCAAAAAGTTACTTATATTTGCTTTGTGCCAGCAATGATTATACGTCTTTTGGACCATCCCGCACTTGGTAAATATGATGTCAGCAGCCTGCGGACAATTGCTTACACAGGGGCACCTATGCCTCTCGAAGCATTAAGGAGAGCTATCAAATATTTTGGCCAAATATTAATCCAGCTACTTGGACAGACTGAAACGCTTAACATGGCTATGTTACTAAAGAATGACCAAAAACTAAATGGTTCGCCCAAAGAGCTGAAAAGGCTGGAATCAGCCGGGAAGCCGCCTTTTGAAGGTGAACTCAGGATAGTGGACAAAAATGGCAAAGACGTCCAAGCAGGCATTCCGGGCGAAATAGTAGCACGCAGTGACCGCATGATGGCCAGCTATTGGAAAATGCCCAAGGAGACGATTGAAACAATAAGAAATGGATGGCTGTATTCTGGTGATGCGGGTATGATGGATGCTGATGGCTATGTATATATAATCGATAGAAAAAAGGACATGATAATTAGCGGCGGCGAGAACATCTATTCTCGTGAGGTAGAAGATGTTCTCTACACACATCCGGCCATTGCCGATGCCGCAGTCATAGGTGTCCCTGACGAAAAATGGGGCGAGTCTGTCAAAGCAGTGCTGGTTTTAAAAGAAGGAATGCAGGCCTCTGAGAAAGAGATAATCGAGTTCTGTAAGGAACGACTAGCGAGTTATAAAAAGCCGAAATCTGTAGAATTCGTGGACACTGTGCCAAAAACAACCACGGGTAAAATAAAGAAAAACGAAATACGCGAAAAATACTGGGAAGATTACGAGAGAAAAATCCATTAAGTAGAACTAAACATAATAGGTTTCGCTGTTACCACCACAAGAAATTAGGCGTGTACTCATCTGGATTTGTGCCGTGTTTATAAGCTACTGGCTCGCTTCTGTTTGTGCTGCCCGGACGGCTTGAGTTGCAGATATGTAAATCTGCTAGGTGTATTCTTTTGCCATACGACGGGCCAGAATGACTTCGAGGAGTCACTGTATAATCAACTGAATACAGTAATCCCACTAGAAACTTCTAACTATATCTGCCCAATCAAAGGAGTGCAATTTATGCCAAACGAAACTTGGCAGAACTATAGAGAAACAAAACATTCTAAGCCATTACCATTAAAAGACATCAGGGTACTTGAGGTTTGCACTCTTATACTGGGGCCTGCTGGGCCAGGTTTTGCAGCCGAGATGGGTGCTGAAGTCATCAAGTGTGAAATCCCACCAATGGGTGACACTTGCCGCGACCTGACTCCATTTGGCTACTTGTTTAGGGAGCAGGGACCAGCATTCGCACATATAAACACCAACAAATACTGGATGGGTTTGGATTTGCATAAGGCGGAAGGGCAAAAGGTATTTCTAGAACTTGCAGCTAAATCCGACGTAATTGAAAATAATCTAAGACCAGGTGTTATGGAAAGCTGGAATGTCGGCTACCAACAAATTAAAGAAATCAACCCTGGCATTATTTACCTCTCCAAGAACGGTTTCGGTCAGTGGGGCCAATATGCTGAAGAGAACAGGCCCTCCAATGACGGCGCCTCACAGGCATTTTCTGGATACGCCTGGCTTTCCAGTTTCCCTAACCAACCGCCACTCAAAAGCCGACTTTATGTATGCGATAATTACGGTGCGTTGATGGGAGAACTAGCCATTCTGGCTGCACTCCACTATCGAGAAAAGACAGGTAAAGGTCAGTTTATTGAGCTGTCGCAGAGCGAGGCTATTATGCGGCTAATGTCATGGGTCTGGCCATACCAGCAAATTATCGGCACGGCAGCTATGCCTGCGGGCAATATGGATGTATCCATTTGTCCAGCTAATACATTTTACTGCGCCGGTGATACGTTTGTAGCTATAGCAGCGCCGGCTCCGGAAGAGTTCAGAGGCCTGTGTACCGCTATGGGTAAGCCAGAACTAGCTGATGACTTAAGATTTAAAGACCACCTTTCTCGACTGCAAAAGGATAATGCTGAAGAAATCAATAAGATTATTGCTCAATGGACTAGAAACAAGACTCCACAGGAAATCGAGACACTTGCCGAAAAACACGGCTTCGCCGCCTCTCATCTATACACCACTAAAGAGGTTGTAGAGGATACGCACTTCCGAGAACGAGGTTTCATGACTGAGGTCGATGACCCTCTTCTTGGCCAATACCTTACCCATGAGTTTCCTGTGATGATGTCGAAAACACCTCCAAAGACTAGAAGGTCGAGCAGACCTGTAGGCTTTGATAACGAATATGTACTGACAAAGATTTTAGGTAAAACTGAAAAAGAGATTAAACAGCTATATGAATGTGGCGCTATTGGTAAATGGGCAGATGTACCAGCACGACGACCACCACCTGGATGGGATGGCAAGAATGGACTTCTTATGCCAAAGAACTTGTCCGTGCCGGCGAATGAACCTAATTTACCGAATTCTAACAAAGGTAAAAGGGAGAAGCCGACTGTTAAGGAGCTGTCAGATTGGGCAGGATGGGTCAGAGAGCAAGATGACCCCAGGGTCGCTCACAACAGACCAGAAGCCCTTGATGACATAACCGTTTTGGATTTGAGCTACAAGAGTTTTGCGGGATGTTATTGTTCTTCGATGTTATCCGAATTCGGTGCTCAAGTCCTAAGAATAGAGCCGCCTGAGGGTGATTTTATAAGATTATGCACCCCATACGGCATTACGTACCGAGGTGAAGGGCTCAATTATTTAACCGAGGGGAGAAATAAATTCCATATTACCCTGAATCTAAATAAGTCGGAGGGCAGGGAAATACTAAAATCTTTGGTGGGCCATGCAGATGTCCTCATAGAGACACTTAGACCTGGGGTAATGGATGATTGGGGTATCGGCTATGAACAATTAAAGAAGATTAACCCGAAACTGATATTTGCTTCTATAACAGCTTACGGACAATTCGGACCCATGAGCCAAAGTCGTATGCCGGACTATGATAACATAGCCCAAGCCAGGTCAGGAATACAATCAGCTACAGGTGAAATTATGCCTCACGGTAAGAGCTACGACGAATGCCCCTGGGCAGTTCCAACCAAAGCCGGCCCATGGATAGCATGGTGCCAACCAGGGACATTTATGGCTGTTGGCATTTTAGCTGCTTTACATCATAAAGTGGTGACTGGTGAAGGACAGGCACTTGATGTAGCTACAGCTGAGGCTTACGCCCGTTTTGATGACTATGCTGCATTGTGGTACCAAGAAACCGGTATTATCAATGAGCGCTTTGGCAATCTGGATGTCGCCGGCTGGCTATATTGTTTCGCGCCGACCAAGGATGGCGCTGTTTTTCTGGGTGGTTTGAGATTAGAGATGTGGCAGGCATTTGCCGACATGGTGGGTAAGTGGGATGAGTGGGACGCCGCGAACTGGACAACTGTTAGAACTTTTATGGAAAAGGAGAACCAATTGAAATGGGCACCGCTGGTCTTCGCCGAAACGCGTAAATATAGCAACGAGGAACTTGTAAGCATGTCGGTAGAGTACGCCAAGATTGGCCGCTTAGCCCCCATCACACCGGTGGTAGCACCAGTCTGCTCCTCCAGAGAGGCCATGAGTGATGCCAACTGGCTAGACAGGGGAATTTTTACTCCCGTCAAAGACCCTGTTTACGGTGAACTCGTTGTGGCTCAGGCCCAACATAAGATGACTGAGACGCCAATAAGAACGAAATGGGTATGCCGACCGGTAGGTTATGACAATGAACACGTTTACCGCAAATTTATGGGCTTCGGACCGTCTGAGCTAAAGAAGCTGAGCGAGGCTAATACAATCTGAGTATATAAGCGACTCAGATTCACCACCTCTCTGTTAATACTTGTATACATTACAATAAAAGCAGGCTTTTAGGATAACTTAGCTTTATCTGCTTCCCATAGAGATGTGGTTTATATCCCGGATGACAAATTATCGGCTTGCTTCAGCCGCAGGCACATACATCTGTTCAGCGTATTCTTTCGCCATACGCTGGGCACTGAACAACGGTGCATTCGAACGGATACTTTCTTTGATTATCTGGATCCAGCCATGTGGCACACCATTCATGTCACGATCATAGTAAAGAGTAATGACCTTATCCTCCAACAGTCGATATAGCTCTTCGGCATCTGCCCTGTCTTGCTCTGCTGAATCTGAGTTTTCGCTATCGCCTTGAATTGCCCAACCGTTCTTCCCGTTATAGCCTTCGCACCACCAGCCATCAAGCACGCTGAGATGCAACACTCCGTTAAGAGCAGCTTTTTGACCACTGGTGCCACTGGCCTCGTGAAGAAGCCGGGGAGTGTTGAGCCACACATCGGCGCCATGAACTAGATAGCGTGCCATATGCATATCATAATCCTCGACGAAGGCTATCCTGCCGCCGAACTCCGGGTCTTTGGCTGCATTGTATACTTCCTGGATAAGCTGCTTCCCGCTTTCATCTTCAGGATGGGCCTTGCCGGCGAAGATAATCTGGACTGGTCTAAATTCGTTCCGAAGTAGCTGCTTTAAGCGGCCAATGTCATTTAGAATAAGCGAGGCTCGCTTGTAAGCAGTGAATCGACGACAGAAACCGATAGTAAGCACTTCCATATCGAGCAGAGCCCCCATGGCTAATGCTTGCTCCGGGGCTACATGGTCTTCAGCCCAGCGCTTTCGTGCCCGTTCTTTTACCGAGCTTATAAGCTTGTGCTTTAACCACTGACGCATTGCCCATATTTTCTCATCTGGGATATCTGGCACCTTCTCCCACAAAGTCGGCGTATCACGCCTTTTCAGCCAGTCATGGCTAAGGTATTCTTCATACAAACTTGCTGCCTGCGGAGCTACCCATGTTGGAACATGGACACCATTGGTCACCGAGCTGATAGGCACCTCCTTCTCTTCGGTATCTGGCCATATAGAATTACACGTCCGACGGCATAACCCAGCGTGTAGCTGGCTGACACCATTTCGGTAGTCAGCCATTCTCAGGCCTAAAGCAGTCATGTTGAAAGCCGAATTATCAGACCCTCGCTTACCCAAATCCAGGAACGTCTCCTCATCCAGCCCCAGGGAGCCCAGATAACGGTGAAAATACTTTTCAACCAGTTCGGAGGAAAAGGTATCGTTGACACCCAAGACCAGCGTATGGATGGTAAAGACAGTCGTAGCTCGCACCTTGTCTGCAGCTTCAGCGAAGCTCAGCCCCTTTACCACCAATTCCCGAATACGCTCTAACATCATGAAGGCAGCATATCCTTCATTAGCATGCCAGATGACCGGCTCAATGCCGAGCGCTCTGAGAACACGCACCCCGCCAATCCCGATAATGATTTGCTGCTGCAAACGTATCTCCTGGTCACCGGCATAAAGGCGCGCCGAAAGCTTGCGCTCCGACGGCGAGTTACCTTCAACATCAGTGTCCAACAAATAGAGCTTTACCCGCCCGACATTCGCCTGCCATATACTGACTCGAACAGACCTCATATCCAGCGGTACTTCGACAATCATCGGTTGCCCTTCAGCAGTAAGCACCGGGCTGATAGGTGCCTCACCGAAATTCAATTGTTCGTAAACTTCATTTTGCCAACCATCGGCGGAAATATGCTGGTGGAAATAACCCTGCGGGTACATGAATCCTATGCCCACCAGAGGTAGCCCCAGATCGCTCGACTCTTTGCAATAGTCGCCTGCCAGAACACCTAGCCCTCCAGCATAAAGAGGAAGCGAGTTATGGATAGCAAATTCCAGTGAAAAGTAGGCTATAGTATGCTGGGCGAGATGAGGATACTTCGTATTGAACCAGGTGTCACTTCCCGACATCGCATCCTTAAAGGCACTTATAACTGAGTCATACTTTTTAAGGAATAGAGGATCCTGAGATGCTGCTACCAATCGATGAGAGGCAATTTGTTGCAGCAGCTTGACCGGATTATGCCCCGTGGCTTTCCACAGCGGGGTATCCAGAGCCTTGAACAGCTGCCGTGCCTCTATATGCCAGCTCCACCACAGATTATAGGCTAGCTCGCTTAGCCCCTCGATTCGCCGTGGTAGCTTAGAAACTGATAGATTATTATTCATCTTATGGTCGATTGGCTATTATACCTGTTGCACGGCAGTTAAGTAAATTAGCTTCACTTCTAGCCAACAATAATGTCATTCAGTGCTCTTTTTGGCACATGGTGTACGCTTTGATTGTCGCGCCAGTACTTGGTACCTCCATCAGGCCCAACTTCATCAATGACAACTGTTTCTTTAGGCTTGCCCAGGGCTATGACGAGTAGTATTTCATAGCGTGGTGCTATATCCAGAGCCCGGCTGAGTTCCTGTCTTTTTACCGTGGCAATCATGCAGCCACCCAAACCTCTCTCCGTGGCTCCCAGGAGAATGCTTTGGGCGGCTATGCCATGGTCGCAGCCAAATGTCCGACTTACCTCAGTGTCTCCAAGGACTATTATATAGGCCGATGGTCTTTCCCCTTCACCCGGGCCTGGCCAATCTTTAAGATAGGATGCCCAGCCGAGATGTGAAAATATCAAAGCGTTCTTTTGAGGCTCACAGGAAAGCACATATTTCAATGGTTGCATGTTCAGCGCTGAAGCTGACAGCCTGGCCAGGTCGACAAGCTCTCTTAACGTTTCAAGCTCGATAGAAACTTCCTGATGAAACCGCCGGTAGCTTCGGTTCTTTAAAACTAAATCCTTTAGCATTTCACTTCCCTCCTTTAAGCAACCCTATTATTTCAGGCTATAGTGGCATAAATTGTACACCCCAGACACCGATGTAGGCGAAGAGTATATTCTTGGGTATCCTGCCGGCAGCGCCGAAGAGAAGGAACTTCCATATCGGGAAACGAAGCAGACCAGCGGCAGCGCCGGCTACATCGAAAAACGGATTGGGTATCAGAGCCAGGACAAAGATAGTGGCGCTTCCCCACCTTTTCATCCACCGCACCATTCTGCCATAGATGCCAACGTTGTCCACAGCTAGCCGCCCACCATAACCCAAAAGATAGCC
>SMTZ1_10014406_pt1 | contig 16066 bp, 10 predicted proteins | sample DeeMarSWOR136_30_FD_25667 | JGI IMG/M metagenome (IMG submission 25667)
AGTACCGGCCTTATTCACGGGACTCCGGATGACGATACTGCCGGCTCCTACAGCTTTACCATCGAGGTTACCGACAGCTCGACATCACCACTCTCTGCCCAGCAGAGCTTCAGCCTTTTCGTTGAAGAAGGAACCTTTGAATCGGTTATCAGTGTTGCTTCCAGTCTAGCATCAGGCGAGACAAATGTCTTTGTAGAAGGGGACTGGGTAGCAGCGCTGGGAGGTGGCGAGTCTGTACACTTAAACCTTGACCTGGATTCAAGCCAGACGATAACGGTTGACGATACCGTTTCGCACGCTACCAATGCCAGTATCAGATATGTAGCTGAAGACGATAGCATCGAGGTAAGTGAGAGTCACCCCGATGCTCATTTTAGCTATGATACGGAGTATTTCCTCACAGTTACCACAGCTCCCAGCGAGGTTGGTCTGGTGACAGATAGCGGCTGGTACCGCGAGGGTAATGTGTTCACCACCAGTACTCCGAGCGAGGTTGAAGACACATCCGACACCCGATATCGCTTTTCCCACTGGCAACTGCCCACCGGGGGAACCGTTACCAGCGTGAACCTCAGCCTGACGGTCACTGCGCCGGGGAGTATTGTTGCCAACTACGATACTGAGTATTTCGTCGAATTTAAAACCGATCCCAGTGAGGTTGGGCAGGTGACCGGAACCGGCTGGCATACTGAGGGGTATGCCCTCAGAACCAGTGCTCCAAGCGAGTTCGAAGAAACAGCCGACACCCAGTATCGCTTTTCCCATTGGGAACTGCCGACGGGAGAAACTGCCAAGGACGATGACCTTAATCTGACGGTAACTATGCCGGGAACTATTATCGCTAACTATGATACTTACTATCGTCTTACTTTAGTATATCCCTATGGTGAGGCGGGTGGGGGCACCTGGCACAAGGCGGGGAGTGAGGCACAATGGACGCTGGATACACGCGAGGTGGCTATGTCTGGAATCCTCGGTGTATTTGGCGGTAAGCAGATAGCCGCCGACTCCAGCGGTACGGAGATTATGGATGGCCCGAAGGCCGTAAACGTGAAATGGGAGTCGGACTATACCCGGCCAATCCTCTTTATTTCCTTAATTGCTCTGGCCGTCGGCCTGGGCATATTCTTCGCATACCGCCGTAGTAAAGCGCCGCAACCAGTTCCAGCCACGGCTCCTCAACCTACAGTTGTAATGATCGGCGATACATCGAGACCGCAATCCGAGACGACGCGGGAGAAGATCTTGGAGAAACTTAGCGAACTTCTAGAGAAATATGAAGAGGAAATAAAGGTTTCGGTAGCCACCGAGCAAGCCAGAGAACTGGGCGAGGATGAGAGTACCAAAGGAAGACGGATGCTACCAACGCCGGATAACGTTATAGATCAAGCGTCACTGTGCAGCTTCACAGCGAGAAAACTACTAAGAGTCGTTACCGGCGGCTGGAGGCAGGGCGAAGGGCCGCAAGTGACCAAAGAGAGTCAGACTGCAGTCTGGACACGCGATATATACAATGAGTGGGAAATCCTGACCTGCTTTTTACCTGCCGGGCATACTGGAAACCACCAAGGCAACTTCCGCATAGTGTATACCCTGTTAAACACCATCACAGAGGAGAAAACCTATAAACCGGGGGAAAAGGTTACTCCACCCGAACCCCACTTTACTGACGGCATGCCAGAGGTAGAGATAGCCGAAGATCAAGTAATCTCTATTAGCCAGCTACCTACCGAAGACCTGCCGTAACAAGCATAGCAATTAAAGCAAGGCTGCCTACCACCCCATGTGGGCGTATTCGTGCTCCCCGCTCATCAAAACTGGGTTCCCCATTAGTTCATGGGCATGCCTTGACTCAGCCAGTCTGCTGAAGATCAACAGTTGTCAGAATTGTTCGAATGTGGTTTGAATGGTTCGTTCTTGTGGTGGATGATTGCACCTTATAAGCAAGTGTTACTGAGAAGCGGAATCCTAAGATATTCAGATATCGCAGCCTCAATCTGTAGTAAAATCCGCTGTTACATATCACCACACCCTATGACGCAAACTTCTACCAATCTAGACTAGACGCGCCGTACGAAACCCCTTCCAGACAGCATCAATCACCTTGCCCGGCGAGACACAATCACCAATATGATAAACCTCTTTAACTTCACCACGCAAAGCCTCCGATAATCGATCTTCATTCGAGACCATGCCCACCGCAAGCACAATAGTATCAGCTTTGAGGGTTCTGCGCTTACCCGATTTTTCAGACACCACTAGACCATCATCAACCACCTCTACCGCCTCGGTGTTGGTTAGTATTTTCACGTCAAGCCGGTCAGACTCAAGCCCATCAAACCTTCTCTGTATGTCTAGAGCATTGATCCAGTCCATATCACGCATAATATTGTCGAGGCACTCAACAATAGTCACCCTCTTGCCCTGCCCCCCCAAGTATAGTGCAACTTCGGCACCGACAAGGTTACCACCAACTATAATCACCGATTGTCCAATCTGAGGCTTGTCTAAAAGTAGTTCAACCGCAGTTATTACAATATCCTTATCAACACCAGGTATATTGGGGACGAGCGGTCTGCTTCCGGTGGCTATGAAGACGACGTCGGGACTCATTGATAGCACTAGCTCCGCGGTCGCTTCAATCCCAAGTTTGGTGCTCACGCCGAGCTTCCTTAACTGGGTAACGTAGTAGTCTATTAGCCGACGGTACTCATATTTGAATTCAGGCACGGCAGCAGCTATAAGGTTCCCCCCCAACTCGTAACCCTTCTCTACCAGGGTAACCTTGTGCCCTCTTAAGGCAGCCACCCTAGCTGCTTCCATACCACCTGGTCCGCCGCCAACAATGACTACAGACTTCTTTTCATCTGCCGGTGTTAAAGTAAAGTTCCGCTCATTTCCAGTCTGCGGGTTTACGGTGCAGCTAATGTGTTTACCAGCAAAAACTCTAGCCAAGCAACCCTCATTGTCTCCTAGGCAAGGGCGGATATCATCAATTCTGCCTTCTTTCACCTTATTAGGCCAATTCGGGTCGGCCAGCAGGGGACGGCCCAGTGCGATAAAGTCAGCCTTACCTGCCTTAAGGACGCTCTCAGCCAGCTCCGGATTACCGAGCTTGCCCACGGCGATAATGGGCACCCTAACAGCCTTTTTAGCCATCTCAGCCACATACACCAGGCAGCCGTCTGGCTGCGTTGTTGGCGGCTGTGCCCAGTTGTTGGTTTCATAGACACCGGCGTCAATATGAAGCCCGTCAACGCCCACCGCCTCAAGTTTTCGGGCTATCTCCAGCCCCTCATCAACACCCCGCGCCCCCTCTATTTCCCCCTCCAGGTGGTCAGTTAGGCCATAGCGGACTGTTACCGGATAGTCAGCACCAGCGGCTTTCTTCACTACGTGAACCAGCTCAATTATTATTCTGAGCCTGCCATCCAAGTCCCCACCATATTCATCGGTTCGTTTGTTAGTGCGAGGGGTCAGAAACTCAGTCAGGAGATAACCCTGGTGAGCATGTATTTCAATGCCGTCTATCCCGGCGTTAGCGATTAAGCTGGCACCGTGACCGAAATCGTACACCAATTCCTCAATCTCTTCAGTAGTCAATTCACGGCAGATAACATTTGGGTCAAAGAAAGCAGGTATTGGCGATGGGGCTACCAGACCACCGTGAGGCAGGTCTGGATTGGGCGGTCCCTGGCATCCGAGGCCGGCACTAAACTGGACGAAGATTTTGGCCCCGTAATCATGTACTGCTTCAGCCAACTCACTTAACCATAGGATGTCGCTCCAGGCGTTGACCATGGGATATCCACAGGACTTCTCCAATTTTTCGTTGGGACAGATGAGACCGGTGGTAATTAGTCCGACACCCCCTTTGGCTCGAGCAGAGTAGTAATCTATACCCCGCTGCGAAAAGCCTAAGTTAGGGGACGGGCTAGTCATTCCCACCGCAAACATTGGAGCCATAACTATGCGGTTCTTTATTTTTAGACTGCCTATTTGTCCTGGCTCGAAAAGCACCATAATCCTACCTCCATATCTTTATTTGACACCGTTGACCTGCCCCCAAAGATTAGCCTACTTTCCAAGTTAGTATTGGAGGCAGAGTCGCTTCTGGAGCTGGCGGCCGGTAACCCAGTGAACTGTGCGGTCGCCTCTTATTGTAATCCTTCCGCCATGCTTCTATCAATACCCTTGCTTCAGCCAGTATGAATCAAGGAGAGATACTCAATACTATCGCATTAAGGTAGCTATGGTGGAGAGTAATGATTTCTTAGTACCGTTTGACACTTAGCTTTGAGAAAGTTATGATGTAATTGCCCAGCGCTTCGACCTGCTTATCCTTAGAGGTATACCAGCTTGCATCCGCTCGAACAACGGACCTGGGTTCACTTCGAAAGCCGTTCGTAACTGGGTTACCGGTCGCCAGCTCCAGAAGCGACTCTGCCTCCAATACCAGCTTGGAAAGTAGGCTAATCTTTGGGGGCGGGTCACTCTAGCACGGGGAAAGCGACAAAGAATCCACAGTGTCGGCCGAAGCAAAAGCATATAACTGAATAATCGCGAAGATACCAGAGAAGAAGAGGAGAGAATAGCTAAAATGGGACAGGAGCCTTACGCAGAGGTAGATGATAACGGGCATCTGGTACTAGCACCCGAGTTGGCTTCACGCTATGGGCTCAAGCGTGGGAGTCGTGTGCTTGTTAGTGAGGCTAGTAACGGTCTTTACCTAGTCCGTCCCCCTAATCAGCTAGCCAAGTTGTACGTTGAACCTACCAACCGTTGCAACCTGAATTGCCGAACCTGTATCCGGAATGTCTGGAACGAGCCACAGGGTATGATGAGCGATGAAGTCTTTGACCGTGTGATTGAGGGACTACGCGCCTTTACCCCGACACCCAAAGTCTTCTTTGGTGGCTTGGGAGAACCCCTTCTTCATCCAAAGATTAAGGAGATGGTGGCTCGAGCAAAAGCAATTGGTGCCCCTACAGAACTAATCACCAACGGTACCCTGCTTACGCCAGACCTATTGGGCGAGTTAGTCTCGATTGGTATCGATGTATTGTGGGTTTCTATTGATGGAGCTAAACCGGAGAGCTATGCTGATGTCCGACTGGGCGCGAAGCTTCCTAAAGTGCTCAAGAGTCTCGGCCACTTTCGTGAAATTCAAGCTCGTCATATTTCCTTTTTTGCAAGGCCGCCGCAAACCCAACTCGGTATCGTATTTGTCGCCATGAAACGTAATATCGGGGATTTACCCGCGGTACTTGAGCTTGCCCGGCAAATGGGTGCTACGCGTTTTCTGGTAACGAATGTGTTGCCATATACAGCCGAATTGAGTGATGAGGTGCTGTACTACTATAAACTGGGGGAAATCTGTTTGTTTGACCCAGAGGTGGCCGACCGGAAGCACCCCTTCCCTTCGCCACATATATATCTACCCAGAATGGACATAAACGAAAACACCCGTCTTCCAATCCGTTCCGCGATATTCCAAAATGCCCACATCACTTGGGCCGATAGCATTTACATGAGTGCTCAGAATCGTTGTCCCTTTATAGAAAGCGGGGCTGGGGCCATTAGATGGGATGGTAATTTTAGCCCATGTCTACCACTGCTGCACAGTCATACCAGTTACCTTAACAACTGGCATCGTTCGTCGACCAGCTGGTCTATCGGTAACGTGCTAGAACAGGATTTGGCTGACTTATGGCATGCGCCGGAACATATCGCTTTTCGCGAGAAAGTACAAGCGTTCGATTTTGCACCGTGCACTGACTGCGGCGGATGTGATATGTTGGATAGCAATCAAGAAGACTGCTTCAATAACAGCTTTCCCACCTGTGGCGGTTGTTTATGGGCGCAGGGTCTAATTCAGTGTCCCTGAAACGGTAAACTCCAACCAGCGCAATGGACAAGATATAGCCACAGTTAAGGCAAGCACCTGAGATGTACCCTCGCTGTAGCCAGTTACAGATCGACCACCAACTTCTTCAGACTGGCATTTTCCTTCTCTAGATCCTTGAGCCCCTTGACTTGTTCCACCCGCATGCCGCCATATTCCTTGTTTTAGAAGAGATTAATCTCAATATGATATTTTAGCCCAAAGCCCAAGTGGCTCATTCTGGCGGAAAAATTCATTAGCATCGACGAGCCTACAGTTGCCAACAACGTGGCTGATAGCTTGAAGTCATACGGGGCTCGGTTGTCTTGAAATTATACGCGGTGCTATAATTCTGCTCGACACAATCCGAAAGAGGAGGCAAAAGATGTTTGCATTGGTTGTTCGATTCAAGGCAAGAAAGGGCAAAGAGAAAGAACTAGAACAGTTGATTCGGGAAATGACGGAAAAAGTGCGAAAGAATGAAAAAGACACCCTGATGTATGATTTGCACCGGAAACTAGGGGATTCGACAGATATCCTGCTATACGAAAGATACACAGATAAGAATGCTTGGGAGGGCACTCACTGCTCAACACCTTACTTCAAAGCACTGCTAGACGCTTTTCCACAATACATCGAGGGCAAACCTGAATTGACGGAATATGAAGTGGCTGGCGTTCTCTAAGGCGCCGCTAGGTTGAGAGTTCTCAATCTGAAATACTGGTAGCCTAGCTTGATAAAAGTAAAACGATAATCAATATCTTAAGAGGGGGCACTAAATGAATAGACTGGCTGGCAAGGTGGCAATCATCACCGGTGCGGGGTCGGGAATGGGTAAGGCCACTGCGTTGCTCTTTGCTAAAGAGGGGGCAAAAGTCATTGCTACCGAGATAGTCGAACAGGCTGGACTGGCAACGGTCCAAGCCATCAAAGAAGAGGGTGGTGAGGCTATATTTGTTAGGGCTGATGTCGCCAGAAAAGAAGATGTTGAGGCAATGGTAAAAGCGGCTGTAGCGAGATATGGTAGAATAGACATTCTGGTAAATTGTGCCGGTATCGCTTTGGACGAGGTTTCCACCACAGAATGCACTGAGGAGACTTTCAACCGGATTATCGCCACCAATCTCAACGGCGTTTGGCTTGGCATGAAATACGCCATCCCCCAAATGATAAGTACCGGGGGTGGAGCAATCATAAACTTCGCCTCAATTGCCGCCCTCGAAGCATATCAGGGTCTGCCCGCTTACTCTGCTTCTAAGGGTGGGGTAATATCAATGTCCAGGGTAGCCGCAATCGAATTTGCGACCAAGAACATTCGAGTTAACTGTGTTGCTCCCGGGCATATTGCGACTCCAATGCTACTTAGTGCTTGGGCCGAAGAAGGTCTTCAACGTTTTAGAAATATAGCACCGCAGGGGCGGCTTGGAGAACCCGAGGAGGTTGCTAACGTAGTGTTATTCTTAGCTTCTAATGAGTCTTCACATGTTACTGGACAAACAATTGTTATTGATGGAGGTGTTACCGCCCGGATTCCGTGACTATGTTGATTTCCAGAAGGAGACGGCATGACCAGGGAACAGGGAATGTTTGTAACCTCGCGAGTGTAGAGGGTAAAATATTGTTGGCTAGGCAATGTTTTTTGATCTCTAAGCAAGGTGGAGGCAGATTCAAAAAGGAGAGCAGCATGGTGGAGAAGTCCTATCTAGAAAGAATAAAAACGGAACTCTTTACTGACCCCAAGCTGAAACAGCCAATCACTGAGAGAACCAAGCAGCTGAGGGACACCATGCTCGCCGTCACCCCCAAGCTCTGCTCAGAAAGAGCCAGGCTATATACTGAATCGTGGCAGCAAACCATGGGCGAGGCAAAAGTGATCCGGCGGGCTAAGGCACTGAAGAAGATACTGGCAGCTCCGGTATTCCCTGAATTCTACATGCGTTTCATTAGAGATGAACTAGATGGGAAGCCCTATCGTTTTGAGGAGCGGCCGGGAGACCGATTCCACGTGCCCGAAGAGGATGAGAAGATTCTGCGGGAAGTGGCAGATTGGTGGGACGGGAAAACCATGACCGACTACAAGATAAAAATCCTCCCCGAAGAGACACGTAAAGCCTGCTACGACCTTGGGGTGACCGAGATCATCGTCTGGGGAGAGGGGGGTGGCTCAGGACATTTCATCGCCGATTACCCCAAAGTCTTAAACCAAGGCATGAATGGGATAATCAAGGAGGCGGAGGCTAGGATTAATGATTTGAAGCTATGGGAAAGAGGCGCCATTGAGAAGAAGGAATTCCTAGAAGCGGTGATCATTGCGCTCCAGGCGGCTACCAGCTTCGCTAAAAGATTTGCCAAGCTTGCCAAGGACATGGCTGGGAAGGAGGCAGACGAAAAGCGCAAGGCAGAACTACTTCAGATTGCGGAACACTGCCAGTGGGTGCCAGCTAATCCGGCGCGAACCTTCTGGGAAGCCATGCAGTCTTTATGGTTTAGCCACCTTCTCGTCCAGATTGAATCTAACGGACACTCCATGGGCTACGGGCGGTTTGACCAGTTCATGTACCCCTTCTACCAGAAAGACATTGAAGCCGGAAGGGTTACCCCAGAAGGGGCGGTGGAGTTACTGGAGTGTCTCTGGATTAAGACCACTGAGATAAACAAGGTAAGGGAATGGGATTCTACCCGAACTGTGATGGGCTACCCCTTATTCCAGCAGCTAACCGTTGGCGGACAAGAAATAGACGGTAGGTCGGCAATCAACGACCTCTCCTGGTTAGTACTGGAGGCGACGGCTAACCAGAAGCTCATCCAGCCCTCGGTATCGGTGCGCTGGTGGAATGAGTGCCCGGAGGACTTTCTTATAAAGTGCTGTGAGGTCATCAATATCCACCGCGGCGGCCAACCGGCAATGTATAATGATGAAGTCATTATCCCATCGCAGATGGGCGTCGGTATTAGCCTAGAGGATGCCTACGATTATGCTATTGACGGCTGTGTCTCACCCACCGAGCCGGGTAAATCACGAAGAGAAGGCCCTTCCTGTGGCTACAATATGCACAAGGTCCTTGAGCTGACCCTATATAACGGCCAAGACCCGCGCACTGGAATCCAGCTCTGCCCTAACCCGGGAGATAAAGACTTAGCTACCTTTGAGTCATTTGATGAACTCATGGATGCCCTGAAACACCAGCTCAGGTACTACGACCGGCAAGGGGTTATCGGGGTTATGTGCGTAGAAAGAGCCTACGCTGAGATGACGCCGACACCCTATGCCTCAGCCCTGATGGACGACTGCATCCAAAGGGGCCTGGATATTGAATGGGGTGGGGCTCATTATAATACCATCTTCCTGCGTGGTGTAGGTATGGCTAATATAGGTAACTCTTTGGCGGCTATCAAGAAACTGGTCTTCGAGGAGAAGAAGCTTACCGGTGCCCAGCTAATGCATGCCTTGAAGACAGACTTTGAGGACACTACGACGACTCCAACCGGTCCCGAGATACAGCGAATGTGCCTTGCGGCGCCAAAATACGGCAACGATGATGACTATGTTGACCTTTTAGTCAAGGAACCAACGCGACACAGCATGTTGGACGTGCACTCCTACACCAGCTGGACAGGAGGGCATGGTGGTTATGCTTTACTGCCGGTATCACAAAACGTCCCCATGGGAGAAGTGATTGGTGCCACTCCAGACGGAAGGAAGGCCAGGAAACCGGTGGCTGAGGGCTGCTCACCAACACAGGGAACCGATGTCAAAGGGCCTACGGCCGCGGCGAAATCAGTGGCTAAGCTGGACCATGTCCTAGGCGATAACGGCACCTTGTTCAACCAGAAGTTCAACCCGGCTATCCTGAAAGATATAATTGGGCTAAGAAAGCTGGCGGCGCTTACCAAGACGTTCTTTGACCTTAAAGGGATGCATATTCAGTTCAATGTAGTCTCCGCGCAAACCCTTCGGGATGCCCAGAAACACCCTGAAGAGCACGCCGACCTAATGGTCAGAGTCGCCGGGTATAGTGCCCTGTTCGTCTCCCTAGACCCCGCGATGCAGGAGGACATTATCGCCCGGACAGAGCACACCATGTGACGGTGCTCAAACCCGATTAATCCCCGGTGCTCAGGTTATGGCGCTGGGGACTATTCTTGGCCCTCAGGTTCTACGGAGAGGAGACACGCCACCGATGGTGATGAACATGCTGTAGTGGAGAGTGAAGTGGTCAGCGAACATGAGGAACTTAGGGGATATATATCCCATATCCAGAGATTCTCTCTCCACGACGGGCCCGGAATCAGAACCCTCGTCTTCATGCAGGGCTGTCCCCTAAGATGTAAATGGTGCTGCAATCCCGAGGGTCAAAAACACCACCCACAGCTGCGTTTTATCAGCGTCAGGTGCGCCGCTGGCGGTAGGTGTCATTCTCCCTGCATAGCAGCCTGTCCTGAGGGAGCAATTACCCTCTCCAAAGAAGGCAAGCTTCAGATAGACTGGTCACGGTGCCAGAATTGTGGGAGATGCACCGAGGTCTGTCTTTATGGAGCGCGAACTATGCTCGGGCAGAGGATGACAATCACCGAAGTACTAGCCGAAATCGAACAGGATCGCCCCTTTTACCATAGGTCAGGCGGTGGAGTCACCATCGGTGGGGGTGAGCCCCTGGCACAATTTGAGTTTTCCCTGGAGCTCCTCAAGAGATGCCAAGCACACTTTCTGCACACTGCCATGGAAACCTGTGGCCATGTACCCTGGAGACACCTAAAAGAAACCTCCGAATACCTGGACCTGATGTACTATGACATCAAGCATATGGACCCGGTAAGGCACAAGGAGCTAACCGGGGTATCCAACGAGTTAATCCTGCGCAACGCTAAAAGGGTCCTCTCCGAGAAGGTTAACTGTGAGGTTATCATCCGTACTGAAGTAGTACCTGGTTGTAACGATTCTGAAAAAGACATAGAGGCTATAGCTCGGTTTGTAGTTGAATCGGGCGGCAAAATGATGGAGTTACTGCCCTATCATGCCCTTGGTTCATCCAAGTATAGACAGCTTGGTATGGAATACGAACTCACCCAGGTCGAACCGCCTACCGAAGAGCAGATGCAGAGACTCAGAAAAACAGTCGAATCCTTTGGGCTAAAGGAAATGACCGGGGTATACTAGGGATGGCGGCGGCTGAGGCCCAACCGGGCACAAAACTAGACCATCTCCCAGTAACAGAAAGCTAAGGAGGTGAAGACTTGAAAGTAGTATTACTGAAAGGACCTAGGAAAATTGTCTTTGAGGACATTCCAATTCCACAAATTTCGGACGATGATGTGCTGGTAGAAGTCAAATGGTGTGGAATCTGTGGTAGTGATACGGCCTCATACCGAAATACCGAGCTAATACAACCAGGCACCTACCTGGGACATGAATTCTCGGGGGTGCTCAACAAGGTGGGGAAGAATGTGAAAGGCTGGAAGGTTGGGGATCGGGTGGTAGTCAACGAGTTGTTAGAATGTGGCGAGTGCTATGCCTGCCGGCACGCCTTTCACTCAGCCTGTGTCCACTGTTTGGAGGAAGAAATCGGCTGTCGTCCTGGCCTTGATAATGCCGGCGCCTTCGCCAAGTTTGTTAGAGTTCGCCACCCCGAGTATCGGCTATATCGCATTCCCGATGAGGTATCCTTTGAGGAAGCCGCACTTGTAGAGCCGCTGGCTGTTTCACTCCATGCCGTCAGGATGTCAATGTTTAAGCCCAGAGATAGAGTAATGGTGTTAGGCTGTGGGATGATCGGCCTTGGGGTTATTGCTCACCTGAAGAATGCCGGCGCTGGTCTCATTATTGCTACCCGGGGAAAGAATAAGAAACGAGGTGAAGCAGCCTTAAAGGTTGGGGCAGACTATGTCTTCAGTCCCCACGAAACGCCAGACTAGAAAGGGTGTTCGAGTTAACCGATGGAGATGGCATCGACATAGTGTTTGAGTGTTCGGGGATTCCGGCGGCGTTTCAGAGTGCCCCCGGCTTCCTCCGCCCCCGAGGCCAAGTGGTTCTCGTTGGGATTATGGCACATGAAGTCCCGATTGTGCCCCTGCCTTTTGTCCTGGGCGAATATAGCCTACAGGGCACCTTCTGTTTCTACCACGATGAATTTCCTATGGTTTTAGAGTTTTTGAAAAGGAAGGTAGTCCCGGTTGATGTGTTCATAACATCAAAAATTACGCTTAGTGAAATTGTAAAAAAGGGGTTTGAAGCAATCACTGAACTAGGCAGCAGTCAAATTAAGGTGATGGTTAAACCAGATGAATAACAGCGCCAGCAGGAGCTACTGGAGTGCCAGACTGGTTAAAGACAGCCCGCTTAGAGCTCCCAAAAGCTCTTAAGCAGCTTGTAATCAATCAATCCACTTTCACCCGTATTTTCTATTTCAATACCCGCTTCGACTGCGGCTGCTACCGGGTTTAAGCCACCAAGCATGACAATGCCAACCCGATTCAAGCCCACCGCAATTTTGCAGACCGGCTCACTAGTATTACCCAGTGTATGAACCGCACTAATACCCGCCTCTTTGAGTAAAGCTACCTGCTCCTCCACAATGGCTCTGGCCGGTGCTGGTATTTCACGAAAATTAGCCAGTATCTTTCCGTTACCAGTTTTAGCGGCCTCTCTAACACTAGTCATTCCGGCAAGAATATATTGCTCGGAGGGGTCGAGAGAGGTGCCGGCATAATCAATTATGGCGGTAAATCTACTCGGTCTTAAGTCTCGAACCTCGAGTACTCCGCCAAATTTAGAATCGATAGGAACGCCATGCTTCAACAATACCCCATTCGCCACCACGCTACACACCGTAGCCAGGCCCATTTTGCTCTCAGGAATAACCACAGAGCCAAGCTTTTCCCCCTCATCAGCTACCGCTACCAACTCGCTGACACAAAGCCCAACCTTAAAGGCATCACTCATTTCCGATAATGCTTTTTCGAATTCCTGTTTCTTAATAATCGAAGTATTGATGGGTACTTGCCCAGTTCGTTTTCTCGGATCAAAGGTAGTCTGGAATGCCAGGAGCCCTAGTTTATCAAGTATGAAGCCGATCTGTGCTGGTGCCAGCGCTATCTTGAGCTCCTCGAGCCCTTTTGAGGTGAGTATTCTACCATTACGGCCCAGCTGCTGAGTGTAGCCTCGATCATCTGTCATTTTTAGATGATATCTGACGGCTCTTTCACTCAGGATGACCCCATGGCGTTCAAGTTCCCTGGCTATTCTGATGGACCCCAACGGTTCGGAGAACTCATTCAAAACCTTGAGTATTGCGATAACCTTGGCCTCAGTATCGGAAGTAGTCCCGTATACCATTAAAACATCCCCAGAACTATCCCTAGTAGCCACTATTGTATTAGCCTCCATTACAAAAAGCAAGGGCCCCGATAGTCACCTAAAGCAGTCACGGCTACTTCTCGAAAACACTCACCCCCGAGGTTAGGGAACACTTCCGCAGCCCCATCAGGTCAGCCTTTAAATTTGTTTGTAATCGGTAACCTTCTATCCCGCCCGAAAGCCCTTGGGGTTATCTTGATGCCTGGCGGTGCCTGGCGGCGCTTATATTCACTAGTGTCTACCAACTGAGCTGCCCTGCTGACCACGGCTTCTTCAATCCCCATGGCAATAATCTGCTCGACACTTTTGTCCTCCTCTACATAGGCCGTTAGAACCGGGTCAAGCTGCTCGTAGGGTGGCAAGGTATCGGTGTCCTTTTGCCCCGGCCTTAGCTCAGCTGAGGGTGCCTTATCTATTATCGAGGGAGGTATTGGTGAATCTGCCCGCGAGTTCCGGTATCGGGCAAGCTCATAGACCATGGTTTTGGGAACATCTTTGATTACCGCAAAGCCACCAGCCATATCTCCGTATAGAGTCGTATAGCCAGTAGCCGTTTCGCTCTTATTGCCGGTAGTGAGAACCAGCCAGCCAAGCTTGTTTGACAATGCCATAAGGAGGTTACCCCGGATGCGAGCCTGCAGGTTTTCCTCAGCCACGTTAGGCTCAGTTCCCCTAAAAGCTTCAGCCAGCGCATCAATATAGGTCTGAAAAACCTTCTCAATAGGAATGGTTATCAATCTAATTTTCAAGTTTTGGGCTAGGAGCCCGGCATCAGTTACGCTGGCTGATGAGGAGTATCTAGATGGCATGGCTACCCCGACCACATTTGATGGGCCCAGAGCATCGACGGCAATGGCAGCTACCAGGCTAGAGTCAATCCCTCCCGAAAGCCCAATCAACACCTTTTCAAAATCGTTCTTTTGCACGTAGTCTCTGGTACCCAATACCAGTGCCTGGTAAACCTCTCTAGGGAAATCGTACCTTTGAGGCTCATGCTTTGGTATCGGCGGTTTAGAAGTGGAAGAAGGCGATTCAGATACTATTATCCTGGAGGTCTGCCAACACTCCTCCTCAAGCAGAAGCTCCTCTTTTCGCCACCTTGGGTCGTGAAGGCGTGCTCGGAAGACTGCCTCAACGTCGAGGTCGGTAACAATAAGGTCTTCCTCAAACTGCTTACCTCTCACTATTAGCCGCCCTTTTTCATCGAATACCATACTACCGCCATCAAAGATTAGTTCGTCCTGCCCCCCCACCAGATTATTGTAGACAATTATCGCCACGTTATCCGCGGCACGGGTGCCGAGCATGCGTTCTCTAAAATTAATCCTGCCGAAATAATAGGGCGAAGCACTGATGTTTATAATTACTTCAGCCCCTGAATAGGCTTGTACTGTAGTCGGTCCGGCCTCGTACCAGATATCCTCGCAGATATTAATACCAACGCCAATACCGGCAATGGTATACACTGGGCAGTTCTTTCCAACTTGAAAATATCGGTTTTCATCGAAGACCCCGTAGTTAGGCAGATAGATTTTGTGATAGACATCAACCAGTTTTCCATCGCTAATAATAGCGGCCGCGTTGTAGATATCATTCTGGGCGTCAACAAAGCCAACTACCACCGCTAGGCCAGAGGACTCTGCCACCACTTCCCTTAGAGCCTTTAGGTTTTGCTCAATAAACTTCGGTTTAAGTAAGAGGTCCTCTGGGGGGTATTCGCAGATGGCAAGCTCGGGAAGTGCCAGAAGGTCAATACCCAAGGCTCTCCCCTGGGTAACTGCCTCCAGGATCTTCTTTGTGTTGCCCGGAAAATCACCCACCGTGGTATTTATTTGGGCTAGACCAATTCTTAACCGACGCATATTAATTCCTAAGCAAGGTAAATCACCATGTGGGCGATTACAACTAGTTCTTTACGGTGACTTCAACTATGTTCTGCCTAGCGATTGCCACCTCGGTATTTCCCTTTAAGGCGACAGCATGCATCAGGCCTATCACCTCGTATTTACCGTCCTCTAAAGCGGTAGTATCCCATCTCGCAGGAAAATTATCATCCCTATTATCAGATTCGCCAATCTTTACCCAGGTGTCAGTATTCTTCCTCCGGTAATACCATGGATTGGTAATGTTCACGATAGGGCCTGGGATACCCAGCGCCGTTAGCTCCTTGCCCAGCAGATCTTCATCAAGCTCCTCACGCAGGACAACATTTCCAGAATAGGTCTCTATAACCTCCGAAGGGATGATATAGCGTGGTCCCCAATCGTACGACATTTTTCACCTCCACTTGTTAAATCGTTCAATAAGTCATATAGACCCAATTTTACCACTACAGAACGGGTAAGTATCTTTGGATCTCATACTCAGTTACCTGAGTCCGGTACTGGTTCCACTCAATCTTCTTATTCCTGATGAAGGCATCAAACACGTGCTCGCCGAGAGCCCTACGCACTAAGTCACTATTCTCAGTTAAGTGAATTGCCTCCAGCAGGTCAGGGGGCAGGGTCCCGATGCCTCGCTTCTCCCTTTCCTCCTCAGTCATCTCGTAGACGTTCTCCTCTATCGGCTTAGGAGCTTGATACCCCTTTTCGATGCCCTCCAACCCGGCGGCGAGCATCACGCTGAAGGCAAGATAGGGGTTACAGGCCGGGTCGGGGGAGCGGAACTCAACCCGAGTAGCGTTTTCCTTCCCCGGCTTATACTCGGGAACCCGGATGAGGTCGGAGCGGTTACGCCGTGCCCAGGAAAGGTATACCGGAGCCTCATAGCCGGGAACCAACCGTTTGTAGGAGTTGACCCACTGGTTGGTGACCGCAGTAATCTCCGGC
>SMTZ1_10004647_pt1 | contig 16059 bp, 12 predicted proteins | sample DeeMarSWOR136_30_FD_25667 | JGI IMG/M metagenome (IMG submission 25667)
TCAATGCGAGATAATACTCTTTGATAGTCTTCATCAGTTTTAATTACTTTGTAAGCCATTATATTTCCTCCGCATTTATTTTGTTATACTCCTCATGAGCGCCAAAAAAACGAATGCAAACAATCTTCATTCGATAATTTAGAATAAAAAAGCCTCAAGCCGCAAATATATCCGTATTTTTATGTAAAAAAACTTATCGCCTCTTCCCTACCCTCATATTCAACAGCTTCTTTATTCTTCTACCTTTTCTGATTCGCATCTTCCTCTGAAATACCCTGCTCAGTCAATCTCTTTACCGTCAGTCTTGTTTCGGGTGGCTCGTTAGTTTCCAACTGATTCTCGACAACTTCAATAACTGCAAGCTTCAGATAAGGATTTGACTTTTCCATGTTGTTTAAACCTATAGTTTTTCCGTTTTATCTCCTAATTTTCACTAAGCAGCAAGCCAAATATCAAACAATAACTCATCTCCATGATTCAGAAAGTGTTTAGGCTGTGTAATCAGATCGACCAGGCGCCTGAATTCCGTTTGTTTCCCGGCTTCTTGACTCCCCCCGCGAACTTTTGAAGTTGGATTAGTATACGGATTTTTTCTTTATAGGTTAGACTGGCAAGCTCTTTTCGGCGTTGTCTCTTGGCTTCTATGATATGGTTCAATATCTCAGTTCTTTCCAAAATGGACACTCCTGAACTTTTTAAATTTATCATACAGGTCATACTTCTTCAGTATTGACCTCAGGCGATTCGAGTCAAACTCTGTTTCTTCCAGGATCGTTACCAACCTCTCCCTGTCCTTAGCTCTGTAGGTCTGAAGCATGATAGCGATAAGATACTCCAACCCGACGACATTGGTTTTCAGCCTTCCATAATTGACTTTTCGAGAATTATTGACCGCAGCTTTGACCAAATCATTGTAAACAGGAATAAATTGGACGGGCACTCCCTCCACCAGAATATGTTCCCTGCTGGTTGAATACCCCCTTTTTTTTAGAAAACTATATATCGGGGCTAAAACATCGAGCCCTTCTTTGACTGGTACAAAGTAGATATCCAAATCATAAGTCAGTAATGGTTCGGTATAATAAAGAACAGCTATACCACCCCCTATGGCATACTCCCGAATGATTCCTTTTGTTTTAAGTTCTTTGATAATCCGGAGTGCGCTGTCCATTATCTACCTTATATACCACAGTTTTCTACTATGAACAAGTATCATGCCGTTTCGGTAAGTTTGCCTCAGGATCTTTTTCTGAGCTTCTTCCCCACCCTCATATTCAACAGGATCTATATTCTTCTAGACTTTTTCAGTCAGCATAAACAGCATGCTCGGGTAACGACATAATGTTTTCGTCAGTCATCTACATGTTTATTGCAATCCGCGTTTCTTCAGTAAAGGCTCGATCCTGGGTTCTCGTCCGCGGAAGTTTAAGTACATGGACTTATAGTCAGCTGTCCCATTTTTCTCCAATACGTGTTTTCTAAAAGCATTGGCTGTTTTTTGGTCAAACAGGCTGGTCTCTTTAAACGCCTCGAAAGCATCACAATCCAGAACTTCTGACCAGATGTAGCTGTAGTAACCGGCGGCATATCCCCCGATGATGTGATTGAAATAGGTGCTCCGATACCTGGAGACAATCTCCGGGATCAGGCCGATCTCATCGAAATAGTCTTTCTCGAATTGATTGATATCCAGATCCTGCGGTTCTGTGAGGGTGTGGTATTTCATATCCAACAGACTTGCAGCCAGGTATTCGATCGTGATGAATCCTTGGTTGAACAAGCCGCTCTTTACGATCTTATCGATCAGACTGTCGGGGATGGCTTCGCCTGTCTGGTAATGCTTGGCATAGTGTTTAAGGACCGTCGGTTCCATGGCCCAATGTTCCATGATCTGGGATGGGAGTTCTGAAAAGTCTGAAGACCGGAAGGTCGTTCCATAAGTCACATTAGATAGGAGGTTGTCCAATCCGTGACCGAATTCATGAAAAAGTGTTTCCACCTCTTCAAGGATGGGTTTGGAGAAATTACAGACCAGATTCACAACAGGGTCGATCTCTACTCCATATTTCCGGCTCTGGCTCCGGTAAGTGCCACACCAGGCTCCAGCCCGTTTACTTGCTCTGGGATGGAAATCCATGTACAGGACTCCACAATGGGATCCGTCAGCTTCCTTGACCTCGAAGACTTGAGCATCCTGATGCGGCAAAGGCATTCCCTCGAGTTCACCAAAGGTCAGCCCGTAGAGTTGGTTGGCCACCCAGAATATCCCATCCCGCACATTATTCAAAACAAAATAGGGCCGCAATTCATTGTCGTCAAGTTGGTATTTTTCCTTTCTCAGCTTTTCAGCGTAATACCACCAATCCCAGGAGGCCAGTTTGAAGCCGCCGCCCTCCCTGTCGATTAAGGCCTGCATTTCTTGCCTTTCTCTTTTGGCAATGGGAAGGGACGCATCCCACAGCCGATTCAGCAGTTTGTAGACATTCTGTGGATTCTTAGCCATCCGGCTTTCCAGAATATAATCGGCGTAAGTCTTATAACCGAGGAGACTGGCGCGTTCGACACGAAGTTTGATGATATCGGAGAGGATCTTTTTGTTGTCGCGTTCGTTGTCGTTATCCCCTCTTTTTGTGTACGCCCTGTACAGCTTTTCTCTAAGGTCCCGCTTTTCAGAATACTGCAGAAACGGGATCATACTGGGTTTATGAGTCGTGAATACCCATTTGCCCTCTAATCCCGCTTCCTTGGCCGCTTCGGCAGCTCCTGTGATCGATGATTCCGGTAAACCAGCCAGATCTTCTTCATTTTCGATCACGAGTTTGAATTCATTTGTTTCGCCCAGGACATTTTGACCGAACTGGACAGCCAGCTTTGACAGCTCTTGATTGATCTTTTTGAGCTTGGCCTGGTCTTCATCATTAAGGTTGGCTCCACTCCGGACATATCTTTTGTAAATATTTTCGAGCAAATACATCTGCTCATCGGTGAGATTCAGTTCGTCCCGCTGCTCGTATACGGCTTTTATCCGTTCAAACAGTCTCTTGTTCAGGTTGATCTCATCACGATGGGCTGCTAATCGGGGCGCCATCTCTTTCTGGATCGCTTTGAGCTCATCATTGGTATTGGCTCCACTCAGCCCAGAAAATATCCTGGACACTTCGGAAAGAAGCTTGTCCGACCTGTCCAGAGCCACGACCGTGTTGTCAAAAGTCGGGGCTTCCGAGTTATTGACGAGTTTTTCAATTTCCGCTTTTTGCTGTTCCATCCCTTTCTCATAGGCCGGGATAAAGTGCTCGGGTTTGATGATGTCAAAGGGTGGGACTTTGAACGGTGTGTCATATTCGGAAAAAAATGGATTGTCTGTGGCGGGTGCTGCTGCAGGAGTCTCCGCTGTTTTAGAGCATGAGGTAAATATCAATCCGACCGCCACCAACATTAGGATTAGGTTTTTTTTCATTGCACTGCCTCCTTTTATCAGTGTAATGACAATATCAGAACAGAATATTATGGTCAAACAAAAACTGCCTGCCCTTTGTTTTATAAACAGAAAAAATCCCATCCTTGCAACCCAATTTTGAGAAATTGAGCAATTTTCCTTATGGCAAACTCCTGTATGATTCCTTTTTTACAAGTTCTTTGATAATCAAGAGCGCTTTGTCCATTATCTTGCTTATAAACCACAGCTTTCCGCCATGAACAAGTATGATGCCGTGTTCCCAAATCCTGATCTCTATTAAATTTTTAGCACTCGGGGTGGTTCGAGTTTTGGGGTTGCCTTGATTACTGGTGAAAAAATAATGTCGGTCGTTTTATGAGCCGCTTAATTCTCTTGCGATTTCATAACCCTTACGGATCATTTTGGCCAGCCCCCTTCCCTACCCTCATATCCAACAAGTTCTCTTTTCTTCCATCCTATCTGATCCATCACTGCCTAGAAATTCTTATGAATTAGCATATTTCTTGTTGATTAAAATGAGAACTATAGGATAGAGTCAATATGAATTAAACGAAGGAAATGCTAGCTCAGATCGAATTTCATCCCCTCACCAGCGATCTGTGGTCTGATCTTGAGGCGCTGTTTGGGAAGCGAGGAGCCTGCGGCGGCTGTTGGTGTATGTGGTGGCGTTTGAGACGATCTGAGTACGAGAAACAGAAGGGAGAAGGCAACAGGAAAGCCATGAGGGCCATCGTAGATTCTGGTGAGGCACCTGGAATCTTAGCCTATGCACAGGGGATGCCCGTAGCTTGGTGTTCTGTGGCTCCTCGGGACAGTTTTTCCGTTTTGAGCCGTTCCCGAATCCTTAAACCGGTTGATGAAAAGCCCGTATGGTCCATCGTGTGCTTGTTTGTCGATAAGCGCTTTCGGAATCGAGGATTGAGTGTACAACTCCTGAAAGGCGCCGTCGAATACGTGAGAAAACAGGGTGGAAAGGTAGTAGAGGGTTATCCTGTTGAGCCCAAGAAAGACCGAATGCCCGAGGTTTTTGCCGCAACTGGGCTGGCCTCAGCCTTCAGGCAAGCTGGCTTTGCCGAGTGTGCCCGCCGCTCGGAAACCAGACCCATCATGAGATTCTACATAAATTAAGTGGAATCAACAAGCTATCTATAACAAAATAAAAAAAACACTAAAATTCCATACGTTTCTTGGCCTTAGGGCATCATTTCTGCACCTAGAGCTCATTTCTGTTCAGATGCGTACGTAGAATGTTCGAGAATGGACAAAAAGAGTTAGACAGACGTTAGAAAACCTCAATAGACAATATTGGCATATTTTTTGCTACTTAAAATAGAGGATGAAATTGATTATTCAATAAAAATCCAGAGAAGACTATTGAAGCGAAATCAAATTCTAAATTTTCAATCTATTGAGGGAAATAATGTTAAAAATTTATTTTAAAAATGCTTGGAGAAATATTTTAAAACACAAAGGATTTTCGGCTGTTAACATTTTTGGTCTCGCATTAGGTGTGGCATGCTGCTTACTTATTTTCCTGTATGTCCAGAATGAGCTAACTTACGATAGATATCATAAAAATTCTGACCGGATTTATCGTATCAGCTCAACTTATATAACTTCCGGGGAACCCTTAAGGTTTGCAGGAGCCTCGCCGGCATTAGGACCGCGTCTGAAGGAAGAATTCCCTGAGGTTGAAGAGTATGTCAGGATTTTTCCTGCAGGGACATCACTGTTCCGGCAGCCGGAGAATGATATAACTTTCTATGAGAAAAACATTGTTGCGGCCGATCCAAGTCTGTTTCAAGTCTTTACTTATGAATTCATCAAGGGGGATCCTGCGACATGCCTGGCGGATCCCAAAAACATCGTTCTATCAGAGACGCTTGCCCTAAAATATTTCGGGGTTGAAGATCCTATGGGGAAAATCCTTCAAGTGGATAATGATGATATGATTATCACGGGTGTGATAAAAACACCACCGCAAAATTCACACCTGACAGTAGAAAGCATTGTTTCTTATTCGTTGCTCCCGGAAAATTTAAGGTTAAATCCTTCAATGTATGAGCTTTTAGGGTTTACCTATGTTCTTCTTGCTGAAAATACCGATTTAACCATATTCAACGAAAAATGGCCTGCCTTTTATGAAAAATATTGTACAGAGGATGCCAAAAGTTATGGTCAGGTTTTCGAGCCCAATTTTATCAAGCTCACTGATATCCGTTACGGTTCGATGATATTTCGTTTTGATGTAGCGGTTGGAAGTAAAGCTTATCTATATGCTTTTATTTCCATCGGAATTTTTATTCTTGCTCTTGCCTGTATCAACTACATTAATATGACCACTGCTCATGCGGCTACCAGGGCCAAAGAAGTCGGGATCAAAAAAGTATTGGGCTCGGGTAGAAGAAATTTGATCTTCCAGATACTCGGTGAATCTTTTTTAATTTCTTTTCTGGCTTTAATCGCATCATTCGCATTGCTGGAACTATCCCTCGCATTCATTCCGTTTGAACAATTGCTTAATTTAAATATTGAGTTGAATTTTCTCAAAAATCCTAACCTCCTCATTGGCACGCTGGGATTCTTTCTGTTCATCGGTCTCGCTTCCGGCCTGTATCCGGCGTTTTATATAACGTCCGTCATACCAGTAAAAGCATTATCAGACAAAATTAAGTCCGGGAAAAAAGGGTTGTTCATCCGAAGAGTCTTGGTCACTTCTCAGTTTGCCATCTCTATCGGAGTGGTCGTCCTCATGTTATTCATGAATAATCAAGTCAATTTCATGCGGAATAAGGACCTGGGATTTAAAGACGAAAATGTCGTTTCCATTCCGATACGGGATCCGTCTGTGGCTGACGCAGTGCCAGCTCTGAAGGAGGAGCTACTAAGGTATCCCGGAGTCCTCTCCATCACTACTGGAAACAGTGTTCCCGGTCTACCCTCTTCCGGGCTATACATGTTTGAGGGAGTTAATGGGATAGAAGAGCATAATTTTAATGTTTTTTGGGTTGGATATGATTATGTTGAAACATTGGGACTCGAATTGGTGACAGGACGAGATTTTGACAAGCATCACACCTCGGATCCGGATAATGCGCTCATCGTCAATGAAACACTTGTGAAGGTCATGAAATGGAAAAATCCTCTTGGAAAACGAATCACCCAGAATCGGTTCCAGGCCGAGGTTGTTGGCGTAGTCAGAAATTTCAATTTTCGTTCCCTTCACAATGCAATAGAACCTTTACTGTTACGAATGCAGCCCCGTCCAGGCGGACGCCTGATTCTGAAAATACAAGGCCAGAATATTGTGGAAACCATGAGCCTCCTTGAGAGGAAATGGAAAAGCATCAGTCAGAACCGGCCCTTTGAATATTCATTTCTTGATGAGGAGTTCGATAAGCTTTACAATGCCGATCAACGTCTAAATAAGCTTGTTAAATTATTCTCATCCATCTGTGTACTGATCTCGTGTCTGGGCGTATTGGGTCTTTCATCATTCAATTCCATTCGACGAGCAAAGGAGATCGCCATTCGAAAAATCCATGGAGCCTCAGCTATCAGAATTATCTTGATTTTATTCAAGGAGATATTTTATCTAATTATCACGGCATCAGTTATCATCTTCCCAATATCACTCATTTTGATTAATTTATGGCTACATAATTTTGCCTACCGGACAGGTTTCAATATATTTTTATTTTTTGGAACTGCTGTGGGTGCTATGCTGGTTGCATTATTCGCGGCAGGATATCATTGTATAAAAGTCGCCACCGCAAATCCTATAGAATCGATAAGATATGAATGATTCCTTAGACATGGAGTGGAACATTTTATCAAGGAGGATTGTCATGAAGAGTATAACCAATCTAACAAGAAGAGATTTACTAACTAAAGCCTTTCCGGCTTGTGCAATAGCATGTTTTACCAGCCCTAAAGCATCTCCCCTGATACTGGGACATGAAAAATCTCCTCAACAGGAAAAACACATGTTTGACCTAGAATATCCGAGGAAATTGACGTACAAGCAATATTTTGCCGTACGGTTCGGAGGATATATCAGGCTGGCTAGATCTCTGGAAAAGGAATTCGGAAAAGAAAAAACAATAGAGCTATTAAAGAAATTCACCACGGAAAGGCTGCTACAAACCGGCAGGGCTGAGGCAAAAGGGAAAACAGATCTCAGCTTGAAAGCCTATACCAGACAGTTTAATCCATCAAATTTTAAAAATCTCCTGACGTTAGAGATCGTCGAAGATACCGAAAAGGCATATGAGTTAAAAGTGACCGAATGCATCTGGGCAACGACGTTTCACGATGCGAATGCAGGAGACATCGGATATGCAGCCGTCTGTTATGGGGATTATGCATGGGCTGAAGGATTTAATCCTAAAATTAAGCTGGTCAGGGACAAAACTCTAATGCAAGGGAATGAGTACTGCAATCACCGATATATCTGGACAGGATAATAAAGACATAGCTGACGATCAAAGCGGAAAAATCACCAATACATAGGATTTTATCCTTCTAAAAAATATCTCCTTACATTCCACACTCATTCATACCGAAGGGAATCCACAGGGTTGGCTGTAGCTGCTCTTATGGATTGGAAGCTTACGGTTACTATAACGATGCACAAAGCAAGAACGCCTGATAGCACAAATATCCATAATTCCATGTGGATACGGAAATCAAAATTCTGAAGCCATTTATTCATGGCATAATAGGCCACCGGCCAGGCGATGATGTTTGCCAGCAGTGCCCCGCCCGCCTATGCTGATAAGGGAAGCCTGCTAAAGCAATCGCAGCAGGTATCCATAACAGGCTGGAAATATAAACGTGTGTACGAGATTCTTCCTGCCCTGACTCACAGCACCCGGCAGTCAGCTACCGAAGGAAGAATGCAAACAGATGAGAGGACTACGGATTTCAGTCTGACGGGCAAAATCGGTTTGACATCCGACCTGACCCTGGATGCCACGTATAATCCGGATTTCAGCCAGGTTGAAGCCGATGCCGGGCAGATCGATGTCAATCTGCGATATGCGCTTTATTATCCGGAAAAGCGGCCCTTTTTTCTCGAAGGGAACGACATTTTCCAGTTTGCCGGGAATGTCGAGGACGGCCCCCTGGGCATGGTGGTTCACACCCGCACGATCATCAACCCTGTTTTCGGGTTCAAACTGACCGGAAAGGCCGGCCGAAAAAGCACTCTGGCCACAATTTACGCCCGGGACGACTTACCGGACGATCCCATTGACGTGCACCCGGATTTCACTATCGTCAGGTATAAATTCGCTCTGAAGGAAGATTCTTATATCGGGGGATTTTACACGGCTAAGGAATACGGCAAAGGTTTCAACCGGGTTGTGGGAGCAGACGGCAGATTTCGCGTGACTCAAACATCCATCGCAGATTTCCACCTCTTCGGTGCCTTCACACAAAGAAACGGGAGTGATGAAACCGCCAGCGACCACGCTCTAGGAATCCGCTACCAGTACGGCACGCGTAAGGTCATCGTCGATCTGGGGTATCAAGATATATCCAAGAATTTCCAGATTGACACGGGTTTTATTACCCGGACGGGAATAAGACGCTTCTCCGCTTTTGCCATGTACAAATTTTATCCGAAATCCCATTTTTTCCAGAGGATCGAGCCCTTTTACTGGAGTTTTCATCTGTACGATACCGAAGACGAGATGTTCGAAACATTCAATCTTTTTACCCTTAGATTCTGGCTGCCGAAAAGCACGATGTTCCGGGTGGATACTATCTTGGCGAATGAAGTGTTCGCGGGAGAACGGTTCGGAACCAGCGGAGTCGGGATCCAGGGAGAGTCCCAGATAACGAAACAGATATTCCTCCATCTTTACTTCCGCCGCACTGGGTTTATCTATTATGACCCTGAGGATCCTTACCAGGGACACGGAAACAGGTTTGGTGGAGGTGTCCGATACCAGCCCCTGGATAAGCTGAGGTTTGTTCTCAGCCTTTCCTATGTGGATTTTTCCCGTGATTCGGATAAAAAAAAGATATACGACTATGCCATCCTCCGCAGCCATAATACATTCCAGATCAATAAATATCTCTTTCTCAGGGCTATCTTTGAATACAACGACTTCCGGGAAAGGCTGACAGTAGACGCCTTGATTTCCTTTACATACATCCCGGGGACTGTTATCTACGCCGGGTATGGGTCTGCGTTTGAGAAACTTGAGTGGGACGGGCAGGATTACCGGGAAAGCAACGACTTTCTGGAGACCAAGAGAGGGTATTTCTTTAAGGTCAGTTATCTCTGGCGTTTCTAACCTGGTCTGCACCTCATGCAGAATGTCATTCCTGCGGAACCTGTGCCCGCGGAAGCGGGTAGCAGGAATCTAGAGCTAAGAAAAATTCTTATTCAGATATTTCTGGTTTCCCGCTTCCGCGGGAACAGGCCTGGTTTCCCGCTGGAGCTTGTACCTGTGTAGGCAGGTACGGGAATGACGATTGGATGGATTTTTCCTACCCACCGGAGCTTGTCCCTGAGTAGTCAGGGGCGGGCACAAGCTCAGCAGGAATGACGATTTAATTCTATGTCTTTAAAATAAATTTGTTGTTAGGATTCCGCCGAAACTCCACCAGACTCTTGCCATCTAGGCTGCCGAGGAAGAAATCCGCTTAAACCGGCTGGTCAGCGCCAAGCTCAGTCAGGATTGATTTTCCAAACCTTTTGAGAATCACCGGAGAAAATCGTTGAAGAAAGCAATTTAAATGGATTATGATGGGAGAAATGTATGTGATCGAAACCCAGGACCTCACCAAGTATTACGGAAAAGACAGAGGCATAATCGACCTTAGCTTGGAAATCGAAGAGGGAGAGATCTTCGGGTTTATCGGGCCGAACGGGGCTGGCAAATCCACGACAATCAGAACGCTACTCGGACTGATTTTTCCTACCGCAGGAAATGGCAGGATTTTCGGCCTGGATATCGTCAAACAAACCAAGGCGATCAAAAAACAGGTCGGATTTATGCCTTCAGAAGTCAATTATTATGCAAAGATGGACGGGCATGAACTTCTCCAGTATTCGGCTAGCTTTTACAACACCGACTGTGAATCGAGGATAAGAGACCTGGCGGAAATCTTTGCCCTGGACCTTGACCGGAAAATTGTCGATCTTTCCCGGGGAAATCGGAAGAAAATCTCGATCCTGCAGAGCCTCATCCACAGACCCCGGTTATTGATCCTGGACGAGCCAACCAGCGGTCTGGACCCTTTGATGCAGGCGAAATTCTTTGACATCCTTAAGGAAGAAAACAGCCGGGGAACAACCATTTTCCTCTCTTCTCACACCTTGAGCGAAGTCCAAAAGAATTGCCGGAGAGTGGGCATCATCAAGGAAGGGAAGATCATCGCCGTGGAAGATATCGAAACCCTCAGGAAAAAACAGCTCCGCAGAATTCAGATTGAGTTTGCCCATCCTGTCCAGGGCGAGGAAATCACCTGTCTTGGCATGATCGCTTCACGCGCTGATAGGAACATCCTGAGTTTCATGTATTCAGGACGGATGAATGACCTTCTCGAAGCTCTAGCCGGAAAGGACGTTAAGGACCTGATCATCGAAGAACCATCTCTTGAAGAAATCTTTATCCATTATTATTCGGATGAAAAGGAAGATAGCCGGAAGGTTTGAGGATGAAGGTAAACACCAACATCTACTCTAAAGAATTGAAACGCTACCGAAACTCTTTCATTGCCTGGAGTGTTTCGATCAGTGTTCTGATATTGATGGAGATGGCTTTCTTCCGATTCCTCATCAAAGGGGACATGCTGAACCTGATGAAGATCTTTTTTGAGAATCCCTTCTGGAAAAAAGCGCTGGCAGCCTTCGGCTGGAGTGCGGATGGGCTGACCAATATTTTGGGGTATTACGGGGCCCGGAACGCGATTTATATCCTGCTCCTGGGCATCTTTTTTTCGATATTGCTGGCCGGCAAGATTCTAGCCCTGGAAGAGAACGAAAAAACCGCGGAATTCCTGCTCACCAAGCCCGTCACGAGGCTGGAGGTTGTCCGGAGCAAATTGGCCGCATTCATCACCTACCTGCTGCTGTTGAATATCATCATCCTGGCCATTGGATTCACAGGCTTGGAAATCTTTAAAGGTGACAGTGATTATCGCCCAGTGGCCTTTCTTATCTACTCGTCTTATTCTTTCCTATTGATGCTGGCCTTTGGGACCATCGGCCTTTTCATTTCTCTTCTAATGAAAAGAGGCCGCCCGATTACCAACATATCGATCGGTATCGTGTTCGGCGGATACTTAATTGACATCCTATCTCGAGTGACAGCTTCAACAGAAAAATTCGGATATTTGAGCCCGTTTAAGTTTATCGATACCGGAGTTCTCCGGCCCGACTACGGCCTGGAATGGTGGCGGGTACTATATTTCCTGGGATTATCCTTCTTACTTATCACCCTCACGTTTATCATTTACAAAAAGAAAGATATCCTGATCTAGCAATAATCTACCCCTCTGTTCTTACATGTTATTGGGAGTAAGTTTCTTGTCTACTTCACAAGATTAAGCCCGAGAGCGCCCAGATCCTTATCATTTCTTTGATGTCTTATTGAAACCGGCCTAATCTCTATGGCAAATAGTCTTCTCCTGGTGGAGAAAAGCCTTCGATGGCCACGGTATCTTCGAGAACTTCGACATCATGCTCCACATTGCTGGGAATGTTCCAGCTATCTCCTGGCTCGACCTCAAATTGTTCCTTACCGATCCTGAATATCAGTCTTCCGGAGATGACGTATCCAGTCTGTTCATTCAGATGCTTGTGTCTGGAGATAACACTTCTCTTTTCCAGGCAGAATTCGCTCAGAATCGTCCTTTCTCCATGGGCTAGAGTCTTGTATCTTATGCCCTTTAGGTGAGGCCTCGAGCCTAGAGCATTATTTCTTGTGAACACTTCAATCTGCTTTTCTCACTTCAAGGAGTCCAAAAAGCGAGAGTGAGCCTCTTATACCTGCCGCTACTCCAAAACCAAAACCCAGAACAAAACTCCATAGCTTAGCGAGTCCAGAAAAACCAAGAATAGGCCAATGAAGCTTAGGCTTTCAGGAGAGAGCATCCAACAAAAGCCAGTTTGTTGTGCAGCTTGACCTCAGGGGAGCCATTATCGATCTTGAGATTCTGACAACTCAATAACTTTGATCACCGCCTCGATAATAAGACCCGGCTGTCTAAACGGGATCATATGATCGCTTTCTTCCGCCACAATCAGAGTCGCGCCCTTAATCGATGTGATCATTTGTTCGTGTGCCCTCCGCCAAGCCTCCTGCTCTTCGGTCTTTGGTAAGAACTGCCTGCCACTGGTAATCAGCAAAACTGGAATGCCTGGCGGGATAGATGTTTTTCGCATTATCTCCATCTTTGGGCTCAAGCCATCTCCAATCATGCGAACCAGGGCCCGTTGGTGTTTTGTGAGTTTATCCGGCTGTGAAGTGTCAAAGGGAAGTTTTCCTATCATAGGGTGATTATCGAGATACTCAATGCCGAGCAGGTCGACAAATTCATTTGTAAAGGGGTCGACAAAGACCATCCCGCGAACAACATCAGGGTGTTCGCTGGCAATTAAACGGATCATCCATCCACCAAATGAATGCCCGACCAAGATAAGATTCTTATTCAGTTTGAGCTTCTGGAGTCCTATCCATAGCCATTCGATCTCTTCCTTCATATCTTGCTTATTTTCAGGCAAATCGCTCTTTCCAAATCCGGCACGGTCATAGGAGACAATCGTAGCGTCTGTCTTCTGAGCCAGCTCGGGTGCCAATTTGGACCATTCGTTTGAGTCCATACCACCACCAGCTTCAAGAAGGATGGTTAGGTCTCCGCCTTTAATAAACTTGAAGTTGAGATGATATTGTCCAATTCGAATCAACGTCTCAACGGCCTCAAAATCTTGATTATTATGTGAATGTCCTGCTCTGACAGGCGACGCCCACAGTATCAAAAAAGTATGAAAAAACGCCGCAGCCAGGAAGAAGCTTATCATTCGGTGATGCCGAAGGTTTCCGATTTTTTCTAACCCTTTCATATTTGTCCTCCTTATGTGCTTAAATCACCAGATCATGTTTCTCTAGAGATATCCCCAAAAAAACATCATTTTGACCTGCATTCCCTATTTTAATCGGCAATAAATATGCCAATATTACCTCCTGGGTTTTTCGAATGCTTATTTAATACTATATGTCCATTCTCGAGCGACCTAGGGTGAATATGTTAAGCGATTTTTGTGTCTAATATGGGGAATATGGGATAATGCCTGTCCCTCCGAGAATGGGTAGGATTACACCAATGGATGTTTTTTTAACTGGTTTCATCTGATGAATCCCTTCAAGCACTTATTTTCTCTCAGGAATACACACCCCAGAATACGTATTTATGGGCGATTGGTTCATGAACGGTTGTGTGCAGATGATAGTATTAAACCGGAAGTGATTATTCCAGATATGTCCGGGCTCCGATGAAACGGTTTTTGTAATAGCCGTCAAGCAGCGAGTCCTTTCGGATTTTCTTGTCCTTTCCCGGAGCATGAATAAACTTTTGATTTCCGGTATAAATCCCTACATGAGAGATTTTTTGACCCTGGGAAGTTTCGAAGAAGACCAGATCGCCTTTCTTCAGCTGATCTCTGGTAACTTGAACTCCGGTGTTATACTGGTCTTTTGAGGATCTTGGTAGGTTAAGACCGTTCATCTGGTAGACTGCCATAGTCAAACCGCTGCAGTCAAAGCCCTCCTCGATTGATGTCCCTCCCCAGGAATATTCAACGCCGATATAGCTTTCCGCTGTAGCTACGATTCTGTCTCTTAAATAATCTTCACCAAATAACTCCCGCTTAAAAACAGCATAATCTTCGGGTCTGACGATGTAATACTCTTCAATGACTGACGCACTGAAAAGCCGCTCAGCCTCCTTCAGAGCCGCCTCTCTAGAGGGAAAATCACCGAAGCGGACCTTGTAGAGTCCTGATTCGTGCCGGAAGTAATAGGTATTCAAGCCCTTGTGGCTCAGAGCCTCTGTGAGCCGGCGGGCATTGTCCAAAACAGAAAAAGCTCCTACTTGAACAGTGTATCCTGTCAGGGCAAGCTTTTCCTTTGGTGGAGATGGTTTTGCCGGAGGAATAACTTGGGGGCGACCCCGGCACCCAGTCATCCAGGTAAATCCCACTACCAAAAAAACATAACATGTATTTTTGAGTAGGCTTTTCATTCTCTTAAGGTAACAATTATTTTGTCGGCTCCGGTCAGAATTGGTCGATCGAGATAGTCCGAAAGAAATCATGCTGCATCTCATTCCTCTCCCTTACCCAATGACAAGATGTTTTCTTGCTGTCCATGCATCCATTTTTATGAATAAAAAAAGGCACATTTACTTTTTTGTTTTTCTGTCTCGATATCCTCCGATGCTTTCTTCAATCCTGCGTATTGGTTGGATCGTATCATGCGCATCGACCACAATTCTTGAGTTTGTTACACCAAGTATCTTTTCTATAGCTTCAATTTTTCTAGATAGTTGCTCTCCTATATGTCTCTCAGACAATAACGTCACGATAAACGTATTAAGGGAAACGCCTTCGCCTTTAGCCTCATTGGAAAGAGCCGCATGAAGGCTTTTGGGCATTCTAAGGCGAATCTGCCCACTATAAGAAACAATTTTATCCTCAGAGGGAAGTTGTTTGCCGGCATTTTTTAACGATTCGAGATAAGCTTCAGCAGCGATTTTCAATTCAGAAAGAGCCTGTTCCCGCGTCGTTCCAAAAGCGCTCAGTGCTTGTATTTCTGGAATTGTTGCGATAAAACCTTTGTCTTCATCGCTCCATTTTATTGAAATCGCATATTTTCTCATTTTTCACTCCATGACGTTTATATTATTATCTTCTATAAAATCCAATAATTGCCTAACTTGATAAGGCTTAGCCTTTCCATCCTTCATTCGCTGTATCGATATCAAAAAAAATGGGTTTTCCAATATGTAGATAAAATGTGATCCTTTGATCCTATCACATTTCATTCCAATGCATTCACACAAGGCTGTTAACTCAGAAAACCTAAGGCTCTTGGGATGGGCTCTTGCTTTTTCATATAATTTATAACACTTCTTGTTCAATACACAGAAGACCAATTTTTATATTTAATTGGTATCACATATGGTACCAATTGTCAATCTTTATAGTAAGCATCTCCATTTCCGTGATATGAGAATAAATGAGGGATAGACAGGTATAATGAAGGCGAGGCCCTGTCCGTCTGAGCCGCATTGTGGTGGTGCATCCATCTTTATATCATTAAATTGTAATTTCATCGATCTCTTTAATATCCTTATATTTTGGCTCTGGAAGGATAACGTTAATACAGCCCGAATTATCTCATTCTTTCTTTCTATTTAATGAACCAGGCTACTCCCCTGCTCAGGATTGAGTGGATGGGAATCGCAAAATATGCCCAATTTTTGAGAGACAATAGAGTTAGATTTAGACTAGAAATTCAGAGTCAGCGGATTAAAGCATTGAAGAGGAGTTTGAAGGTGCCGTGCGTCTGGCAGCGGTGCTGAGT
>SMTZ1_10003374_pt1 | contig 16057 bp, 15 predicted proteins | sample DeeMarSWOR136_30_FD_25667 | JGI IMG/M metagenome (IMG submission 25667)
CTTCCGAGCCTGCTATCCACAAATGTTGCGTATATATCTACAACCGTCCTTTCGTCGCCGAATCGAATTTTCGCCGCCTGCCGAATGAATTTCTGCCAGAGCGCCCCGGCCCTTGCCGCTGCAGGGTTGGTCTGAAGCTGAAAAGGGCCCTGGAAACCAATCCAGTACAGCAGGTTACGAAATAACCGGGCAAAGCTCGAAGGCGGAACAAGAATCTTCATCGCATAAACGCCGCCCGGCTCAAGAGCCCGTATCGGCCCATCCTCAGACTCAATCTTCAGCACCTTAACGCGGTAGACCTGCCCTGCAAAACCACCGCCCACAAAATCCTCAACAACGAGATTCACCCTCGCCGTATTCGCTTTTTCTGCCCCCTTGACGTCATAAACTAATTCTGTACCCGCATCGTAACGGCGAACTCGCATCGGCCGATATAGCCGGCTATCATAAAATTTCTTTTCAAGCTGTTTACAAACTTCAACAGAATATTCCGCCGCCATCTTTGTTCCCTAAACTAAGCGCCTAACTTTGCAATCCACACCCAGAAGCAAAGCATCAAAACTATCGCTGTATAGATACCCGCTAACAAATCGTCGGCAAGAACACCCCAGCCATCGGGCAGCTTCTCGGCTTTATGTATTGGCCAGGGCTTGACGATGTCAAGTAACCTAAAGAGCAAAAAGCCGAGGATAGTGGTTATGAAAATTTGCCCGGTAGAGATTGCGGCTGTGGTTAAAAAAGAAACGGCTAAAAAAGTAAGCGCCTGGCCTGCAAATTCGTCGGCTACAATCTCGCGGGGGTCGGCCCTGCCGGTTGCAGCAATCACGGCAGGAGCAAATTTAACACAAACGACGCAGCCAGCGAGAGTCAGGGCCGCCATTACGATTGCAATCAGGACAGCCGGTGCCTCGAAGTGCCACATCAGGGCAAATATAATCGCCGGCGGCAGCGAGCCCCAGGTCCCCGGAGCAAGCGGCAGCCGGCCAAGACCAAAACACGATGTAAACGGCCTCTTCATATTTGCCGAAGGTTAACTGACAGCGCCGGTTAAGTCAAAGGTTAGTTTGGATTTAGCCCTACCGATATTCCACTCACCTACCGGCGGATTCCGGAAAATTCAAACTCGCAAATTCCCCGTGATACTTCATCGCCGCCCGGTCGTAGGCCTTAGCGGCCTCGATTTCGCTGTGGTAGCAACCAAGATATATTCTCTTTCTCTCGAATGTTATCGTGGCTTGCCATTTGCGAGTCTGCTTTTTCCAGCTAACTCCTTTATATTTAGAAGACCGTGACCCCGAACGCTTTCCTCTGTTGCGCATGTTCTGTGCCCGCGTTGCAGCTCTGATGTTTGAACGTCTATTGTCCATCCCATCGTGATTGATGTGGTCAACCATCATTCCCTTAGGCACTTTGATGATTTCTTGGTGCAGGTATATTACCCCCTCTTTTTGTCTCTTGCCCCCAGACGTATGTCTCAGGGCGTAAAAGCTGTTTTTTCCTTTTTTTGTAAACCATTCGTATTTTCGCAGCCGCTCGTAATCGGCGGGGTCCACCTTTGCGTACCTCGGCTGAGCCATTCGAATCAGACGAAAGGCGTAGCCGTATCGCAGCCGTCGATAGATAAGCAACAGCATTACAGCTTTATGACTGAGCCAATCCCTGATTTTGACAACGAACGTGATAATTTTCTCACCCCCGTCGGTGGATGACAGAAGACAGACGACAGAATACAGCAGGCGTTCAGCTTCGAATTACCAGTTACCAGTTACCAACTAACAAATTATGCCCCCCCATAATTGGGCGAACCTGCACGTTTGAGTCGATTTTTTGCCTCGATTCTCGATGACCGATTCTCGTAACTCGTTTATATGAAAGGAGTAAAAATTTTTTTGATTTTTCCGATTTTTGGTTTCAGGGCGCTGCGTATTTGATTGAAAAATTTCAGTTCGTAGTTCATAGTGGTTCAGGCACAAAGAAGTAGTTAATCGCGTTTTAATGTGGATTTTGGGAGAAAATGGACGACCTACTAAAAATCAGGCACTAAAAACTAAAAATTGACCACTAAAAGTGCTTTATGAGCACATAAATAGCGGTGCCTTAGGCACGTAAATAACAGGCGGCGGAAGAGAGAAATTGTTTTATTGTCTTTGACTTTTGCTTATCTTTAGGGTATTTTATCGGGCTAAAGAACGGAAACACCAAGGGGCGCAATACTTCATCGAATCGTCTGTTTGTCATCCTGAGCGCAGAAACGCGGAGTAGAAGGATCTCAGACACGAGAGACGAGTGAGACATCTTGAATTTGTGGTTCAAAATTAAGAATGCTATAAGGAAACCATATAAAAAATAGTTGTATTTAAGGAGGAAAAAAATGCAAAAGATTATTCTCATATCAATCTCCACAATGATGATTGGTGGTTGTGCAACTGCGTATCAAAGGGTAGATTTTACTGGAGGGAAAACTAGGGACAACCAACTATGAATGGTTGAGGCGAGTGCGCAGAAAACGGTGGGTGTTTATAATAAAAGAAACGAGGATATAAAACAATGAGTGACAATGAAAGACGCATGACTGCATTACCAGGATTGGCTGGAATCGGATTGATCTTAACTGGGATTGCCGGCCTCATATCTGCATTCCTTGGAGGTGGAGGCTTAAGTCTTTTAGCCTCCGCACTTTCTTTTGGTATCATCTTTTATGTGTGCTTCAAATAAAAAGAAGCTGTCGCCAGCTCAGACGCCATTTGAGTGCAAAATGGGGATGGGCAACTATTAATGGCTTTAGCAATTGTACAGAAAACGGTGACTGTTCTTAGTTAAGGTTAAGAAAGATGATAAAAGAAATCTTACCTGCACTTATAATCATAACGGTATTTTCTCTTTGTTCGGCAGAAGAAGACAAATGTAAGGCGTGGGAAAGCGATATCGAATACATCAAAGCAGAGCTGCCCAGGAGGCATAAGGACCTCTTCTATAAGACAGATAAAAAGACATTCGAGGGCAAGCTCGATGAGCTAAGCAAGGAACTGCCGAACAAGACCGAATTGGAAATCGCTCTATCGCTTCAAAAGATTATTGCAGAGATGGGAGATGACCATACGGGTATCGATTACACGCCGATAGCGCAAAGTGCTGGCATATTTCCTCTGACACTGTATTGGTTCTCAGACGGCCTGTATGTCTTAGCGGCAATGAACACATACGAATCGGTTCTTGGAGGCAAAATCACCGCTATCAATGATATTCCTATTGCTGAAGTAACCGGCCGGCTATCGAGTCTGCTGGCGAAAACGAATGATGCCCTGGTGAAACACAGAATACCCAATATGCTGCCCTCAATCTCCCTGCTGCAACATTTCGAAATTATCAACGGCGACTTAGGCAGATTCGATTTTGTCGACAAGGCCGGGGCCGAAAGGAGCCTCGTCATAAAAAAATTAGATATCAAAACATTGGGACCCAATATGAGGTTCATAGGATTTAATCCTGAGTCCTATCCATTGTGCTGGCAAAATCAGCGTTCCCTTTTCTGGTTCCGATTTCTCGAGGGGGATGGAATCCTTTATGCACAGTATAATCGCTGCTGGGGTAAAGAGCTTGAAGAGAAGCACGGCTCGAAAAAAAAGGCCGAGGGGCTACCATCTTTCACAGACTTCACTTCGACAATCCTGAAAGCCCTGAAAAAGCCTGAAACGGAGAAGTTTGTCCTGGATTTGCGTTTCAATCCCGGAGGTTCGTCCCCTCAGGGAACCAAGTTTGCCAAGGAAGTCGGGAAGATAGCTCGAATCAATAGAAAGGGACGGCTGTTCGTCATTATTGGAAAACGAACCTACTCATCGGCAGTCATCAACGCCATCGACTTCAAGAAACATACCGAAGCCACTTTGATTGGAGAACCGACGAGCGGCAAGCCAAACCATTTTGGAGAAGTGAAGAAATTCAAACTGCCTAACAGCGGCTTGTCCGTAAGCTATTCCACGAAGTATTTCAAATATATGGATGAAGACCCAAGCTCACTGATACCGGATATACCGGTTGAGACATCTTTTAAGGATTATGCATCAGGTAAAGACCCGGTCCTCGATGCAATAAGGCAGTACAATATTAAAAATTAGAAATCAGCTTTTCTGTGTGCAGTGCACAACCTATCCTACTGAGAGGGTCGCCTTAGAACCAAATAGAACCCAATATCAAAGCCAAGCACTGTCACCGAATCAAGTGCAACAAACTCCCAACCTTCAGCAGACAAATTATTGAGATGCTTCTCAATCTTTCTGGCTTTTTGCGCAGCAGTAAGGCACAACCAGTCGCTTATTACCTTGTATTCTGCTTCCATGAGAAAGCTCCTTTCACCGCACCATTTTAACGATTGACCGTCTTAATTTAACAGATAGAAACGGGGCCAGCACTTCAGGCACTTTGATTTATAGGTTAGGGAGGTTATGCTCTTTGCTTATCTGTTTTAACAGGTCGAGAAGCTCGGTCAGACTTTGACTGATAACATCGGTGTCAGAGCAAACGGTCATAAAATTTGTGTCGCCATCCCAGCGAGGTACGAGATGGATGTGTAAATGCTCAGGCAGGCCTGCGCCTGCGCATCGGCCGAAATTCATACCGACATTAAAGCCGTGCGGTTTTATCGCCAGCGACAGGGCTTTTTGCGATTCCAAGACGAGCTTGAACAACTCCAGCATTTCTTCGCCGCTTGTCTTTTCAAGGTCGGGGATATGTCGGACCGGGGCGAGCAGTAAATGGCCGTTGTTGTAAGGGAAGCGATTCAGTATTACGATGCTTTTCTCTGTTCGCCACAGCACGAGGTTCTTGTCGTCATCCTGAGGGTTTTTCAGGTTATGGCAGATAAAGCAATCGCTGCCCTGGTTCAAATTCTGGATGTAATTGATTCGCCACGGCGCCCAAAGATTTTTGCGTTCCAACGTGTAATTACCTCCATAGAAAAAGAAGTGCCTAAAGTTGTTGATCACTTTTTCACTTTAGTTCACGTTAGGCACTTTAGCTCACTTTAGAATCTGCATTGTTAAATTTTGCTTTATAGTTATTAGGGGATTTACGCCTCCTTCGAGTGCAAACGGCAGCGAGGCCTGCCACCTGGTCTCAAACTGTTGATTGTATTGCTCTATCTGGCCGGCGTCTATATTGAAGACCTCGGTGCCCTTACCTTTTAGGCTCAACATCTTATAGCCCCTGAGGAAGCCGAACGTGCCGCTCATCTGGAATGCCCCCATATAGGGTATCGGCCAGCCGGAGGGGACCGATTCGGCAGGTGAATATGTGCTGCTTATTACGGCGAGCCGACCCCTTGCAGCCGGGCGGATTGCATCAAGCTTATAGGTAACATCTCTTGCTTTTCGCGTTACCATCGGCGTAGGTACGGAGAGGCTGGACTTCCAGGTCTGGCCCACTGAAACGCCTTGTGAGGCGTTTTCTATACTGGAGACCGAATCCCACAGGAACCACTGGGAGGCGACAAAGTCGCATATCATATCGGGCTCCTTGATTCTTCCTCTTGCGGTGTCGGGGCGGAAGGCTTTTTCGCCGACTTCGCGGATTAAGCTGTCGAGCTGGGAATAATCTTCTATTTTTCCGGTGGGGTCGATAGCGAAGGTGAAGGTTTTGCCGGCGAAACTCTCGACGGCATCCTGCCGTCGGCCTTTGCTTCGCTTGACTTGCACCGATTCGCACGTTGCCTTGATAGTTGTAAGACCATAGGGATTCACTTTAACGGGCGTATAAGAAACAACCATATCCATCGACTCGGAGGTACTATCAACCGTAGTCTGTTCCGGCTTCGGACCGCTTTTTCCAGGATTCCAGTCAACGTCAATATCTCTGCTGGAGACAAACTTGTACCGGAGGGTGCGGTCCTGCTGGAAATCTACAGTTAACAGCTCTTTTCCGGCGCTTAATAGTTGTTCTTTCTTTGTTAACAGGTCTTTTTCCCTGTCAGCACATCCTGCAAAAAAACTGAGGACGACGGCTGTGAAGATTGTTAGTGCAGTTTTCAATTTTACTCCTTTCAAATGTGTCCATAGTTGGTAGATTACGAGCTATGAACTGAGAACCATAACCTGTTTTTAATCTATTTTTTCGAGGTGGTAGAACCGGGTGGCAGTCATTTTCAACGCAGCAGGTTCTTTGTCGTCTTGTTGTCCAGCCGACGGGTCAACGGCAACCCATTCCGACTGTAGTTTTTCAAGATATTTTTCGATTTTGCCGGCGGTCAAATCCAACTTTAGCTGGCCGGTATATGTCTGAGTATTATCGAACATTTTTGAAAAGCTGCTTGTGTCTTCTTCGCCCACCTGCCCTGCGGTGGGGATAGCGTTCATCTCGACGTCGATAATCCGACGACCATCTGCATCATTGATTTCTTTCAGCGTATAAATTTTTTCGTAGGTTTTCGAACCCATCATACCAAAGGAAAAGGTCTTTATGCTGCTCCACTTGCCGCCTGTGCGTAACTGGTTTTTGTCGGCGTCCGGGAGGACCAAGAAACCGTGACGTTCCTTAATTGCATTTTTCTGAAGTAGTGCTAAAGCAGCCTTGTCGGCCTGGGAGCCGCCCTTGAAGGCAGTCTGCGGCCGTTTTACGTAACTAACCTCCCTAACTTTACCAGTGGGTGCAATATCTACAATATAACTGCAGCCAATTAAGCCGGACATTGGGCTGTTTTTGTCTTTTTCTCTGGAACTGTCGAAGTCCAGTATAGTGCTATCTTTAATTATAGAACGATATTTGAGCCCTCCGATTGTAATCTCTGCAAGGGCGTTACCGTTGTCATCAACTTTTTGTATCTGCTGGGTGAAGGTCATCTCGATTTTGGTGCCTGTCTGACCTCCCGTAAAGGCGGTTTTGTCGGGCAAGGGCCCTTCCCATTCAATGCGCCGCTGTGCCTCTGTCGTTAACTTGTAAATTGTGGAATCCTGGGGGGTGAACTTCAATGCCAAGGTGGCAGCCGGTGCTTTCACGTCTTCCGGCACCGGTTTTGTGACTTCAACCTCAGGTTCGGTGGTTTCAACTACGGGCTTCGGCACTGGTTTTGCGATTTCAACCTCGGGCTTAGCGGCTTCTTCGGCGAGAGGGGCACAGCCCACTGTCAGAAGCAGTGAACAAATTGCCGCAGCCGCCAGCCAACTGAAAATCTTATCCGACATCATCATTTAGTCTCCCTATAAGTTTTGATATTGCGGCGAACCGAGTTTTCATTCAAAGCTGTAATTATACCTTCCGGCTTTCTAAAGACAACCAAATTTTATTTATCGCGGATTTAGCGGAAAATTCTAAATCCTAAGCTCGAAGCACTAAACAAATCCAAATGACCTAAATATTAAATTCAAAAGAGCCACGAAGGCCCTAAGGCACAAAAGAATATAGCCACAGAAGGCGCAGAGGAAAATCAAAAATTATTAAGCTTTGACCTTTGAGGGGATAATCAATTTTGAGTGTTGAGTGTTGAGTTTCGATATTTGCTTTTTTTCTTGCCTTTGGCGACAATACAGACCATAATAGCACAGACAAAAGCGGGATTGACAACCTTGAAGTGGAATCCAAACGAGATACAAAAATTGAACGGAAGCAACGGCTAAATTGGCAATAAAAAGTGCTTTATATTATTACTATGATGTGGCTTGACAGGAACGAACTATGAAAAAAGAAGGCAGCTTAAAACAAGCAAATAAAGCTCTTAACTTCCGGCTCCTGGCTGGATTACTCGTCGTTTTGCTCTGTTCAATAATGACTCAATTTTGGAGCCGCCCGAATAACATAACCCGGCCGTTTTACGGCCTGCACAGTTGGGCCGACGCACACGGACCCTGGCTGGCCAGAGTCCAACTAAAGCATGGATTTAAGTATACAAAGGGCCTCTACACATGGGCTGTAGGTGACCCACCGACCGAACATCCGTCACGGTATCTCGACCATCCCCAGCTTCCCGGTCTGTTCAATACAGCATTTATGGCCGTTCTCGGTATTAACACCTGGGCACTGAGAGTGGAAAATATAATAGCAACGGCAGTTGCGCTGTTACTGTTTCTTAAGATTTTGCGCCGATTGTTGGATGACAAGACGGCATTGCTCGCAGGTCTTTTATTCTGTTTATTTCCACTTATCGGCTACTTTGGTGTTAATATGTGGCTTTTCCCGCTGAGTTTCTGGGCCATCTGGTGTTATCTGGTTCTGATAAAAGGACTAAAAGATGGGCCAAAGCCCACCCTCCTGCACAAATTTGGATTGGCGGCCGGCCTGTTTTTCGCCCTGCAGATGAGCTGGGAGGGATTTTTCTTTGCCCTGGCTATCGGCGTACACTACGTTTTCAGGTGCATTCACCGCCGACAGTTCCCGGAAATGACCATCCTGACAATATTGATTATTGCGCCCCTGTCCAGCTTAATTTTGAATTTTGCGATTATGGCAACAGCGCGAGGCTGGAATATTCAAAGAATAGTTGAGCTTTATAAGTGGCGAGCAGGTAGCGGAGAGCTCAACGAGCTGACCTGGCCTATGTGGTTCGGGCGATTCTGGGAACACGCGATTACGAATTTTACCCCGCCGATTTTGATAACGACAATAGTGTATTTGACGTTCGGCCAATTGTATGTGTTTAAGACAAAACCAAACAAGCGAAACAAACGCAGACCAAGACAATTTCCTCACTTCTGGCTTTTCCTGATGCCCGCTATATTTCAGTTGTTTATGTTGAGAGGTGCTCTCTGGCCACATCAGACCTGGGAACGTCCCCTCGTGCCGTTTATCGCGATAGCAGCAGCGGAAGGTGTTATGCTGCTGGGGGATTTGTTGAGAAAAATCAATAAAATAGTGGCCTATATTGCAATGGCAGCTCTGGTGGCAGTGTTCGCCATCTTCTGCGTAATCGGAATCAAGCACTATTACTACATCAGATGGCAGGCACCGGCAAAAATAGAAATGTTCGAGATGCTGCAAAAGAAAATACCCCCTGACAAGGCCCTCTTGAGCTGGGACCCTTTTAAAGTCAACCAGCATAAATCCAAAGGCGCCCATTACAGGCCTGAGATTGCCTGGCATCTGGACAGAGAAATTGTCCAGGCGAGGTCTCTTGAGGAAGTTCAAAAGTACGCCCAGACCGGCAGGTATCCGTATTATCTTGTCCCGGCAGAGCCGCAGTGGTCACAAAGGACTATAGCATTGTTTCGACAGGCACGAGCTGCTAATATAGGCTCGACGCAACGAGCACGTCTTGAAGCATTAGCACAAGAGGCATATCTCAATGAACTGAAACAATGGAACCTTCTTATAGACCCATTAAAGAAGTTGTATGAATCTCAATACATTCCCGGCGTCCAGGGAGAAAGCACCAAAGACGGCAAATTTTTAAGAGCCGGTATGATGCCCTATATGATTTTTGATTTAAGCAGCAAAGGCCCCGGCTCCTGATTAACCAGTCCCCTTGTTGTTGCCCTCTCGAAGTTGTTTTTTGAAGTCGGCGGGAGATTTATGCCGGAGCCATACCGTACAGACCCCGCCTGCAACAAATGCGTAACTGATTATTATCGCTCGGTCTATCATCGCCGCCAGGATACCCACTTCCAATGGTATGCCAAGAACTACCGCACCGAAGCCGAGAACAAGCTCCCTGATTCCCAATGAACCGGGAGTCAGTGCAACGAATAAGACGACAAAACCAAGTGCCCCGAGAATGAGATAACCGCCCGGGTGAATGTCCTTATCCATACTATTATAAATTATCGCAAGACGCAGTGCCGCAAGGAAAAAGTTTACAACCAAGTATGCTACTGCAATCAGAATCGTTTTTCTTTCTTTCGACACTCGCCTTCGGCCAGCAAGAAAATTCCGAAGCATAGCACTCAACCGTCCCTGCCCCGAAGGGATAGGCAATGGTACGAACAGAAAAAGCAATGAGACGACGAATGTTATCGCGAATACGAAGGCCAAAACCTTATTGTCATATCCACTCAGGCCGTAGATTGCCACCAAAACCGCCAGGCCTATGATGGCCGCTGTGGCGGTCATTAGAAACATGATATATAAAAAAAATGTTGCGAAGTGTGCATAGCTAAGACCATAGTGACGTTTTAGGTAATTCGCCCGGAAGAAAGTGCCGAATTTCATCGGGGCATAGTTAAGCAGTATCGTTGCGTTATGCAGCAGAACCATATCCCAAAAACCGGTCCTGGTCTTCAAGGCACTAAGCAAAGTTTGTACTACGCGCGCACTGCTCAGAGAAAGCAAAAACCAGAGACAATACATCACAAAAAGCTGCCACGGGTTAAGCTTTAATAGCATCTTTAACTGTTCCCAGTGCTTGGCCAGATACCACACCAGAAAAGCAAGTATTATAAGTGCCAGAATGTTCTTAAGCCATTTTCCCACGATTGCCCTTATTCAAAATCTTTGAAAACGCTTTGCATTTTAATATGCTATTTTGATTTTTGCATTTTAATTTTTGCTTTCTTATCGCCGTGCAACAAAATCCTCCAGCCGCTTATTTTCACGCATTTTCCCCCATAACAAGCCCAAAACGGCTATTTCTCAGCCGTTTGAGGATTTCTCAGAAATAATTCTAAGATTTTTCGAAAAAATTATTGACGGACAAAGGTAAGGGGGTATAATTATATTATCCCTGGCTTGTTTGCCAGGGGTTAGGATGCGGGTAACAAATGTTATTTGTTAACACCCATTTCGTTAATGTCTATGAGCAGGTACACCTGCGTAGCGGGTGCCGAATAAGCGCATCTCGTGCGCCATAACACTAACAATTCCTTGAAAGGAGAGGAAAATGAAAACGCATGTAAATTCAGGAATGGTAATCGTATCGGTATTGATCCTTTTGGCTCTGTGCGGACTTGTTTCAGCAGTTGAGGATAGCAACCTTATCTCTCACTGGAAGTTTGACGAAGGCGAGGGTTCAACAGTGTACGATTCGGCCGGTAACAACGATGGGACGGTCTATGGAGCAGTATGGACAACCGGCCAGATTGACGGTGCTTTAAACTTCGATGGGCTCGATGATTATGTCAGAACTCCAAATAACGTATTCACCAACGCTCAACTTGCATCTGGAGCAACACTAAGTGCATGGTTTAATACAGATTCTACAGCCTACTATGGTTGCATAGCAGATAATGAAGGGTATCTGACTTTGGGAGTCAACCACATTTACGCTGCAAATCCGAATAAATTATTTGGGATAGTTGATGGAGGTTACCACAGATTTTTTTCCAGTTCAGATGTAATTGATAATTTATGGCATCTTGCCGCAATTGTCTGGGATGGTACAAATACTGCCATTCTTTATCTTGACGGAGTTAATGTATCTTCGGGAGTCAGTTATCCGCCTACTCCTGACAGTAAAGACAGACCGTTTGCTATCGGTGCACATTCAACTATAGCAGCTTATTTTGACGGGACAATCGATGATGTTCGCGTTTATGACAGAGCTTTATCTGCGGAAGAAATCTGGCAGCTTTATCAGGAGGGATTGTCTGTTTTAGTCGCTATTGACATCAAGCCTCAGTCCTGCCCCAACCCGCTTAATCTCAAAAGCAGAGGCGTTCTGCCCGTAGCTGTCCTGGGTTCAGAAGATTTCGACGTAAACAGCATCGACGCAGCTTCTATTCGCTTAGCCGATGTTGCTCCTATCCGCAGCAGCTTCGAAGATGTAGCTACTCCTGTGGCAGATGGGAACGAGTGCGAATGCACCGCAGAAGGCCCTGATGGGTACACAGATCTGACGCTAAAGTTCAAAACTCAGGAGATTGTAGAGAAACTTGTAAACGCATACGGCGAATTGTTTGGCGGCCAGACGCTATCGTTGACACTTACAGGTGCATTATACGATGGTACACTCATAGAGGGAGCTGATTGTGTCCTTCTCGTTGGCAACGTGCCAAGAGCAATAGCCGCTAAGAGAGCAGACATCAACGGAGACGACGTGGTCGATTTCCGCGACTTTACTATATTGTCGAAATATTGGCTTGAGTCTTCCGAGACAGAATGACAATCAGGCGAGCGAGTTGAGCAAAATAATCGCCTGCAGCGAATACTATGCCTTCTCGTAGATAAAGAAATCGGCACATATTCCTGTCCGGCTATCAATCTCTAAGGACGGATATTTGTTCTCGATTCTTCGTGCGAGTTTCCATTCGGGCAAATTCGTCTTTATCCATTCGGAAAAGCGGCGATGCCTAACATGAGGCGCCTGGAAAGGCCGGTTTTCATCACTGTCGCTCGAATAAATAATGACGAATTTCTCGGCGGCTGAAAACAAATATTTCATATAAAGCTCGAATATCCTGTCTTCGACCAGATGGTAAATGACATCTAATGACAAAGCTAATTCCGCCTTAAACGCAGAATGCGCATCCACAAAACTATCAGGTTCGTATAGAAAAAAACTTTTTGTTTTATCATCCCCAAAACGCTCTTTGCACATCTCTATGGCTGTCTTTGAAACATCCAATCCGACATAAGCAGGATAATCGGCTAAGGCCAACTGGTTGCCGTCACCACAGCCGAATTCTATGACCGAAGAAATCCCATTATCTTTTACAAATGAGTTTAATACCTCCGCCTTGAATTCTGCAAGCTTGCCGTATGAGCCGGCTCCCGATGTCCCGCCTCTGGCATATCTCGACTCCCAGTACTCTTGAGAGCCGGTAAAAAAGACCTTCTTCAACAGAACTACCAGACCTCTCACTAAAATCCCGATTATTGGAATGCGTTCAATTATTTTTTTCACATTTCTCATCAATCTGCCGTCCAATCGAAAAGTTATACACCAGCCACAAAACCGCTCCCAACCACCGGCAAATCCGCGCTGCGAAGTTAAAAACCGACTCGAAGCAAGCATCAGCTGCACGCGTCCTTTATCTCTTCTCAAATGTATGGCAAGTAAATGCCAGGTTTTTTATGCCTAAACGCGGAAGCTTTCGTCTCTTCAAAGAGGCAAGCACCGAGCTTGCCAACGGGTATCTCCAGGGCAAAAGCGACTTATTCCAATCTGAGACAATCAGGGTTGTTACGATATCTGAGCCGAACAATGTCTTGTCATCGAGCAGCGTAGCGATACCCCCTCTGTCGGTTGGTAATAAGTAATTCTCCAGCGTCGCCAGAAGTTTTCTTACCTCACCTACAGGAATGTCGCTGCGTCCATCGAGCGAAACGTCAAATGTAACAATCAGAATTCCGCTATCTTTCAAAATCCTTACAAATTCTTTGATTATCTCGTCGTAATTTTTCGTATGCTCCAAAACTGAAACACAATACACAATGTCAAAAGAGCTGCTGCCAAGACCGGTGCTTCTAATATCCTTATGCAGAAACTCTATGTCAGTGCCCGCCTGCTCATTTATTGCCCTGAACGTCTCCGGCAGCGCTGCATCGCTGTCACAGCATGTCAGTGTTGCCGTGTCAAAGGTCTGCTTTAAGAAGTACGGGAAAAACGTGATGCCGGAACCCGCGTCAAATATTTTGATAGGCCTTCCGCTGTGCACCACTGCATATTTTTCAATCTCCGAAAAAACAAACGGATACTCCCATTGTCTGCTCCACTGATGTAACGGGTCTGTTATCCATTTTCGGCTATAAGCAGACAGGGCCTCGCTATTTTGCGTAATAAAATTATTGGAGAATTCTTCCAGACGTGAAAACAGCTTGCTTTGCAATAAAGCTTTATAGTTGGAAATCTTGACTAAGCCCTGAAGTAATTGCGTTTCCGCCATAACTATTTTCCTTATAATGTTACCTGGTCAAATCCCATCTCAACTAAAATATTGACAATTTGCTGAGACGGTCTGGGCCACTGGCCGGTCTCCGAGGAAGCAGCCGATTCCGCTTGCGAAAGAAACTCGTCAACAGCCCTGTCTTCAAAACCCCATATCATCGCATTTCGCCCCAAACCGTCTCGGCGCTCTGTCCTGGTTCGCAATATAAGACAGGGCTTATTGAGATAAGCGCATTCTTCCTGTATGCTGCCTCCGTCCGTAAGCACTAACTTGGCCGATTTCAAAAGAGCAGCAAAATTAAGGTAAGTCTGCATCTCCAATATCCGTACTTTGGGGCTTATCTTTTCCTTGAGCCCGAACTTCTTCAGATATTTCAATGTGGGGGCGTGAATTACAAAGAGCACCTGCATCCGTTCGGCAAAACGGTTGAGCAGCGATACCACCTGTTGCAGCCTTTTGGCCCGGGTAATAGTCTCCAAACGGTGACACGTGGCCAACGCAAAAGGCTGCTTAGGTATCTCAATCGTTGCAGCAGTACCTTCCATCAGCCGCAGCGCGTCAACCACAGTATTGCCATCGACATTGACCACAGAACCGCGCACCTTCATAGCCTCCAGATTGCTCCTGGCCTCCTCGGATGGCGCAAAGAGTATATCGCACCTTTTCATACAGTATATGCGTATAAGCTCTTCCGGAAACGGATGCCAGATGCAAAAGCTCCTCAGGCCCGCCTCAACATGTCCGATTTTAAGGCCCGCCGCCTTGGCCATCTTCATCCCAAAAAGGGTACTTAAGGTGTCCCCGTGAATAAGACAAATACCTCCCCCCGCAAAGACCTGTTCACGCAGCCACTTTCGCCTTACCAGCCAGGCCCAGCCAAGTTTGAATACCCAGCCGACGGCGCCGGTTAGCGAGACAACGTCCTGGTTCTTGCCGTAAAGATTGACATCGGGCTCGCTCAGACCGAAAACCTTGCGCAGTGACCTGGTCAACTGAGCGTGTTGACCGGAATCGATGTAACGAAAGGCAATACCGCGATTTCGCATCTCTATCATAACAGGAGCCATCTTGATAAATTGCGCTTTAGTCCCAACGAAGAAGTGAATCATATCCATTGCCTTCCACAAAGCAGTTTACATATATCCCTAAGATATCGGTCTGTTCAAAACCGACGCCGTTCAGCGCCTCTTTAGAAGGATTATCGGCACTCTGCCGCCGACATTTTCAAGTCCCATAGTATAATTCTTCTCAAGATGGTCGACGTTGTGCTTTTTGCCAATCTCTTCCCACTCCCACCCTGTTATAAATCCGTAAGTATAACCGCCTGTGAGAATGTCTTCCTCCGTTCCATGAATGAAATTATCTTCAGCGTACCTTTGGTTGAAAAATATATTGAACATCCAGCATTGTCTGCTCACATGGTTGCCCAACATCCAGGAACGGTTGTGGATATCTTCAGAAACCAGCACTTTCAGGTCCTTCTCGAATTTAATCTCGTCCTTAAAAATCTGATAAGGAAGAAATCTCCATCTGCTTTTTTCGGCGGTTGCCTTCATCCCGCCAAAGTTGCTTCGGAACGGATGCCAGAGCAACAAAAACAAACACATAAACGAAATAAACAAAACCGTCAGTCCACGCTTCTTGACAAGCACACCCGTGACCAAAAGAACCGTCACCGCCAACGGCACTATACCGACGGCATAAAAAACATTTTCGCTCGTCTGAAAGCGTGCTTTCAATACGTCATACCGCATAAACTTGTAGAACTCAGCGATTTCGGGCACGAAAGACATAAGTATGCAGACAACAATAAAAGCCAACAGTATCAAACCTGAAGCAGCCCAAATGCGGGGAATTCGAGTTCTGTTCCTATCAAAAAACACCGTACCGCTGACATCAAACCGGAAAAACTGAGCGGCCCAAACACAAATCAGAGGTATAGCAGGCGAGAAGTACCGCGGAAGTACCCAGAAAGTCGACCGTGCATAAGTGAGGAAGACCATTAGAACAAGAGGAATCAGCCACACCATTTTTTCTCGCAGGTTGAACTCTCTGCTAACCGACTTCCAGCCAACCAGCAAATACAGTACAAAAGGACCAAACAAGGCAACAAGCCATCGTTCCTTGGCAATGCCCGCATACCACGACATAACCTCACGCGTCCTTGCAAGATAACCAAGAGTGTCCGGTGGACGATTAATATAGTGGTCGACCGAATCCATAAAAGTGGAAGGACGAATCGAGTAAAAATCATCACCCAGAAAAACTCCCTCGAGTATCATCAGTATTACACAACCTGCAAGCGCTCCGAGGCA
>SMTZ1_10005070_pt1 | contig 16051 bp, 17 predicted proteins | sample DeeMarSWOR136_30_FD_25667 | JGI IMG/M metagenome (IMG submission 25667)
AGCATCCATCACTTCCGTTCCATAACACCAGCAGGGTGTGACAGTCAAAGATACTCCCACCCCTTCGCGTATGAATTTTTCAGCACAGTCAGCCGCTTCAGCAACGCCACCAATGCAGCGGTCTGCAATTACGTACTCAACGGGCAGTCCATTAGAATGGTGTAAATTCCTGGTCAAGAATGCAGCGGCGTTTTTAGCCATACTCATGGTTTGATCTTCCAGAGATTCGCGAACGCCCTCCAATCGACCATCAATAACCGGCCGAATACCAATCTTAGGTGTTGAACCGCGCAAGCGTTTTGTTGGGTTTGTCATTTTAATTGTAGCAGAATTTGACATTCTCTTATCTCCCAGTTTATATTGTTAAAAATACTATAATTGATTTATAGGATTTTAAATAAATTTTCTGTGATAAGGATTAATCAGATAAATCTAAATCCCCATACTTCTTTAAAATCTCATCATAAACTTGTTTATGTTTTTCCAACATTTCATCAAAACGCGGATCATCACGCAGTCTATCATAGCATGGATTTATTTTATATAAGAGATAATATGATGTTTCTAATTTCTTATCCCGATCTAAAGTATTTTCCATAAATTGTATTGCCTCATTTTTCATTCCCAAGAGGGCATATACCTGCATATTCTGCCTATCTCCTATTAGTTGTAATGCGTTTTCTTTCTCCCCTTTTGCCGCATAAAACTTCGCTTTTAACTCGCTTATATCCGGTTTGACTTTTTCCAAATGCATAAATAATTGTTCTGCTTTTTCTAATTCTCGATTGTCAATTAAAAGGTTTAATTGATCGATGAGGGCGAAAACCATATCAGACTTTAACTCAAGTGCTTTTTGATAATCCTGTTCCGCTTTATCAAATTGACCAAGATACATATAGGCTATACCGCGCGCGTTATAAAATATGGGTTCTAACGGGTCCAACTCAACAGCTTGATCAAAGTAATAAATGGCCTGGTGGCATAAACCCCTAGCGAGTAAAAAACGAGCCATGGTTCCGGTTATCCAACCAGAATTTGGATTCAGTTCAATAGCTTTTTTAAAACACTCAAACGCGGCTATATGATTTTGATAGATTGTTTGAACTCGCCCCTTTATAAGATAATTGTAGGCCAAAGTAGAATCTAAACCGAAAGCTTGATCAAGGTATTTGTTTATTAACTTTAAATATTCTATTTGCTCTTCATCTTTTTTTGCTACCGTCACATAATAAGTATAATATAAATCCGCCAATGCGGCATTGGAGCCTGCGTATTTGGGGTCTATGATAATAGCTTTTTTAAGCATCCGTTCTGCAATCCGGAATGATTCTATATCATGAGCATCATATAGGAATTTCTTTTCGTGATAATAGGTACCGCGAAGTAAATATTCATATGCTTCAATATTTGTTGTCATTTTTGTTTTAATATTCTCAACCTCATCAATAGGAATTTCTTTCAATAAAGCAGTAACTATCTTTTCCGATATATTATCCTGTAACTCAAAAACATCGGCCAGTTTCCGATCGAAATCCTCGGACCACAGATGAAAATCGTCATCGGCGTTAATCAATTGTGCCGTCACACGGATACGGTTCTCTGATTTTCGTACACTTCCTTCTAGTATATAACTAACATTCAGCACGTTTGCTATCTCAGGAATGCCGAGCTCACTATTTTTGAATTTCATTGCCGAGGTCCGCGAAATAACCTTCAATTTCCTTATACTGCTAAGGTTATTAATAATTTGTTCCGTCATGCCATCACAGAAAAATTCCTGGTCAGGATCGGGACTGAAATTCTTAAAAGGTAAAACAGCAATGGAATTTTCCCATCTAGATATATTGTTCACCTCAAGGTTGGATTTTTGTTGTGATAATAATCCCTTCAAGAGGAAATATCCAACAATAAGCAAAGCTATTAGCACAATTGGCAAAACAATAAATTTCACGCGCTGAGATGTACTGATAGGAACTTGAGGTGATACATCATGAACTTGTACTTTTTGTAAATCGATAATTAATTCATTCATATTCGTATAACGATCTGAGGGGTTCTTTTCCAGACACATTTTCACAATTCTCTCCAATTCAACAGGTACATCAGGACGAAGCGTTATAATAGGTTCCGGTATCTCATTTTTTATGGAATAAATCAATGCCTCATCGTATACGCCTTTAAAAGGCTGTTTACCGGTTAGCATTTCATATAATACAACACCTAAGCTCCACAAATCTGAACGGGCATCAACTTGCTCACCTAGCACCTGCTCCGGGGACATATAGGCAACTGTGCCAACCGTCGTGCCTTCTTTTGTAATTTTGGTCTGTTCCTGTAGCTTAGCCAATCCAAAATCAACAATTTTAATCGGTCCCTCCTGCGTTATGATGATGTTGGAAGGCTTGATATCACGATGAATGATACCTTTTTCATGGGCAACCATAAGCCCATTTGCGATTTGTAGGGCATAATTGATAGCATCTTCAATTGCTAAAGGAGCATCACGATGCGCCCCAATTATTATGTCCTGCAACAAACTACCCTTATAATAATCCATAGAGATGAATAACTGTCCGTCATTTGTCTGATCTATTTCATGGATGGTGCAAATATTGTTATGCTGCAGGGCTGATGCCGCTTTTGCTTCACGAATAAAGCGTTGTTTGTTTTCATCATCAGAACTGAGATGTGGTGGGAGAAATTTCAAAGCCACAAAACGGTCTAGCTTCAGATCATGGGCCTTGTATACAATGCCCATACCGCCTGCACCAAGTTTCTCTACAATTTTATAATGGGATATGTTTTTCCCAATCATATGCTGCCAAGTTAATAACTATTATGAATAATCAAATTTAATTAAACTAAAAATGTAAAGGTAGGATGGCAAGATAATTTTTAAAATATAATTTTAAACTATTTTTAAAACTCTGAAATTCCTGGTGAACAGTTGCCTCGCTGTCAAAATTTATGTAATGAAAGAATTATAAAAAAATATCTTGGAAAATTAATTAAAATAGCATATATTACCTTTAGTCTATCTAATAGATAGAGTAAATATATTTTTTAAGATATGCTATGCTCTCTAATAAGACCAAATATGCCATCCGCGAGGAATAACTACTGGCACAACAATAATTTGTTATTTGTTTGCAGCCTTAGACTGTGCTATGAATTAATCAGGTTAATTAAAGAAAGTGCATCATGGAAATAACTGTCGCTATATTCTTACTTCTACTTTTAATGGCCTTTGTCTGTGAATTCATCGATTCCTCAATGGGTATGGGGTATGGCACGATACTATCACCAACATTGATTATTATGGGATTTAATCCCCTTGTCATAATCCCGGCGATATTACTCTCCCAGGCATTTGGTGGATTATCGGCATCGATTTTTCATCACCAGTTGCGAAATGTTACATTTAACAGGCATTCCAAAGATTTAAAGGCAGTAATAATAATCAGTGGTTTTGGAATTTTGGCTACCATTTTTGCCGCCTTGATATCTATCAATATTAACGAAATTGTGCTAAAATCCTACATTGGATTTCTGGTTTTATCCATGGGTATCATCGTACTTCGAAATTTCAGGTTTTCTTTTTCCTGGGGTAAAATGATAGGAGTCGGCATTTTGAGTGCTTTTAATAAAGGAATGTCAGGCGGTGGATTTGGTCCGGTGGTCACCGGGGGCCAGATCCTGTCCGGACAGGATCATAAAGCCTCTATCGGCGTAACCACCTTCGCCGAAGCGCCAATATGTATTGTCGGCTTTTTTACCTATTTAATCGGCAGAGCTGTTATTGAATTACCTGTGCCTGTTCTGGATATGCCTTTTGCACAATTCATTAAATACATGTTTTCAACCCAATTATTTCCCTGGGAATTGAACCTGGCTTTATTGTTGGGAGCGGTGCTGGTTACCCCCTTTGGGGCTTTCACCACAAAATTTATTAATAAACAGTATATGCATTATATTGTGGGTGGATTGATGACTGTTCTGGGCATATGGGCATTGTATAAAACGTGGTTTTGAGATATAAATACCGGAGTTATTTAGAAATTAACCTCTCCATTGTGACAATTAAATTTGTCATCTCTCTTAATAATTGTTCTTCACTTCCCGGCATATCACGTACAGAGCCATCCGCATTAATATATTCTCTATATCTCTGTCTCTGAAGATATCTTAATTTCTTAACAAAACCTTCCATTTGTGATCTCAATAATGACTTTTCCTTTATATCAATATCAGCATTATTATACATGTCTATTGTGTTCTTAATCTGTTCCATAAATTCACTTAGTATCACTTCGGATGGGTGTTTATCTACAATTTTCATAAGGTTTAATCGTTTTTATTACTTACAGCTCATATAATTGAATTAGATATGATTAGACTAAATCCTGGGACACAGGGGTTTGCGAAAACTCAACAATAATAAACTACATATACCTTTTATATATATCAAGAATATTTTGTATTAATCAAAATGACGGCACCGTTTACTATCATGGACACTATAAAATCTGTTAGTTGTATAACAATTAGTGTAAAATTCCTGCGATAAGGACTCTTTATTGCACAAAAACTGTTGTGTATTGTGAACGATAGTGATTATATTATATTTGCACAACACAAATCACACTGATACACCGATAAACAAAATCTAGCATCAAAACAACATAAATGAATAATTCAGGAGGATCGAATGCGTGATCCCGAGAAAGATGAAAAATGTAAAGAATTGTATAATGAATTGGCCACCTATTCGCGAATGTTTGATTGGGTGGATCGCTGGGCCAAAGAAAAACCCAACTATATTGCCTTAATCGAATATAATACCGGCGAAAAGGTTACCTGGAAAGATTTTGCCACAAAATCAAAAGCTTTTGCGGCAAAACTATTAAAAATGGGAATTCACAAGGGTGATGTTGTTGCCACCCTGTTGGTTCTATTAAAGGAACATGTTTATCTAATGTATGCCTGTTATCGGATTGGAGCAATACTGGCACCATTAGATCCCCGCCTGAAAGCACATGAAGTTGATCGATGTTTTGAACAAATGAAACCAAAGGCTTTTTTCTGTCTGGGCAATACACCCGTTACCGATTTTCGCCCAATTATAAGTGAAATGATTGAGAAACATGGAAAAGCGAATGGTGGTTCATGTGAATATTTTATTCAATTCCAGAAGGAGGCAGATCAAATTGTTGATGGGGCGGTTGGGATTTTAGAATTTGCCAAAGATATTAAAAAAATATTCATTGCCGCATTACTTACTGGAAAAGTGAAAAAAGCGCAGAAGCTGGTGACCAAACGCGATCCGATCCTGATCATTTTTACAACCGGTTCTACAGGTTATCCCAAGCCTGCTTTAATTTGCTCCGAAAACATATTAATTCAAAATATCGGTTTAAGTGTTGCTTTTGATATCGAGCCGAACGATGTTATGCTGGTAAATCTACCTCCCAGCCATGTAGGTTGCGTCACGGAGCAGTTGGCCACAACCATCTATAGCGGAGGGACCAGTGTATTATTGCATGTATTTAAACCGGATGAGTCTTTAGATGCTATTCAGAAGTATAAAGTATCCACCTTTGGTCAGATCCCTGCTTTATTCGCCATGGAATGGCGCTTGCCAAATTATAAAGACTATGATCTCTCAACATTGAAATTTGCACTTTACGGTGGCCAAGCAGTAACACGGCAATTTTTAGAGCAGTTATCTACCATGGCAGGAAAGTTTGGTACGGGTCTGGGCTTAACTGAAACGGGTGGTTTTTGTACCTATACGCCTTTGGACGGAACAGTTGATGATATTTTGGCAAGCATCGGTTTTGAAATGCCCCTTTGTCCTATTTCCATTCGCGATGTGATGAAAGAGGATGGTACTGCGGGAGATGAAAAAGGAAAAGGTGAAGTAGGAGAAATTTGTTTTTCCGGGCCTCAGATATTTTTAGGTTATTTAAACGATGAAGAGAACACTCGAAAAACCATATCCAAAGATGGATATCTCTATACCGGGGATTTAGGGAGTTATGATGAAAAAGGGTTGCACTTCGCAGGTCGTTCAAAACTCATGATTAAACCCAAAGGTTATACCGTATCACCAACTGAAGTTGAGGATTTTATATCAAGCAAACTGAAACCAAAAATAGCCAATGTGGCAGTTGTTGGCGTAGAACATGATGTTATCACCGAGGGGATTATGGCCTTTGTCGAGAAAAAACTGGATGCAGATTTGAGTTCAGATGAGGTTTTGGCAGCATGTAACGACATGGCATCCTACAAACGACCTTCTCACGTGGAAATCTTAGAGCCGCAGGGAATTCCATTAAACCGTGTGGCAAAAACAGACTACATGGAATTAAAATCCCGTGCTCAGGCAATCGTGCAACAGTTGCGCAGCAGAGGTGCTTGGGATAAAATGTAAGTTGCGGGAATGCTCCTGGGCATGGCTGACATGGTTTCCATGGCCAGCACTTCCGCCACACCGTTTATCACATTCACTTTAGCCGTAATCCTGTTCTTACGGGTGGCGAAAGCCACATCTAATCCATAGAGTTGAAGATCATGACCTTCACTGTAAATACTGCCATTAAGTTCCCGAGTCCAATTATCCCAATTATTGCCGATCATCTGTATATCGATGTTCAAGCTCATATTTCCAGTTAAAACCGGATCATCCAAAAAACTGGCTAACCAATCTTCTACAGCGAATTGTTTAACAGTGTATTTCAGACGATAACTAGGTACAGTGACCCAAGGTTGCATAGTAATAACACCAGATCCCATTGGACCGAAAAGGCGTTCCGATTGTGGAACGATTTCATAACAGCCATTTTTTGCAGAAACATCAAGTTTTATATTTTCCACATCAAATCGATTGGTTCTGAAACCTGTTATGTCGATTATACCAGATGTAGTCAAAGTAGCCAGTGGATTTGCATCTATTCTTAAGTCGTAATAAACATCATTCAATTGTATGGTAAGTGATTTTGATATGATGGTATCCTTCTCAACCAACTCATAAATTATAAGATCTGCATTAGCCAAGCTTAGTGTTTTAAATATTAACGAGTCTTTTGGAAATTCCAATTTAACATTGAATGCTCCATTAACTATCAAATTAAAAAATGAAGTGCTGTCGAGATCCATATTAAATTGTTTGAACAAATCCAACATTTGAATATCTTTAAGCATTGTGTTACTCATCAGAGAATAGGGTTTCTACCCTGAACCATTATAGGTTCCGTCTAATGTCAGTTCTCCATTTGCAGCAAAAATATGCAAAGGATTAAATTTAATATTGAAACCGGAGGTGTCATCATAAATATCGACTATACTGTTTATTATTTTTATATCTGGAAGTTCAGCAAAAGAGGCATTGAGTGATCTAATATCGAACTCAATTGCCGGAAAGGAATCGAAATTTATTAATTTTGTAGTATTAGATCTGGCCTCAACTATCAAATTTAATTTATTGATCGTCCCATTAATAGCAACATCCGTATTCCCAGATAAAATGTGGAGTTCTTCAAAGCTGAGATTTTTCCCCTCTCGCATAACAACACCGTTAATTCTATCCAATGAAATTATGTCAGGAAATCTAATCACTACATTATCAAACTTTAAATTTGCTTTAGTTTTATCTCCAATTATTCTCCCCTGCTCAAAATCAATTTCACCGTCCTCTTCTAGATCAATTGAACCTTTAATGTCAAATTGTGCCCCTTTAAAAATTAAGTGGGTCGGTTCTATGTTTACTAAATATTCTTTGACATCATATATTAAATCGGTGGCAAGATGAATAGATATATTTTCTAATATTGTTTCCCCTTTTAATTGATAAAAATTGAGCTTTAAATCGCCGATTTGACCAGGGAGGCTGGCTGCGTGCCAGCTGGAAGGACAGCATCAAATTCAGCGTTCACTATCCGGATGATGCCGAAGGGCTTATTATCGTGGCACCTTTGAAGCGGCGATAGCCTCCGATCCCGATTGGTTACATATCTTAACTTTTTAATGAACTGGGCGAAAATAGCCATATTGAGGCGACCTTCCAACATGGTTACAGATATATCGATATAACAGCAGAGCTGGTAGATATATTTAAGCGCAAAAAATAAATGAGATGAAACTTGGATTGGTATACTCTAACTTATAACGACTAGTCATCATAATGACCCCCAATAGCAAAAACATGCACCGACTTATCGTCAAACTTGTATACCAAACGATCCTTTTGACCTAAACGCCTTGACCAAAATCCGGATAGGTCAGCTTTTAATAACTCTGGTTTACCAATTCCTTTAGTAGGATTCCCTCTTTGCATTTCCTTGAGTATTTTACATAATTTTTTATGGATTGCTATATTTTTATTTCGAAGTTCTTCATATCGTTGCCACGTATTCCCTTCAAATACGATTGATCTCATCTAGTTCCTCTTTTGAAGGTTTATAACCACTACCGGTATGATAGGTTTTTAAAGACTCTGCAATTTGTCCCATTAAGTCAGGATTTTGCAAAATATAAGACGTCTCGTCTTCAGGTAATTTTACATCGAAAGGTAAACCTTTACGCAGAGATATTAGGCTATATAGCATATTTATTACTTCCGAATGTGAAATACCTAATTTGCTCAAAATTTCTCCCACACTCCTTTTAAGTGCAGGATTAATTCTTGCTGTTACGGTTGTTTCTTTAGACATTTTTCCCTCATGTTTTAATCGAAATGTAATACATTGTATATACAAAGTCAATATTAGAATTCTCATAAATATTTTTTATATTTGTAGAGTTATATTTGGCTTCGAAATACATTGACAAATCTCAATTAAGGGTATTATATTTATCTGCTGAAAGTTCAGTGTATATAGAGGTTCTATAAAAATCTTAGTAATAAAAGAATAGCTAACATGTGCATAGAGTCGAACGCGAAACATACGACATTTATTTTACAATACGAAATATATTAATAAGTTTCATTTCGCTCATACCCAAGCTATTATACTACAATAATCTGTTGAAACAATAAAAAAATGATTGGTCGATCTATTTCCCATTATAAAATCCTCGAAAAACTCGGCGAAGGCGGCATGGGCGTGGTGTACAAAGCCCATGATACCAAACTCGACCGTTATGTAGCCCTGAAGTTCCTGCCGCTCCTCGACGCCTCGGAAGAGGACATCTCCCGCTTCGAGCAGGAAGCCAAAGCGATTTCAGCACTCAATCATCCCTACATTGAAACCATTTTTGATGTAGATGATATCAACGGACAGAAATATCTGGTGCTGGAATATATTCCCGGCGGTACCCTGAAATCCAAACTCAAGAAATTAAAATCTGAAGATAAAAATTTTTCCGTGGCTGAAGTTATAGACTACGGTCTGCAATTGGCAGAGGGTTTAGCACATGCCCACCGCCATCACATTATCCACCGCGATGTGAAGACCGATAATATTCTGCTTACCGAGGAAGGCAAAGTCAAGCTAACCGATTTTGGGTTGGCCAAGCTGCGCGGTACGGTGCATAAAACCAAAACTGGCAGCACCTTAGGTACCTTTAGTTATATGTCACCGGAGCAGATCTGCGGGGAGGAAGTGGACCAGCGTACGGATTTTTTTTCGCTGGGAGTGGTGTTGTATGAGCTGCTCACCTCTCAACTGCCCTTTGCGGGAGAGTATGAAGCTGCGATAATTTATGCAATCCTGAATGAGCATCCCCGGAAGATCAGGTCGGTTAGACCAGAGGTATCGCCAGGGCTGGAGAAAATAATTGACCGTTGTTTGGAGAAAAAGCTGGGCAAACGGTATCAGCAGGCGGAAGAAATTATTGCTGATCTGAAGGCCGTTCAACAAAAGAGCGCCGGAACAATTCAAGTGGAAAAGAAAAAATCAAGACTGCCTCAATATATTGGAATTGGGGTTGTAATTGTGACAGTAATTGTTCTCTGCTACTTATTTTTACTGCCAAAATCAATTCCGGCCCAGGAAAAATCCATTGCCGTGCTTCCATTTATCGACATGAGCCCGCAAAAAGACCAGGAATACTTCTGCGACGGAATGACGGAAGATCTCATAAACCGGTTAAGTAACGTGCAAGGGCTGAAAGTGCCAGCACGGACATCGGTCTTCATGTTAAAAGGTAAGACACCGGATATCCGCGAGGTTGGAGACAAGCTCAAGGTACAGACGGTGTTAGAAGGCAGCATTCAGAAATCGGGCAACCAGCTCCGTATTACAGCGCAGCTCATCAATGTCGCTGATGGCTATCACTTATGGTCGGAGAAGTACGACCGGGAACTGAAGGATGTCTTTAAGATTCAGGATGAGATCTCGTCTGCGATCGTGAATGCCCTGCAGTTAAAGCTCACATCTAAAGAGGAGCAGAGGCTTTCGGAGCACCCTATTGAAAATGTCAAAGCTTACGAATGCTATCTCAAGGCCGAACGTCAGATTTTACGCTTCGATGAAAAGTCACTCGACAGCGCTTTTGTTTATCTAAAGACTGGCATAGACATTATGGGTGACAATGCCCAGCTCTATGCAGGGATGGCATACGCGTGCTGGCAGTATGCCAATATTGGAATCGGCCAGGAGGATTATCTCGAGCGGGCGGAAGAATATGCGCGTAAGGCCCTGGTTTTGAATCCTGACTTGTCGAGCGCCCTTGCCATGCTGGGAATGCTTAGTTATTATGAAGACTATCCGCATAATCTGCACGATCAGTTTCGCTACTTTAAGAAGGCCTTAGCGGCCAATCCCTTCGAACTGAGGGCCCTCACTGGTATGGCGGTTGATTACACACTGATAGACAAGCCCTCGGAAGCTTATGCGATAATAGATAAAATGGAGCACCATGATCCGCTGAATCCCTGGTGGCACTTGATCCGGGGAATCTGCTACTTGTATGATTGCCAGTACGTGCCTGCACTTGAACAATCCCGCATTTATTATCGCGCCGATTCGACAAGCCCCATGGCGCAAGCGCAGTATTCTTGGACATTGGCCTATAATGGCAAGCAGGATGAGGCTCTAGCCGTTATAGATCGGATAGGAAAGGCTAAAAGCAACAATGTGATGACTGTTTTCTCTCTCTTATTGAAATACGCACTCCTCAAGGACAAGGAGAGTGCATTACTCGTGATGAATCCCGATTTCCAGAAGACATGCAGGAGAGATGCCGAATGGTCATACATGGTGGCTAACAGATTATCCCTTCTCGGCGCGAGGGAGGAAGCTTTAGATTGGCTAGAGAATGCCATCAATCGAGGCTTTTTAAACTATACTTTATTTCAGTGTGATCCGCTTCTCGACAATATTCGAGGTGAGGGAAGATTCAAGAGGCTGATGGAACGCGCAAAATACGAATGTGAACATTTTGTAGTGGTGGAATGAGTGGTGCTACAATTTCACATTATATCGAAATCATTTACGATGTGCAAGAAGTCACCATTCGAATTTCGCATTTTCACCAGTAGCGCGTAGGGGAATTGAACCCCTGTTACCGGCGTGAGAGGCCGGCGTCCTAACCGCTAGACGAACGCGCCCTATTTAAGATACAAGAAAAAAGACAAAAGATAAAAAAATGTTTAGCACATATAAATGGAATTAATGCACTAAACTCCTTTTACTCTAACCTTATATTTTTTTCTTTTTTATTTTATCTTTTTTCTTTTTTATTAAAAAAGTACGCCCGGGAGGACTTGAACCCCCAACCTTTTGGTCCGTAGCCAAACGCTCTATCCAATTGAGCTACGGGCGCATATTATAAATGCTTAAATTATAGCAACTTACTCTAATCGTAGTATTTTCTGACCTTAAAAATACCCTGATTTTATAGTAAGATTACTGTAATTTTATTAATTTTAAAATTAAGAATTATTTGTAGATAAATCAACTATCTTTAATATCTCGATATTTGCGCTGAATCCTCATGAGGATTTAAATTCATCTCTATATGCCATTGCAGTTTTGAGGATTCGCTTTAATTTTATAATCTAAAATAGGGAAAACTATGTCAAAACACATTGGAATAGTCTCTTGTAGCGCCGAAGGTGCTGCGCTATGTTATCGGACATTTTGCGCGGAGGCACCAGCTCACATGGGCGAACACATGCACCCGGAGGTATCGATGCATACCCACCCTCTGGGTAATTATCTGGTACACATTCGTTCTGGTAATTGGCAGGAAGTTGCCAGACTCATGCTTTCTTCGGTCCGTAAATTATCGCACATCGGAGCAGAATTCGCTATTTGTCCAGACAACACGATCCATCAAGCTTTCGAGTTAATCATAGCAGAATCTCCTATTCCCTGGCTCCATATCGCAAAAGCTGTTGCTGATGAAGCAAAGAACAAGGGATTTAGTAATCTTGCAATCACAGGTACAAAATATCTGATGACAGGCCCCGTATATCCCGAAACTCTGAAAAAATATAATATCTCATGTCAAATACCGGCCGAAGATGACCGGGAAAGGATCGATACCATTATCTTCAAAGAACTTGTCAATGGAATTTTTCGGGAAGAATCAAGACTGTATTTCAACGAAGTAATACAGAATCTTAAGGAACGTGGATGCGACGCAGTAGTACTCGGTTGTACGGAGATTCCCCTTCTTGTCGATCCCGGCGACTGTCCTTTACCGACATTGGATTCGACACGTTTACTGGCCAGAGCGGCTTTGAAAGAAGCTCTGAGATAAGGACCAAAAAATTACTTCTCCTAAATTTTTATTTAATTTAAATAATAAAGTGCGCTTAATTCATGTCGATTATTATCTATCTTAGAACCAGGGATATTTTTATGGGAAGTAATCGTGAACAGTATGATAAACTTACCGTTCGCAAGATCGTTGATGATATGGTTTATATCGAATATTGTGAACCTACTGCACAAGATGTAGATAAATTACTTCACGATTTAACTAAAATGGGATTTAAAGGAAGAATCCTTGCCTACCCATCTGATTCCCACACCATAACTCGTTCGTTTAAAGATATTGAGGGTATCACATCAGTTGTAAGACGATTTAAAGATAACTTCCAATGTATTGCCGTTGTGACAAAATCCACCGTATCATTTGGGATGGCGAACGTATTTTCAAAACTTGCTGATTGTGAAAATATAAACGTAGGTGTATTCAGAGATTATCAAGACGCACTAAACTGGATTTATTCAATCAGAATGTATCACAATTAGAGCAAGATTTGAATTAGATAGTGCAATAAGCATTATGCCATCTGAAGAACTATCGGAATTATGATGGTGTTGTGTAATTTATTATTTCTTACTTATTAAAATAAGAGATGTCGGTTTATCAATAATTAAATTAAAGAAATTATCTATTATCTTCCCCTCAACCATAAATTTATCAAAGGCAAAGTAGTCGTAATATTCACCATCTATTATATAATGTTCAGTATGGTCTTTGTAGTGCATATGGTTGATGTGTTTTTAACTATAATGTAAAAATTAAACAGCATATATGAAACATTATTTAATAAAACCTGATGTAAAGGCGCACAGGCTTCGCTACGCTCGCCACAGGTTTTTTATAAAATCCTTTATTCGCCGAATTGATATAATACTTCAGTTAGTTTAAATTAGATCTTATTTATAGCTTCATTCAACAGGTTTAGGTAATTATGGCATGAAGACTCATCATCTGTGCATAATTGGTGATTCCCGCAAAATGGTTGAGGTTAGGGATAACTCTGTTCACCTTGTGGCAACTTCTCCCCCCTACTGGCAGTTAAAAGATTATGGTAATAAAGACCAGATAGGGTTTGATCATTCCTATGAGGATTATATCAATAATCTGAACTTGGTATGGAATGAATGCCATCGCGTTCTTCATCCAGGTTGCAGGATGCTGGTTAATATTGGTGATCAATTTGCCAGATCTGTCTATTATGGTCGTTATAAAATAATCCCAATGACTACATGGGTGCCATCCTGTGGCAAAAGAAAACGACCATGAATACGACCGGTGGTGCATCGCTAATGGGTTCATATCCTTTCCCGAGAAATGGTATGGTCGAAATCGATTATGAATTTATTTTACTGTTTAAAAAAGCAGGGAAAGGTCCCAAGGTTAGTAAGCAAATAAAAAATCAATCGGGGCTATTAAAAGAAAAATGGAAAGAATATTTTTCAGGTCACTGGTATTTTGGAGGTGAACGGCAGGATGGGCACGTTGCCATGTTTCCTGTTGAATTACCAAAAAGAGCCATAGAAATGTTTACCTTTGTAGGAGAAACCGTTCTTGATCCTTTTCTCGGCAGTGGCACGACATCCTTGGCAGCACGTTTGACTAATAGAAACTCCATTGGCTATGAAATCAATGCAGACTTTTTACCCCTGATTAGAAATAAAGTAAACACCCCTGATACCGAATTAGGTAGTGAAATAGAATATAGAGAGCAACGGCAGCAATTAGGTATATTCGACTGGCAAAAAGAAATAAAGCAGTTAAAATATATATTTCATGATCCTGTGAAATTTGACAAAAAAATGGATCCAACAAAACTCAGGTTTGGATCAAAGATTAAACATACCGATAATGGCAAAAAATCTTCACGGGAGGTTTACTACATTGTTAAGGACATTCTTGATGTTAATTTAATAAGACTTAATAATAATCAGGTGATAAGACTGATTGGTGTGAATCCAATTGACGAGGTTAAGGCTCAAGCCCTCTCCTATTTACATGAAAAGGTGTTAAAAAAAAAGGTTTATCTTAGATTTGATAAATTAGAGGATGATAGTGACAATAATAGATTAGCGTATGTTTATACCAAAAATAGAATTTCTATCAATTCTTATTTAATCAAAGCTGGGTATGCTGAAGTCGATAGCCAATACTCCTTTAAATATAAATCAAAGTATAATAGCCTCTCAGGAGATTGATGGTTTTATTGATGATACTATAAGCAGAGCCATTGATTTTCTCTCCTATTACCTGATTTATAGGAGGATAATGCACTTTATCTGTCATCTTTAAGTTCCAGAATTTGTTCAGCTATAACCAGGTGATTCATAAGCTTTTGATACGGGACATCCTGTACTGTTATATCATCATCGATCGCCAGCGCAGCTGCTATGGCAGCAGATTGTCCCAGGACCATAAATACCGGTTCCATGCGAATTGATCCAAAGGCAATATGAGAAGCAGACAGGCATACCGGTACAATCAGATTTGAACACTCCTCTGTTTTAGGCACAATTGAGAAATAATCTATGGGATAAGGAACAAAACCGCCTATCTGGACGTCCCCCTCGTTCTTCACATAACCACTGGCATCGATATAGCGCTGAACATTATGCGAATCCATTGTATAAGCAGCCAATCCTATAGCCCTCGGTGCTGTGCGTGTACCACGACAATTGTGTTCGGTCATTATATAATCACTAACCATTCTTCTCGCTTCACGGATATAAAGTTGATGAGACCAATGACCATTGTCCAAAAATTCATCTTTGGCCAAACCCCAACGCTGAACTTCCTCACGAATTTTCTCCGGTACCCTGGGATGATTGGCCAGAGTCCACACAAGCCCTTGCTGATAGATAAGATGCAATTTATAAATCTTCTCTCTGGTGGCATAATCCACTCCAGGCCAGTGGTAATTTTGACCAATATAATCGGTCGAAACACCCATATTATTATTAGTGTCGGTCTTACGGTTGGGCATTCTACTGCTGTGCCACGGTACTCTATTTTCGCCGGCCTCAAAATTGCGTAACAGGAGCTCATACTGTAATGGGTCATATCCATCCGGTTTTTCAAAGGAAATCTTGTTTTCAGGTATATCCGTCAGGCACATGCGAAAGCAATAAGCCTGGACGCGCATGTCGCCACTTCCTTCCTCTCCCGGCCCCGCAGGATCGATTCCAGGCAGTAAGCCAGCAGTCGGATTACCAGGTTCAATGTAGGGAGAAACAAAATCCATCAATTGGTGATAAATGGCATTTTTTGTCTGAACGCCGTTGAGTTTCTCCCCATATTCACTATTCGACTCACGACCCACAGTATAAGACACGCC
>SMTZ1_10017381_pt1 | contig 16049 bp, 13 predicted proteins | sample DeeMarSWOR136_30_FD_25667 | JGI IMG/M metagenome (IMG submission 25667)
CGTGACAGATTTTCGGCGCCTTACCCCTGAAAAACGCCTCAAAACCCTTTATAAAATCTGTTGGCACCGCCAAGAAACCGGGATCAGAGCGCTTGAGCCTCAGCAGATAGTCCATAAGCCGAGAAACTTGTTTGTCAGATAGAGTGTTTTCGGCTGGCGGTGGATAGGGATGAATGGGCTGAACCTGAGCGAAGTCAACTAAGCTGCGGAGTTCCTCAATGAATTGGGGCAAAATGTCGATGTTCCATGGAGTGGCAACGCTGTTTACCCCCACCTTTACATCATGAGCCTTCAGCAAACGTATTGCTTCAACTGCCTTATTGTAGGTTCCTGGAACTGCCCTTATTTTGTCATGAACCTCTTTGGGTCCGTCAAGGGAGACAACAACCGCATCAAAGACATCCGCCACCTCAGAGACCCTGCTCTCGTTCAGAAGTGTTCCGTTGGTGTTCATGCTCACCAAACATCCATATGATACAGCTCTCTTGGCAAGGACATTCAAGTCTTTGCGCAGGAGGGGTTCGCCTCCGCTGAGGTCAAAAAAGGGGACGCCTAAACCACAAACCGCATCTATGGCTGCTAAAGCCTTCTCTGTTGAGAGTTCCGGGATGTCTGTTTTCCACCATTCGCAGAAGACGCATTTCATGTTGCATCTGCCAGTTACGTTGTAGGATGCGAAGAGGGGCGTGGGTTTTTTTGCCTTGAACTTGAGGAATCCGGTGAGTATTTTGGCGGTTAATTGATTAGGTTTCATTGTCACCCTCCCCAATTTTTAGTTCAGAGAAATAAATAACTTCGGAGATCAGCGATTTTTCTGTATGCTTTATTTTGGCAATTTAGTTTTTCTGCTTTATTCGTTCATACATTTTTTCTAGGGTCCAGCGGATGGACGATTTCAGTTCCCGGGATCTCTCGCGTCTGAGGTTGCTGATGGTTATCTCCCTGAGTATGTTTCCATCTTGTTTGATGTTGTATGATAATATTTTTTCTGGGTCTATCTTGCCTTTGCTGGCGTCTTCTTTATCTTTCTCCTGCATCTTCGCCAAAACCCGTTCCACAAAAAAGGATGTGAACGGTGGAGTGCTGATGTCAAAGTTTTTGTCTTCTGCTAAGGTAATTTGTATCGAATCTTTTTCAATATAAAATTGGGCTAATAGATCTCCAGTCACAGTCTTTAGTGGAATACCCCTTTTCTGTGGTTTAATGGGAGACGGCTGTGGTGTCTCCTGTTTCGGAGGGGGCTGAATTGGCTTAGTGATTTCGGCTCTCTTGAAGCCTTCCTTAATCAGGGTTGTGTCTATCAAACTAAGCAACGTTTTGAGTTCATCCATTTCTGTTTCCATATCTTCTACTCGTTTTTCTAGGAGAGCGCGAAGCTGAGCGATCTTCTTAATTTTCTCTTTTTCCTCTTCACTCATCATTTATTCCCTTCAAGCAAACCATAATTTTCTGGTCTAAGCTTACATGAACATGTTATTATCCATAAGAAATATGATAGAAGCGCTTTTAAGTTTGGTTTATCCCAGAAAATAAATTGTTTTTTTCAAACTTCCGTTATACAATGTTAGTTTTGCGATTTGTGCACTTTTAGTTTTACGTTGTCAGAGTGGGCATTTTGTTGATAGGCTTAAATTGCAGGTCCCATTCTTCTTCCAAAAATTGTTCAAATTCCTTGAAGGCGCTGCTTTCCGTTTCGTTAAACTTTCGGCAGATATTCTCGCCAGTGTAGACGAAGCTTAGGTCAAATATGGCGGTTTTCTTTTTTAATTCAGGATTTTCCTTCACTTGTGATATCAAGAATTCGGGTGGTCTTTCTTGGAACAACCATGCTATGTATGAGATGTCCACCACCTCGTAGAAGGTGCCGCGACGGATTCCGCATTTGTGGTTTGATGCGATTCTTTTAAACGTGGATGGGTGGATGGTTTGCGTCCAAAGAAAACTATGGTATTTTCCATCGTCTGTTTTAACCCAGTCTTCGGTTTCACAAGTCTCCCAGCCATTCAATCGGCACCTCTCCTTAAAACAATCGATGAGACTCCAGATTGTGGGAAAAGGTAAATTCATTGCTATTTCCTAGTAGATATCTATAGAAGATTATTCTGTTAATATGGATTTAAGGTTAATTGACAGGAATCTCGAAAAAATGTAGTTTAAAGCCATAAAAATTGAACAAGTGTAGGAGTGGTCACTTATTATATTACATTTTTCTATAAAAGAGGATTGAATCCGTAAACTTGAAGCTTGAAAATTTTACGAAAAAATGTTGATAAATCTACATTTTTCCGACAGAAAACAATAAATTAGCAAACCTGAAACTTATTCAATATATTAAAGGTTTGGACGATGAAGCTGAAAAACCAAACGATTTCTCTCGATTCTTTAGACTGGGAAATATTAAAAGCGCTCCAAGAAAATTCGAAGCAGACCTACTCTGAGGTTGGTCGCCAATTAGGTGTAGCCCACTCTACGGTTTATGATCGAATAAGAAAGATGGAGAAAAACGGAGTCATCAAGAAATGGACCGTTGACCTTGACCTTGAAAAAATCGGTGTGAATTACATGATGGCTCGCATGACCGTTTACACCGACCCAAAAGAAAGCGAGAATGTGGCCAAGGAACTGTCAGAGGTTAAGGAGGTTTTGGAGGTTTCGATGTCACTTTCTGAGGAATTGTTGATAATTGCGAAGGTGATTGCCAGAGACCAGGATGAACTGCATTCTTTTATAGCAAAAAAGGTTGCGCCCCTTCAAGGAGTGCTGAGAATCCGAACTTCAATTGTCACAAAAAAAATCAAAGAAGAAAGATTCCTCATCGAGAAAAAATGAAAACTATAAAAGATTTGGAATCTATAATTAAGATAGAATAGAGACTGCTTCTCAGTATAAAGGAGAACTTAACGCTTTGGTGTCTTCATCTTCAACCCGAATTCTTCGAACTCTGCCAAGAAAGAACGCTTTCTATTTCTTCACTTCTGTCGGGAACTACACGGGTCAAAGCGCGATGTCCTTGGAAGAGTTTGCAAACAAAATAAGAGAGGTTGAAACTACGTCTTTGGAGTTCCACTTTTATCGAGGAGATTTTGAAAAATGGACGGCTGAAGTTCTCGAGGACAGCGAATTAACGAGGAGAATAGGCGCCGTGAAACTTCTAGAACCCGTCGGGAACCACCTTCGGGATCAATTAGATTTCACGGTTTCAAAACGTCTTGAGGAACTGAAAAGCGCTTAGTAGTTGAATGGCTAGCCTTCTATCTTTTTTAGTTGGCTTCTGTACATTTCAACAATTTCTTTGATGGTTGTTGTGTCCTCTGGGGATTTATCCACTCTGTATTTCCCTGTGAAACGCGGGAATCTTATGGCTAGTCCGCTTTTTTCGCGTATTACATTCATGGCGCATGTGTGAACTGGACTAAGAGTTAACTCCGCGCCTTTGATTTCTATGACGACAGCTGGCTCAAACCAAACATCCACATCGAGGGTTGAATCGACCCGAGGATGTTTATGGCTTATTTTGTGTTTGTTCAGCAGTTTTGGCAGCTTTTTAAGGTCTGCGTCAGTGAATCCGGTTCCAACTTTTGTTACTGTCTCGAAGATGTCCTTGTCTGGGTTGTATGCTGCTAGAAGATATGTTCCGTATGTTCCAGCGCGTTTCCCTCTTCCATGAAAGGCTCCTACTACCACCAAGTCAACGGTATCAGTCATTTCGCTCTTGTAATCGCGTTTGTATTTTATCCAGAGCCAGCCTCTTGCCCCTGCCTGATAAACAGAATCCTCATTCACGGATTTACACATTATTCCCTCACTTCCGCTTTCCACAGTCTTCTCGAAGAACAGTTCCAGCTGCTCTGGATCTTCCGCGATTATACTCTCTGCCACCTTGACATTGTCGGTTTGTTCAATAACTTTCTCAAGATATTTATGACGGACAGGGTATGGTTGCAGTGTCAGGTCTTTTCCGTCAACATATAGAACGTCAAACATGAAGAGCATGATTGGGTAATCTTTCATAGCTTCTTTTACTCCGTATTTTCGTCTGCGGTGCATAAGCTCCTGAAATGGTTTCATTTCGCTTGTTTCTGGGTCAACGGCAACGGCTTCAGCTTCCACAATAGCTTCCTCAGCCTTAACATGCTTCCGAACATATTCGACTCCGTCCGGATATTGGTCTGTAATGTTTTCTAGACGACGAGAAAAAAGAATGACGTGATCCTTCTTCTTGTGTGCCTGTATCCGCTCGCCATCATACTTGTATTCAGCATTGCATTTTCCTCCAAGCTTCTCAAGAATCTCCTCAGACGAACTCAGCCGCTCAGCAAGCATTGGGCGAATCGGCTCCCCAGGAATCACCTCGAACTTTTTGATTCGCTCAATTCCCTCCTCGGCAACAATCTTCGCGACTCTGCCCAAATCAGACGAAATGTTGTAGGCACGCTCAAGCTGTTCACGGGTCTCTTTTCCGCCGCCAAAAGCTACTGCCAAAGCGTCTAGTACTGTCATGTCAGCGATTCCCAATCTTAGGTTGCCTGTCACTGTTCGAATTATGTACTTTGCCTCGTTTGGAGAAGCGTCTGATAGCAGACCCGCTAGGAGACTTAACTTGAGGTCCACTGACCCCGAGCCTGTAGAATTTGCCATCTTGTCCAACGTTTCGTAAACTCTCTCAACAGTCAACGGTTTCGGAAAAAAGGAAACTTGAGTCTTCTTTTCCATGAATTTTTGGGCTGTTTCTCCAAGGTCCCCAGTTTGTTGCATGTCTTCTTCTATATCTTTTTCTCGGTGACCCGCTGCCCTAGCAACTGCGCGTATGGCCAGTTTTTCTGCGACTCCAATTTCTATTCCCACAAAATCTGGGTACAATTTTCCCTGCGTCAAATACACAACCCTGTCGATGAGATTCGTTGGAGTTTCTTTGAGAAGTTCAACTAGATAATCGGTCATTTCAAGCCTTTTTGTTGTTGCTTCAATCTTTTGGTAAGCGTCTGCTATCCGGGAGTACCTCACTTGAAACTTCCTCACAACTAAGAAGGGCTTGCGATATATTAAATGTTAAATCTTTAGCTAACTAATGATTTGAAGATTGTAAGAAACAATGGAATCCAAATCTTCTGCTGAATCAACGGTATCTGCGTTTCCACGAAAAACAGCTAAAAACCAGAGCCAACTCTTACATTTGAGGAGTAAAGTTTAGCCTCCACACAGGTCAATTTTTCTTGACCTGCTAGTGACGCGGTTTGGTCAAGATTTCTTGACAAAAAGCCCTAAAAGATGCTTTTATAATAGACTTTTAGTGCGTAAAGAATTTCAAATGTAATAATAAAATCTGTAACATATAGAAATGTTTCGGGATGGTAAACCTGAATAAACTGAAGGGCTTTTTGGCTGTTTTTCTAGTATGTGTTCTCGCCTTATCCTATCAGGCTCCAGAAGTTCACGCTGAGTTTTCTCCTGAAGTGAATCAGTTGCTTGATTTTTTCCAAGAAGTATTAAGGATAGATATTTCGGAATGCACAGTAAGTGTTTCTCACGACGACGGAGACAACAGTCCTGAGTTGGGCATTCGAGGAGAAAAGCGAGGAAAAATTTCTTTAAATTTCAACGAAGGTGGTACTGTAGATTCCTTGTTCAATTTCAAAGGTGAATATCTTGAATGGTGCTTGATATATTATGATATCAACAACGAGAATCCCATCTCTTACATAGAGGAGCCCTCGGACGACCTTTTTGAACTGGCGCTAAGATTCATGGAAAGATATGAGGAGTTCACAAAAGATCCGATTGTTGGCGAAATGAAAGAACTGTTGGAATCAAACAGTGACCTACAACCCGGCTCGAAGACGGAGGGTAATATTAAGTTTACAGTATCAGATAGAGAAGTGCCGGATTTTTCTTGGAGCTACACACTCGAAAATGAAGACTATAGCCTGCTTAGAGTAGGTTTCTTTGATCCGCCTCACATCTTTTCGTTGGGTGACAGTCGATGGAGATTCAATCTGGACAGTTCAGTTTTCCCTAAGTACGAACCGTTAGTTCCAAACTCTAATCTGGAATTAAACGCATCACCGCCTTTGTTAGAGTCTCCTGCAAGCGGCGAGCTTGCTCAAACAGAAAATGTTTCACCCGAAGATTTTGCTACTAATTCAGCTTTCATAAATATCATCATAATGATCATAATATTAACAATTCCCGTTCTCACTGTTGCTACTTTCATTAAAAGAAAACAGGGCAAGGTTATTCCTGATATGCCAATTGCTTTTGTCTACTCCAAGTGCTCGTTTAGAAAAGATTCGGGTATCCATTTTAGAGGAAGCAGATTGAGTAAAAAAATTGCATTGACAATAATTTTCGTGTTAATGTTACAGTTCACCATAAATATCCAGTCCATTAATGTTGTACAAGCCAATTTCATGTTTCCTCCCCTGCAAGTAATCCGCATTGAAAGTGATGGAAGCATCACGCCAGCCAACGTACCCCTAAAACAGGTTAGTAATGTCTACTCTTTTAGCGGGAACATAATCAATCACGTAATCAACGTTCAGCGTGATAACATCATAATTGATGGAGCAGGCTACACACTTCAGAAATCAATACCTGCTTATAGCAGCCAAAATGGAATTGCCTTAACTAACCTAACTAACGTAACCATACGTAACTTGGAAATATGCGGATTCGATAATGGAGTTTTCATCAGCGAATCCACCAACTGTAACGTCAGCGGGAACAGCTTTTTGAACAACAGCTATGGCGTAGTTTTAGCTGATCACGCTACCAGTAACTACATTTCTGGTAACAACTTCACATCTGGTGGAGTTTCAATTAGTTATTCCACAAATAATGTGTTAAGAGACAACTCCATGGAAGGCGATGGACTCCATTTCTCGATTGCATGTGAAAATGTGGAATCAGCGTCCGACTTTGTCAACGATGTTGATGCATCTAACACGATAAATGGCAAAGAAATCTATTATTGGATAAACCAGCACAATCGTACTGTACCCTCCACTGCGGGTTATGTGGCTTTAATCAATTGTAGTGGAATAATTGTAGAGAACTTGAACGGAGTACTGTTGCTATTTACTTCAAACTCGCAAATCGCAAACAACACTATAGTAGGTAACAACAGAGGATTAGTTCTTTACAGGTCAGAAGACAATAGCTTCCTTTCAAATAATATTGTAAAAAGTACCTATGGAATACTTTCCTATTCTCCCAAAAACAGCTTCAAAAATAATTATCTGGAAAACAACACATACGATGTAAATTTTGAGGATCGTTTCATCGACGAGTTCGATTACTCAAACATTGTTGATGGTACACCCATATGCTACTGGAGCTGGAAAAGTGACAAGGTTATTCCGACAAACGTTGGTTATGTCGTGCTTATGAGTTGCTCCAACATTACTATCCAGAATCTAAATATCAGTCACCGGAGACAAGGCATGCTATTAGTGGGACTTACTAACTCTGTAATCACAAACAATATTGTAGCCAACAACAGTGAAGGCATCATCCTGAAAGGCTCTTCGAATAACCTGATTAAAGCAAATCTTGTAGAAAATAACTCCGAAGCAGTGTATCTTGAAACCTCACATTCAAACAACTTTTATGGAAACAGAATCACCTATAACTCCAATTCCGCAGTTCATTTTGAAGATTCTAGCAATAACACCATTTCGGACAATTACATAGCTCATAGCGGGAAAGGCTTTATTCTAAATTGGTAACAATATTGCTTGGAGCAGAAGCTGGGCTATTATGATAACTGGCTCGGTGGGTTACAACAAAATCCACCATAACGACTTCGTCAATAACATGGGTGGGACATTTCAGACTTATCCCGGAAGCAAAACTCGCAACTCATGGGACGACGGTAATGAGGGCAATTTCTGGAGCGATTACCAACGGCGATACCCCATGGCTGAAGAAGTAGAAGATTACGAATCAAACACGCTGCCTCTTGTTTTCTTCTCTACTGCTCCTGAATTATGGATGGGCTACAGTTTGGACAGCCAACAAAACGTAACTGTTCAGGGTGAGGTTGTCTTAGAGAATCTCGCAGAAGGAACACACAGACTAACGGTTTATGCTGGACAAAATGAGAGTGGCGTTTGTGCTTCTGAAACAGTTTACTTTACCATAAACGAAACTGAAACAACTAACCAACCGAACCAGAACAGATAGAACCCGAATCTATACACCAAGAACCAACCAATAACAAACAGACAGCGCCTGAACTAACAGAAAACACAGAAGCATCCCTGCCCAGCACAGAACTGGCAATCATCGTAGCAGTTGCAGTCACCTGCATCATAGGCATAGTTAGTTTCTTGACACGAAGAAAACGAAATAAACTCGTTTTAGCATACACATAGTGTTCTATACTCTATATGGTTCCTTCCTTTCCTTTTCCATATAGGATATAGGTAGTACCTAAACCGTGTATACACCTCACAGGCCGTTCGTCGTTGGTAGTCGTTTGGCCCGTCGTTAGTCGTTTCGGTTGCCCCCGTCGCCGTCCGTCGTTCAGGTCGTCCGTCGTTGGTTGGTCGAGTTAAATTTTAACCCCCACATTTTACATTGTTAATTTCCAGAAAATGATATTTGTTAGATGATTTTTGTTGTTCACGAAGAGTCTAAACCCGCTAACCCAAATAATATCCAAACCAACTATTTGGTAAACACATAATAAAGAGACCTGAATAGCACAGCATTTAATCACCAAAATCTCTTATTTCACTTAACCGCAACAACCAAATAATACTGAACTAATATGCAGTAGAAGCAGGAAGGAGATGCTGATGGCAGATTATAAAGTTAAAGATCAGAAATTGGCTCCTCAGGGAGCACTGCTCGTTGAGTGGGCAGCAAAGCACATGCCAGTATTAGTCCAGGTCAGAAGCCGGTTCGAAAAAGAAAAACCCCTAAAAAACGTCACGGTGGGTGCATGTCTTCATGTGACCAAGGAGACAGCTGTTCTTGCAGAGACTCTTAAGGCTGGAGGCGCAAAAGTTGCCCTGTGCGGATCCAATCCCCTTTCTACCCAAGACGAAGTGGCAGCATACCTTGCCGAGAAAGGAATAAACGTGTATGCTTGGCGCGATCAAGCAACCGACGAATATTTCTGGTGCATAAACAAGGTACTCGACTATAAGCTCCAAGTTACGTTAGATGACGGAGCTGACTTGGTGGGCACTCTCCACAAGGAAAGAACGGAACTGTTAGCTAATGTAACTGGGGGAACAGAAGAAACCACCACAGGTGTCATACGTTTGCGGGCTATGGAAAAGGACGGGGCACTAAAATATCCCATTATAGCCGTAAACGACGCGTACACTAAATACCTGTTTGACAACCGATACGGCACTGGACAGAGCACAATAGACGGGATTCTCCGTTCTACAAGTCTTTTGTTGGCGGGAAAAAACTTTGTTGTAGCTGGTTACGGATGGTGTGGCAGAGGCTTAGCCATGCGAGCCAAGGGCATGGGCGCCCAAGTTATAGTTACAGAGATTGATCCAACAAAGGCTCTGGAAGCTATTATGGACGGTTTCCGTGTGATGCCCATGAATGAGGCGGCGAAGATCGGAGATGTTTTCGTAACGCTCACCGGAGACATCAGCGTTATCCGGAAGGAGCATATGCTGAAGATGAAGGATGGCGCCATAATCGCAAACAGTGGGCACTTCAACGTTGAGATTAACATACCCGATTTGGAGAGCCTGTCGTCTTCCAAGAGAACTGTGCGACCAAATCTGGAAGAGTACAGTCTGAAGGATGGAAGAAAAGTTTATTTGTTGGCTGAGGGGAGACTGGTGAACCTTGCCGCGGCAGAGGGTCATCCGTCAGAGGTTATGGATATGTCTTTTTCGAATCAAGCTTTGTCTGTTGAGTACCTGTTGAAACATAGAGGACTAGAAACTAAGGTTTACCGAGTGCCCAAAGAGATAGATGAGCTTGTGGCAGGTCTGAAATTGAAGGCTATGAAAGTGGAAATTGATGAGCTTACTGAAGAACAGAAAAGGTATTTGGCTACTTGGGAAGCGGGAACTATCTGATTTGACAATAAAGCTTATAATAGGGTTTTAGATAGAATTGGCTACATTGTGGTGAATAATAGATGGTTAGTAAAGATCAAGCGTTGGATACGTTGTCGCGCTCTTCGGATATGAACAAGTAATTCAACCAATTCTTGACTTGGGACCAGCAAGCGACATTCAATTCTGGCTGGTTGCAGTTCCAGTACTGATCGCTTTTGTTGCAGTTTTAGCGATAGGAGCATGGATCGGCTGGACAATGGGCACTACTCCGCCTCCGAGACCAATCGAAGAGATTGAATCCGAAAGCACAACAGAATAAGAGAAAAACAATTATTCTTTTCCTCTTTCTTTCATATTTTGGTAGTGTTTAGATTGAATAGAATTAAAGGAATAGTGCTTTGTGGAGGAAGAGGCACACGACTTCGTCCCCTTACGCATTACATACAAAAAACCATGGTTCCTTTGGGAGTGAAACAGAAGCCGCTGCTAGAATATGTGGTTCGCCTATTCAATTTTCACGGAATCAAAGACTTGGTTTTTCTGGTCAACTATAAGGCAGAGCAGATTATGAACTACTTTGAGGATGGTTCCAGATTTAACGTAAAAATCTCCTACGTGGAGGATGATCCCTCTTCAAAGGGAACTGGCGGTGCCGTGTTGAACGCCTACAATAAGGGTGCAGTGAATATCACGGACACTTTGCTTGTGTATTACGGAGATATCATAACAAACATGAACCTCACAGACCTGTTACAGTACCACAGAGCCAAACAGGCTTGGGGAACGATTGCCTTATCCTCAGGCTTCAAAGTTAGAGTTGGGCTGGCAAATCTGGACAGTGATGGGAAGATTCTTGGATTTGAGGAGAAGCCTACTTTGGAGAAACCGGTGAGCGTGGGAATTTCTGTTTTGAAGGGAGAGATGCTTGAGGATATGAAACGTTTGAAGGGAGAAAAGCAGGAATTAGATCTGATGGGAGAAGTATTCTCTCATCTTCTAGAAGTTGGCAAACCAGTTTACGGCTATGTTTCAAAGGCTTTTTGGTATGACGTTCTCAGCACCGAAGCCTACGAGAAATTGGATCCTGAACTTGTCAATGAAACTTTTAGGGAGATTCTGGGCTAGACGAAAAAAAGGTTATTCCTGCAAGAATTGCAGCTTTCTCTTTCCCGGCTGACTGGTTCTCCTTTTTATTGTTTCTTCATAACTTTTATAAACACTCATTGGCGTTAGTAGCTTTATTGCTGGTGATTCATTGGAGCCAAGTAGAAAACCTTTGAATGCGTTAACAAAACAGTTGAACAATTACGTGTCCATTGTCTTAAAGAACGGAGTTGAATATAGAGGCACCATGGTTCGCTGTGACAGCCACATGAACTTGTTGCTGGAGAAGGCTACCGAACGAGTTAAAGATCAATTGATTGCCAACTACGGAAGCATCCTCCTCAGAGGAAACAATATCCTATACATCTGTACAGACGTGCCCCGCGAAAAATAAACTAAGTATTCAGGTTTCCAGTTCAATCTCGTGCCGCCAACTTAGTTTTTGGAATTCTCTTGGACATAGTTTAAGGCATCTTTCAGGCTTTTTTTCAGCCCGTGTTTGCGTTGGAAAAAGGTTATAACGTTTCGTATGTCTCTTTCTAGAAGTTGCTTAGCGTTTGGGTGTTTTGTGGAGACGTTTTGTGGCCAGTCTATTATGAGAATGTGCTGGTTTGGCTGGAGGATGATGTTGAAGGGGCTGAGGTCTCCGTGGATAATATGGGCGTCTCTGTAAGCTCTTCTCACGTTAACCAGTATCTCGTTATATACAGCTTTGGCGTCTGCCAGTTTTGGGTGATGATAAAGTTCTGCGCCTTCTATCATGCCCATGACCAAGACATGGCGGGTCTGTTTGATGGGCTCTGGGACAGCTACGCCCTTTGGATAGAGCAGTTTCAGGGCTGTGTATTCTTTTTTGGCCGCGATTCTGGATTGGTGGTGCCAGTCGGGCGTGTAGCTGTATTTGATTGTGTAGTTTCGTTTTTGTTTGGTTTTTTTGAAGCTTGTTCTGCCTAGGCGATGAAATTTGAGTGCCACTTGCTGTTGGTTTGGTGTGAGGGCGTCGTAGACGTCTGATTCTTTTCCTACGCCTAATGGTTTGCCGAAAGCCTCGATTATGTTATCTTTTACGAGGGCGTTTATGGCTAGGGTGTCGTATCCTGCTGTTGTGAGGCTGTAGCCGGTGTAGTGTTCTCGCCAGCCTTGCAGTAAGCCCTTTTTTATGAGAATTGGTAACCGATACTCTATTTCTGAGAGTGGAAGCTTTGCCTGTTTGTGGATGGCGTCTTTTGGTGCATGTTCATAATTTTTCATTTGCTGCTCGATGGCTTGCAGTATCTTTAGGTCTTCTGGTTCAAGTTCACGAAAGGCTCGCACAGCAATATCAACGGCTGACATACCAAACAATTAATGGTGAGAGAACACTTAAGGAGTTTACCGAATACAAGTTCAAAAAGCAGATTTTGTGGTTATAGGAAAAGGACCATTCTGTACTCGTCTCGGTATTTGCCGTTTATGCAGCTTTCTTTGCAGAGTTTTCCTTCTATCGTAAAGCCTGCTTTCTTGTACACGTTGATGGCTCGGTCATTGTCGGTGCTTACTTGGAGCCAAACTTTATGCAGCTTTTTCGTACGGGCAATGTCAATCAAGTGATTTAGCAATGCTGTGCCTATGCCCATGTTCTGATAATCGTCGTGCACTGTAAGTCCCAATTCTGCCTTATGTTTGAGAGTTTCCTGCGGGTTGAATTTTAGTGATGCTGATCCAATAATTTGCTGCTCATTTTTTTCTTCTATGACTGCAACAATCGCTAACACTTCGTTATAGTTTATGTTATGTGTCCAGCTTTCTACCCTTTCTCTAGTGAAGGGAGGAAGCAAGTTTGATGCACTTTCTTCTGACAGCGTCGAAAACATTTCCCACAACATTTCCGTATCACCAGATTGTTCTGGACGAAAAACTACTTTCTTGCCATTTTTAGCTGTGAATTCAGTTTCCCATTCATTAGGGTAATCCATATCTATTCCTTCCGGTTTATTTGCGCTAAACGGATAATCTGTCTAACTGTTCTCAGGATAAAACTTTACATCACTAACCAAAATTCGGGTTTTGAATTTCAGAATTTGTTTGTTATTTTCTCTAAAAACTGTATTTAGATAAGTTTATTTTGGTTGCTGACAGGAATATTATGTATATGGTGATTTTGATGGCAGAAAAAACAGATGAAATTAGATTACCATTGATTGGCGAAAAAGCACCCGACTTCGAAGCTGCCACAACTCAGGGAACTTTGAGGCTCTCAGATTTCGAGGGAAGCTGGCTTGTCCTGTTCTCGCATCCCGCAGATTTCACGCCAGTCTGCACAACAGAGTTCATCGCCTTTTCCGAGATTTACGACGAACTGAAGAAAAGGAACACTGAACTTCTTGGCTTAAGCGTTGACAGCGTCTCCTCCCACATCGCATGGATAAGAAACGTTGAAGAAAAGATGGGAGTAAAGATTCCTTTCCCAATAATCGCAGACCTGAACAAGGAAGTGTCCCAAAAGTTCGGTATGATACACCCGTCACAAAGCAAAACCGAAACGGTTCGTTGCGTCTTCATCATAGATGCTGAAAGCAAAATCAGAACCATTCTATACTATCCATTAACGACTGGCAGAAACATGAAAGAAATCTTGCGGATCATTGATGCTTTACAGACCACGGACAAAAATAAGGTGGCTACGCCTGCAAACTGGCAACCCGGCGACCCTGTTGTTGTTCCTCCACCCGGTACAACTGAGCAAGCTGAAGAGAGAACCAAAGAAGGCTACGACTGCAAGGATTGGTACCTCTGCTTCAAGAAGCTGTGATCGCCTTGCCGTGCGTATCTGCGGATGGGAAACCCACCAAAAGCGGTATTGCCACATTGTCTGCTTTGAAGAGTGGAGCTTCTACACCTAAGGCTGTTGCAGAAATTACGGGACATCCTCTATTCCGAGTTAGAAGTGGGCTCAGGGAACTCATTAACGCTGGATTCGTAAAGCAGGTGGATGACAATTATCAACTGACCGCAGAAGGAAGCAAGCTAGTACCGTAATGGTGCCGTTTCGTTTCCTCTTTTTTTGAGTCTTTGTTTAGTTTTGCTTTGGTTGATTGTTATTGCGAATGTGCCGCAGCTGTTTCGAAGAACATCTATAGTCTATATAGATTACTGGGTTAATGTATATATTATCCGCTCAGTTATTGAAAAACATGCAGAAAACAAAAATGAACACAGTTGGAGGTGAGTGTGGAATGAGATGCTCTAACTGTAACTCGGAAATGAAAATAGACAAAGAACGCGGCTACATGAAACAATACAGATGCGACGTCTGCAGAAGAGTAGAAACCTTATGGACCGTATGCGTAACCGCGTAAACTCCCAATTAGAAAATAGTTTTTCTTCAAATATAAACTAAGCCTCAATCACGTTTTGGCTGTTTTTACGATTCCAGTTTTATCCGAAAAAACTTGCCAGTTTAGGCTTAAAACTCGGGTTCCCCTAATCCAGAAGTAAGGGACAACTTAATTTTACAGTTCAACAATTTTGATGGTTTCCAGTGACCTTGTAACCATTACTTCTATGTCCAACTTCTCTTCAGTTTTGAGAACTTCTTCTAGCTTTGCTTTTGTGGATGGCTGGTAAGGAACTGCTGTGCATGCTCCCGCCTTCTTGGTTGAAACCTTGTATGTTCCAATCTTCCTTGCGATTGCCTCAGTTTCTTCCTTGTCAAAACCCAGTAATGGTCTATGAACCGGATACTCTTTGACCACAGAATTGAGCACCCGCAGGTTAGTTAATGTTTGGCTAGCCTGCTCGCCTATGGCTTCTCCAGTAACGATTCCCTCAGCCCTCAACGAGTCTGCCAACCGCTCAGCTATTCGATACATCATACGTTTACAGAGCAGACACGAGTATTTTCTGTTGGTTTCCATGATTTGCTTCAGGTTTTCGCCGTGCTGAACCACGTAAACCTTTCTGGGGAACCCAATCGCCCAACTGAACAGCACCTCAGCGACGCGATAGGCTCGTTCTGCTGTGGTTTCATCCGCGAAGGGACTGTTGTCAAAATAAACGGGCACAACGGGGCTGCCTCGTTTCATAACCAACCACAACCCAACCGCTGAATCTATTCCTCCGCTAAACAAGCCAACAAGTTTAGGTTGAGTGCCAAGAGGCATGCCGCCAACAGCCTCAATCACCTGCGAGTAAACGAAGGCTTGGTCATCTCTAACCTCCACACCCAAAATCACGTCAGGATTACCCAAATCAACGCTTAAGCCCAGTTTCTCACCGAACTCATCAAGGACCCGCTGACCCAGCAACTTGCGGATATCAGCGCTCGAATAGCTTTGTTTGCCAACGCGTTTACATTTAACAGCAAAACGGTCTCCTTCCTTTAACACGATGCCCGCCAAGAACAGGCTCTTGTCGATTAAGTCATCAAGTTTAGAGGAGGTTTCCATCGCCGGAGAAACCGAGGAGATTCCGAAAACTCTTGCCAGTCTATTTGCCGCCTCCACTGCTGAACCAGTTTTAAGATAAAATCTGCCGTGTCTACGAACAAGCTCACTGTATGGAACGCTGTAATGTTTCAAAGTTTTTTTCAGGTTTCTGGCTAACCGCTTCTCGTAATATTTTCGGGTCCAAACTTTTTTGAGCCACAGCTCTCCGCTGAAGCGAATGATAACGGAGTCATGCACGTTTTTTAGGGCAGTTTCCACTTGGGTCCCTCAGCAGTGTCCTCTATCGCCAAACCTAACTTTTTCATTCTTGCCCTGATCTCATCCGACAAACCGTAATCTCCTTTTTTGCGCAGCTCCTCCCTCACATCAAACAGAAGCTGCACCAGGTCATCAGCTATCTTCTCGCCAATCTGCTTAGTTTTCTCTTTCTGAAAGAGACCCAGCACCTTTCCCAGCTCCGAAAAACAGTCATAAACCTTCT
>SMTZ1_10003380_pt1 | contig 16044 bp, 11 predicted proteins | sample DeeMarSWOR136_30_FD_25667 | JGI IMG/M metagenome (IMG submission 25667)
CCCCAACGAAGCCCGCACCTACGCCCACGAGTTGTTCAAGCTCAAAATCAAGGGTTTCCCGGTCGAGCGGCTGCTGATCGAGCCGAAACTGGACATCGCCAGCGAGTACTACCTCGGCATCACTATCGACCGCGCCGCCTACAAGATCGCCGTGATCGCCTCCGGTGAGGGTGGGGTTGATATCGAAGAAACCGCCGCCACAGCGCCGGAGAAAATCGTCCGCAAGTCGTACTCGGTTCACGAGCCGCTCTATACCTTCGACGCCCTCGGGATAACCAAGAAAATCGGCATCCCGGCGGAGTTGTCCAAACAGGCGATTGCCATCATCCAGAATCTGTACAAGCTGTTCAAGGCCTACGACGCCAAGCTGGTCGAGATCAACCCGCTCGTGCTTACGAACGAGGGCAAGCTGATCGCCGCCGACTCGCGCATCTCGCTCGACGACGACGCCCTGTTCCGGCATCCCGACCTCAAAGAACAGGGAATCGAGAAGCGCCACGAAGAAGGCGAGCTGACCCCGCGCGAGAGGAAAGCCACCGAGTGGGAAATACCGTACCTTGATCTCGACGGCGATATCGGCATGTTTCCCGGCGGTGCGGGGTTCGGCATCATGGGGAACGATTTCATCCACTACTACGGCGGCACCCCGGCCAATTTCATGGACTCGGGCGGCGGCCCGACCCCCGAGCGGATCGCCCAGATGCTGGTTCTGCTCGACGAGAACCCGAAGGTCAAAGCGATCTTCGGTGCTCGCTTCGGCGGCATCAGCCGGTGCGACGATTTCGCCAAGGGCGTGATCATGTTCCTCAAGGAACACGGCCTGTCCAAGCCGATCGTCATGCGCATGACTGGCAACATGTGGGAAGAAGGGGTCCGGCTGTTCGAGGAGGCGAAGAAAGAAAACCCCAAACTGATGGAGAGAATCGAATTCCACGGGATCGAGACACCCATCGAGGAAATCTCCAAACGGGCGGTCGAGCTGGCCCGCCGGGAAGGGGGCCGCTGATGGCTATCCTGGTCGACAAAAAGAGCAAGGTCCTCGTGCAGGGGATCACCGGCGGCGCGGGCAGGTTTCATACCGAGCGGATGCTCACCTACGGCACCAATATCGTCGGGGGCACCTCGCCCGGCAAGGGCGGGCAGTCGGTGTTCGACAAACCGGTGTTCGATACGGTCGAAGAATGCGTCGAGCAGACCGGCGCCGACGTCTCCGTCATCTTTCTTCCGGCGCAGTTCGTCAAAGAGGCGGCCATCGAGGCCATCCGCGCCGGGGTCAAGTTCCTGGTGGTGGTGCCGGAACATATACCGATTCATGACATGCTCTATGTGCGTGAGGAGTCGGTTAAGCACGGCGCGACCGTGATCGGCGGCAACACGGCGGGGATCATCACGCCCGGCGAGGCCAACCTCGGCATCATGCCGGACATCGCGTTCACGCCGGGACGGGTCGGCACGGTTTCGCGCTCCGGCTCGATTACCTACTACGTGGCCGACACTCTCACCCGCACCGGCTACGGCGAGACCACCTGCGTGGGGCTCGGCGGCGACCCGGTGCTCGGCTCGACCTTCGCGGAAATTCTCTGGAAGTTCGAAAAAGACAAGAAGACCAAAGCGGTGGTGATGACCGGTGAGATCGGCGGGGTGTACGAGGAACACGCCTGCGACACGATCCGCAAGATGAAAACGCCGGTGCTGGCGATGGTGGGCGGTATCTACGCGCCCCCCGGCAAGCGGATGGGGCACGCGGGGGCTATCGTAGAGGGGAAGATGGGGACGGCGCAGGAGAAGCTCGACGCCTTGTCGGCCGCCGGCGCGTATCCCTGCAAGACCTTCGAGGACATCCCGAAGACGCTCAAGAAGCTGGGGGTTTGACAAATGAGTTCCGTCAGTGTAATTTGAAAACAGGAGTTACATAGATAGGCTTAGGTAAGGGAATCAGTTCCTGATTGGGAGAGTTGCATATGAGTAGAGTCATCATGCGAAAAATCGAGACCTACTTGCACAACAACTTTTGGGAGAAAATAGACTTATCCGACTGTGAAGGAAGGCCGGATAGAGATATACGGGATCAGTTTTTGTCAAGAGCTATCGCCGCCTTTGCAGTCCAACAGCTAGCTAATGTCACCCCGCTTTTGGCCTCCAAATCCATCACGGATGGATTTGAGGATAACGGACTAGACGCGGTCCTCTTTGACAGCAACCTTCGAATTCTCTTTCTTGTTAATTCCAAATGGATAGCCTCTGGCAAAGGCACCATACCGAGTGCGGACATAAAGAAGTTTGTGAAGGGGGTCGAGGATCTACTTTATCCCCGTATGGAGCGGTTTAACGCCCGGCTGCAGGCGAGGCAGCAGGAGGTGGAAGAAGCGCTGAATGCCGTCGATACACATATTGAACTGATTGTCGTTCACACGGGCGACGAATCTGTCAGCCGGCATTGTGGGCAGGATTTAGATGACCTTGCAGGCCAAGTCAACGATACGGGCGATGTGCTCAAGTGGCAATGCTGGAGTCAGAAAGAACTCTACTCAGCTTTGATCGGACAGTTGCAGGGAAGCGATATCGATCTGGATGTCGACCTCTTTGAATGGGGAAAAGTAGATTCGCCCTACGAGGCTTACTACGGGCAAGCGGAGGCAGCAGCTATTGCTGCATGGTGGCGGCAGCACCGGGATAGGCTCTTTGCAAGAAACATACGGAACTATAAGGGCAGGACTGATGTCAATCGTGCCCTTGGCGCGACGCTGTCGAATGCACCCCACAATCTTTGGTATTTCAATAATGGCATAACAATAACTGCGAAGTCCGTGAAGAAAACGCCGCGAGCTTCAACGACTAGATCGGCAGGTACTTTCGTATGTCGTAGTGCCAGTGTTGTAAACGGGGCTCAGACTGTTGGCATTATTGGCAGTCACTATGCTACCCAATCGGCTGTTGCCAATGGAGCACGTGTTTTGGTACGGTTGATTTCTTTGGAGGACTGCCCACAGGGTTTCGATGTAGACGTTACACATGCCAATAATACACAGAATCGAATAATGTCCAGCGATTTTGCGGCTCTTGACCCACATCAGCGCAGAATCGCTGAAGATTTGGCACTGGATGACATAACGTACGCATACAAAACGGGGGCAAAACCTCCACATCGCCATCGCGGCTTCGAGTTGGAAGAGGCAACCATCGCATTAGCTTGCTCAATGGACGATCCTGCTCTGGCTGTACAGGCTAAGGCCGGGATAGGCAAGTTGTGGGAAAACACCGAGCGGGCACCTTATAGGTTGCTTTTCAATGATAGCACCGATGCCGCAATGCTTTGGAAGAAAGTCCAAGTATATAGGATTGTGGATAGTACCATCACTCGCATACCCGAGCCGCATCCGCCGAGGCTGCGGCTGACTGGTATTCATGGAAATAGGATAATACTTCACTGTGTCTTTCGCGATCCACTTCTTAGATTGGACAGTTATGATGTCATGATAGGTCGCGACATAGCCGAACTGGCTCCGCAGCTCGCCATATGGTACTTGCTGAGAACAAAGGATTACATTGATAGGAATCTTGAGAGTTCATATATTCCGACAGTATTCAAGAACACGACCAAGTGTACGGATCTGTGTGCGTATTTACTGTCCGTCCGAGAAAAGACTCGACTCTCAATGCCAATATTCGAGGATATATCGCGGTTTAGCCCTGCACAAACTAGTTTCCTTGACCACTTGGGGTGACCGGGCCGGGATGGCCCAGCCTTTGGGTGTGTTTCAGGGCCGGGCACTGATCGCCAAACGGCGCGCCGCGCCGTCACACTCGCGAAAGCGGGTGCCCAGTTGTGCTCGCAGGGCAGCGACCTTGTGCTTGAACCTCACTTCGAAAAGTACGCCTTGACAATCTCATCGGTGAACGGCGAGTCTGTCTGGGCCCCTGCCTGCGCAGGGGTGACAGGTCGGGGTGGCCCTCCCCTTGGGCTGGTTTCAGGGCTTTTCTATCCGGCAGATGAGGACATCTGCCGGGCACTGATCGCCAAACGGCGCGCCGAGCGCCGTCACACTCGCGAAAGCGGGTGCCCAGTTGTGCTCACAGGGCAGCGACGCTCTGTTTGAACCTCACTTCGAAAAGTACGCCTTGACAATCTCGTCGGTGAACAGCCAACACAACTGGGCCCCTGCCTTCGCAGGGGTGACAAGGAAGTGGCAGGGGTGACAAAGAAGTGGCAGGTATGACGGGCCCTGGGCCCGTCTCATAGTCCGGCATGCAACATTTCTTGACCTCGCTCGTCCCAAGAAGTAATGTGTAAGAGCTAAGATGAAGCTGATTGCCGAACGGATTAGAGGAACGGCGGGCGGGAAAATCCTCGACGTCGCCACCGAGGCGGGCGACTTTCTCGAGGAAATCACCAATGCTGTGAGTTGCTTTGACCGGGCGGTCGGTGTCGACATCGACAATGAGGAACTTGCCAAAGCGCGCGAGACGTACGCCGATAAACCGTTCAAGTTCACAAATATGGATGCCGGGCACCTGTCGTTCGACGACGGCGAGTTCGATATGGTCGCGATTAACGCCGGGCTTCATCATCTGGCTGATATCGGCGGCGCGCTTCGCGAAGTAGTGCGGGTGCTGAGGCCGGGGGGGCGCTTCGTTCTGCGGGAGATGTTCTGCGACAACCAGACCGAGAAACAGCAGGCCAGTATCGCCGCGCACCACTGGTGGGCAAAAGCCGACCGCCTGCGGGGGAGACCGCACTTTCCGACTCTGAAGAAACAGGAGATCATCGATTTCGTGGCGGCTCTCGGCCTGAGCAGTTATGAAATGGCCGAGGAGCTCTGCGGTTGCGATTGGGCCGCGGAGGGCAAGATCGAAAAGGAAATCGAGGAAATCCGGGAGCGGCTCACCAGGCTGGCCGACCACCCTGACTACGAGAGTCTCAAAGAAGAAGCCGAAAACGTAATCCAACGGCTCAATAAAACCGGAGCCACCTGCGCCACCTTCCTCGAAGTAATCGGCTTCAAATAAGTGTTATGTCCAGTGAGCGTTTCGCGTCTTTGTCGCTGGCGGCTGCCGGTGGCCGACCGAGCAAGACCATACGCAGCATCCATTACTTATCCTGAATCCGGCAGATGAGGGCATCTGCCGGGCACGGGACGCATTACCGGGCTTTGTCGACTTTCAAGCTGATGTAGTCGGGCCGGACGTCAAGAATCGTAATTCGCCAGTCCTGATAGGTCAGATCACGCTGTGATTCCGGGAAATACAGATTGAAGGCCATGGCCTGATGGCTAAAGCTGAAGGTGAACACCAGGGAATAGACCGAGTCTGATACCATCCCGCCGTAAATCACCCCATGCCCTGACCTGAAAAACGCTTTTCTCAGAGTGGCTTTTTCGCCGACACGTAATGTCTGTGCTTGCATACCGTAGCTCCTGCGCTGTTTCGATTCGGATTAGTAACCAAGGTACGCTTGAACCCCGCGCCGATTCAAGCTCCGTCGGCGCGTCTGAAAAAAACGCCTTGACTATTGTTAAGTTATTACTATATTTTATGAAACAATACAGTGCACTTACTCGTATACCGTCGTAGATATTAGCTGATCTTATCGGAGAATGTATTGTCAGGCAACGAGTTAATAGATAAGAAGTTCCAGAAGGAGCTAAACTCCGGAACAGCCTCGCTGGTACTTTTGGCGGTTCTTGACCAGGCAGTCGAGCCCATGTACGGCTACCAGATAGCCAAGATGCTCGATGCCGGGGGCGACGACGTTCCGATCAAGCAGGGGGCGATGTACCCGGTGTTGAGATCGCTTGAAGACGGCGGACTGCTGGACAGCGAGGTGGAGCCGTCGGTTACCGGTCCGCCTCGAAGGTACTACCGTATCACCGACTCAGGCCGCCAGACCTTGGGGCAGTGGGTCGAGATCTGGAAACGAACCAGGGCATTCGTGGACTCCAGCTTGGAGGGCAGAGACAGTGAGTAGAGAGATAGCCGACTATTTGGAGCAGTTGAGATCAGAGTTGACCGGGTGCGATCCGGCGGTAGTGCGTGATGCTCTGGCCGACGCCGAAGAACACCTGACCACGGCGCTGGCGAACGCCCGTGAGCAGAACCCGGCCCTCTCGGTGGCCGACGCTCTGACCGGAATAATCGCCAGCTATGGATCGCCCGCCGAGGTCGCGGCGGCCTACAAAGAGACCGAACTCCGCACCCGACCGCCGCTGGCGGTACCCCAGGGGTACTATGAACGGTCGCTGGCTTCGCGCTTCGTCGGCGTGGTGTACGATCCGCGAGCGTGGGGCGCCGTGTTGTATCTTCTGATCTCGATGATCACCGGGATAATCTACTTTACGTGGGTTTCGGTCGGTCTTTACCTGTCGCTGGGTTTTATTATTTTGATCATAGGATTGCCGATTGCCTACCTGTTCTTTCTGTCATTTCGGGGAATTGCGCTGGTGGAAGGTCGGATTATCGAGGGATTACTGGGGGTGCGGATGCCTCGACGTCCCATTTTCTCAGATCGCAACCTCAAGTGGTTTCAGCAGCTCAAAGCCCTGGTGCGCGGCGGCCGTACCTGGCTGACGGTCCTGTACATGCTGCTCATGATGCCGCTGGGGATTATTTACTTCTGTATCATTATAGTGTTATTCGCCCTGGCGATTGATTTCGTTGCGGCCCCGATCAAGCAGTATGTCTTCGACCTGCCGCTGCTGGATTTGGGGCGCTACTCGGTGTACGCGCCGGACAACCTCATGCCGGTGGTGATGCTTCTGGGAGTTCTCATTTTCATGGTCATGATGCACGTGGCCCGGGGGCTGGGTCGCCTGCACGCCAAGCTGGCCAGGGCGATGCTGGTAGGGAAGTAGGATGATGTTTCGCGTGTTTTTATGCGCTTGAGTCCGGTTCTATGACGACTGATTTCCACCGCCGTACCATTGATGTGATAAAAAAGATACCCTGTGGCCGTGTCGCGACCTACGGTCAGATCGCCGCGATGGCCGGCGATCCCCGCGCGGCCCGACAGGTGGTGCGCACTCTTCATACTTCATCCGACAAAGAAAAACTGCCGTGGCACCGGGTGATTAACAGCCAGGGGAGAATATCCCTTCCACCCGGGCGGGGATATGAACTTCAGAGGAGCCTGTTGGAGAGAGAAGGTGTTAAGTTCGGTCTTGGGGACCGGATTGACCTGAAGCAGTATCTCTGGCAGCCGGTCTAGGCCGCTTGCACTTTGGGCTGGCTCCATCGGTCGGTTGAGGTTAATTTCCCGCGTTCATATGAAGCATAGCAAGAGAGAGTGATCGTCTTGAATCGCCAACCCGCTGCCCGAGTCTACCGTGGAACGGCCGTCGAGGCCGAACATTGTGCCGATATCGCGGTAGTAGATGCCACCGGCAATCTGACCCATTACCTCGGCGATGCCGACGCCGTTTACATGACGCGGTCGTCCATCAAGCCGTTTCAGGCTTTGCCGCTCATCCTGTCGGGAGGCTTCGACCACTTTGGCTTCGACCGGCGTCATCTGGCCATCATGTGTTCGTCGCACTCCGGCACTGACGAGCACTGCCAGGTAGTCCGGGAAGTGCTGGAGAAAGCCGGCAACACCCCGGACCATCTGCAATGCGGTTCCGGCTGGCCGTTGTATTTCCAGTTTGAAGGCATGAAACCACCGGTGCATGATAACCAGTATGGTCCGCTCCGGAGCGACTGCTCCGGCAAACATGCCGGGTTTCTGGCGTTGACCCGATTCTTGGGAGAGGACATCTCTGACTATCTGAATCCTGAAAGCCGCGCCCAGCAGATGGTCAGGCAGTCGGTGGCGGAACGGTGCGAGTTTTCAAGTGAGCAGATGGCAACCGGCATCGACGGTTGCAGTGCCCCCAATTTTTCTATGCCGCTGCGCCACCTCGCGATTGGGTTCAAGAATCTGGCGAACGGTCAAGCAGCGGACGCGCCCGCTCGCGCTGCCCTTCAGAGGGTGAAAGAGGCCATGACCGGGGAGCCGTACCTGGTGGCCGGTCGCAAGCGCTTCTGCTATGATCTCATGCGGTCGTTTCCGGGTAACGGGGTGACCAAGTTGGGCGCCGAATCGATCCAAGGGGTCGGATTCACCGACCCGTCGATCGGAATCGCGGTCAAGGTAGCCGACGGTGGGATTCGTGCGCTGGGTCCAATCTGCCTTCACGTCCTCAAGCAGCTTGGTCTGATCTCGTTTGCCCTGAGCTCCTCGCTGTTAGCCGGGTACGAGTCTCCCCGGGTCTGCAACGCCCGTGGACTGGTAACCGGCCGGATCGTGGTTGATTTTAGCCTCAGGAAGGCTTAACTTGGACGTGGCGGTGCCGCTATGAGTGAAAAGCTTAACCATCTATCGCTGGAGTATCATCGGCGTCGCGTGAAGGACGCCACCTGAGAGTATCTCCCGGTCTAGGTGCTGGTAAACCGTTTAGCCCGGAAAGGAGATATTCGTGCGCAAAACCCGCCAGCCGGCCGAACCGTACCGCATCAAATCGGTCGAGGCCATCAAACTCAAAAGCCGCCCCGAGCGAGAGCGGCTGATTGCCGAAGCGAAGTACAATCTTTTCAAGATCGATGCGCAGGACATCTATATCGATCTGCTTACCGATTCCGGGACGTCGGCCATGTCCAATCGACAGTGGGCGGCGCTCATGCTGGGCGACGAATCGTATGCCGGAGCGCAGTCCTTCCGGAAGTTTGAGACCACGGTCAGGGGATTGTACGGGAAGAGGTTCGTTATTCCGTGTCATCAGGGACGCGTGGCCGAGAATCTGGTGTTCTCCAACCTGATGAAAAAAGGGCAGTATGTCCCGAACAACACCCATTTCGACACCACCCGAGGCAACTGCCTGCACAAAGGGGGCATCCCGATCGATCTGCCCTGCCCCGAGAGTGAATCGGATGAGGCTCTCCCGTTCAAGGGCAATATGGATACCGAGCGGCTGGAGCAGTTCATCAAGGAGCACGGCCCTGAACAGATCGCCATGGTGATTATGACCATCACCAACAACTCGGCCGGTGGGCAGCCGGTTTCCATGGCCAACATCCGTGAGGTCTCGGAGATTTGTCATCGGCACGGGCTCAGGTTTTTCTTCGACTGCGCCCGGTTCGCCGAGAACAGCTACTTCATCAAGCGCGACGAGCCCGGCTACGCCGGCCGGAGCATTCGTGAGATCGCCACCGAGATGTTCTCGTATTGCGACGGTGCGATGATGTCGGCCAAAAAAGACGGGCTGGCCAATATCGGCGGGTTCATTACTCTTGATGACGAAGATTCTTACCGGAGACTGACTCAGCACCTGATCCTGATCGAAGGTTTCCCGACATACGGCGGGCTGGCCGGTCGTGACCTGGAAATTCTGGCGGTCGGGCTGGAGGAAGTTCTCGATTTCGACTACCTGGATTTTCGTATCGAGCAGGTCGAGTATTTCGGTGAACAGATCAAGGCGGCCGGGATGCCCATTATTGAACCAACCGGTGGTCACGCGGTTTTTGTCGATGCCGGCAGGTTGCTGCCGCACATCTCGCCTGGCCGGTTCCCCGGCCACTCACTGGCGGTTGAGTTCTACGTCGAGGGGGGCGTCCGGGCAGTCGAGATCGGCAGCCTGATGTTCGGTGGAATCGACCCGAAGACCGGCAAGGAGTTCTATGCGCCCAGGGAGCTGGTGCGGATGTGCCTGCCCCGCCGGGTTTACACCAATTCACATGTGGACTATATTGCCGACACGGCCGAGAGGATTGTCTCCCGCAAGCGTGACCTGAGGGGCTACAAGCTCGTCAAAGAAAGTGAGTTCCTGAGACACTTCACCTGCGAGCTGGCGGTCGCCGAGCCGGAGAAAGTGGAGGCTTAGACGGCACCCGATCCGATGCGGCGATCGTGTCTGATATTCGGCGCAGGAGTCTTGGCCGTACTGTCGGCGTGCAGTTCGATCCACATCAAGACCGGTCCGCCCACCGATGAAGAGACTCTCCAGCAGTCGGAGGAGCAGGGGCGGCGGTTTCGAGTGACCTGGACCGACCGCCTTGAGAGGGCCGGACCGGTGGACCGGGCCGAGATGATGCGGGCTCTGCTGGACAGTACCACGTCGCGGTTCCTGCGGTTCGGTCATCAGATCGCGGACTGGTGGCGCGACGAAAACGACCGGCGCGGAGTCCAGATTCCGGTCGAACAGATCCGGCCGGCGGCGGAACGCTCCAGCCAGTTCGATCTCCCGCTGCTGGAAGCGTACGAGGACGTGGTGGAGTACGGCGTTCAGACCGTATTGGAAGAGAACTTCTTTGACGAGACCGCTGAGCGAGCCTTGACACAGTACCGGGACCACTATAATGAAGTCTACAGCACCGTGTTTTTTCCGAACGGCACTTTGGAGGAGTTCAGGCTCCTGCTTCAGACTTTGGAGGCTCAGGCCTTGAGCCTGAGTCGCGACCTGGGGGACCAGATCGCCCGGTATCGCTAAGCCGTCTTTGGCCAAGGCTATGCAGGATCGTGCAACCCTGACCCGACCGAAGATCGAGGATCGGCAAAGCCTGGAGTCGCTAAGTGGCTATATCGTAATAAGTTGGTTTAGCCGTAGAAGCCCGGAACGCCCCGCAGGTTATATCGGCCGGGGAATTGCTTGCCCTGGGACAGTGGAAGCAATCCGCAAAGTTGACAAATTGGCGGAAACTTCTTATAATTGCGCGGTTTATACTGGTTGAGAGGAGTTCGATCTATAGCACTACGGTTAAAGCTCTTTTGGTTTTGGTAGTTAGAAGAAGCTAACAAAGGGTTTAAAAGAAAGCCTACTGACCGTAGTTGCAGATCGACTCGGTTCCTGGGCTGGGTTTCATCCCAGTATGGACACTCTTCGGTATAAAGCGGTTTTTCTATTCTGGGCCGTTCTGGCCTTTCCCTACCCGCTTTTCGGGTTAGAGCCTAATCTGACGGTTCTGAGCTCATCCGATCAAGGCTTTCATTTCGTCTACAGTTTCCAGTCCGAACTCAACCTGGCCTCCGAATCAGGAGCCAGGATAACCGCGCAGACCATGTCCCGTACCCTTCAGGTGGCCGTGCCGCCGGGTTGCGGAGCCGAACTGGTAAGCGTGCTGGGCCGCACAGATTATCCGTCTGATGTGGTCGGCGAAGCCGATCTTGACGAGGCCGTGCCGCCGCTGGCGCAATTGTCGCGGCCCACGTTGATTCGCGGGCGACGAAGCGTCGGTGTCCGGGTCCAACCGGTGGCTTACGGTGCAGTCTATGAGCAAGTCGAAGTTCAGATCGGTTTCAGCCGCGCAAGAGTGGCGGCATCGTTGACGCGTCCGGAAGACCCGGCTTTCGAGAGGATCTGGGCGGCCTCGCTGGCCAACTACGAGGTTGCACGGAACTGGCCGATCGAAGACCTGCGACGGTCGACGGCTTTGTCCGCAGGCGCAACGGCCAACACCCTCACGGCTGCCGACCGGTGGTTTAAGGTGCGAGTCAGCCAGACCGGTTTGACTCGCCTAACCGGCGCCCAGTTGCAGGCGGCCGGGGTGCCGCTTGGCAATCTCTCCTCCGATTCGGTTCGGGTCTTCAATGCCGGGGGTTTGCCGAACTCGGTTAATAATGCCGATCCCCGCCCGGAATTCACCGAAGTCTCGCTGATGGTGCTCGACGGCGGCGACGGCTTGATCGGGCCCAACGACCAGATTCTCTTCTACGGCGAGGCGCCGAGCCGCTGGGTCTATCCGGCGGAAAACACCCCGAAATACGTCAACAACCCGTACACCGATGAGAATATGTACTGGTTGGCGGTTTCCGGCAGCTTCTCCGGCCCGTCACGTCGCATGGCCGAAGTCGACGGAAGTCCATCCGGCGGTTCGGTACCCCTGATCGACACTTACACCGATCGCATCCACGTCGAGCAGGACAACCTGCTATCGATGGAGGCCGACGGCCACGTCTGGGATTTCTACCACTGGTACTGGACCGACCAGCCAGGCCTCACGCTTCAGGTGGCCACACCCGGGGCGGTGGAGTCCGATTCGGCCTATATCTACACTGGAGCCAAGACCAATCGGAGTGTCGCTCTGGCGGTTAACGGTGTCACCGCTTACCGGATTGACTGTCATACCTCGGCCTGTCAACACTACACTTACAGCCTGCTTGGCGGCACGGGTGCAACCAACCGCCTGGATTTGCAGCTGGCCCCCCTGACCGGATCGATCCCGCCGTTTCTGGATTATGTCGAAATATACTGCCCCAGCCGGTTGCTTCCGGTGAATGACGAGATCGACTTCGCCCTGGAGGATGTCGCCGGCCAGGTTGATGTCAGTGTCATCGATGCTTTTTCATCGACGCCGCTATTGTTTGATATCTCCGACCCTCTGGATCCGACGGTTATCACCGGTTTTCAGCGCGCCGGCGGGTTTCTCGTTTTTCGGACCGAGACATCGCTCGACAGTCCCAACCGGTATTACTCTGTGACGCCGGGTCGCGCCGGGACCCCGGTCGGCATTCAGGAAACAACCCTGACCGATCTCCGCACCGGTTACGCTCAGACCGATATGATCGTCATTGCCGCCGAGTCACTGGCTCCGTATCTGGGTGAATATGTTGGTTATCGTGAGGCCCAGGGTGTCACCATTCAACTGGTCACGGTGAAAGATATCATAGACAATTTCTCATACGGACTGTATGACCCGACCGCGATCCGTGACTTCCTCAAGTTCGCTTACGAAAACTACCCCGATCCGGCGCCGTCGGCCGCATTTTTCGTCGGCGACGCCAGTTTTGATTTTCTGGATCATCTCGCGACCGGGATGCCCAACTACGTGCCGTCGTACGTCCGTCCGGCTGACCGCACGTACAGCGATGACAACTACGTTTATTTCGGCGACTACGGGATTCTCGATTCGGATTATGATCGAGGCTTCGATATGATGACGGCCCGCTGGGCGGTTCGGAGTGCCTCCGAGATCAGCACGATCATGCAGAAGATCCGAGCCTACGAATCGCCGTCGGGCTTTGGATCCTGGCGCACCCGGGTGACTCTGGTGGCGGACGACGAACACACCCGCGACCGCGACAACGAGACTTTCCACACGACCCAGACCGAAACGCTGGAGAAGGAGCATCTGCCCAGAATCTTCAACCGGCAGAAGATATATCTCTGGGAGTATCCGTTCGTCAACCGCTCCAAGCCGGCGGTCAACGATGCTATCGTTGACGCATTCAATGACGGCGCCCTGGTAGTCAATTACGTGGGGCATGGCAACCCGGACGTGTGGTCGCACGAGCACGTGTTGCAGCGCACGGCGGATCTTCCCCGGATGCATAATGATGACCGTTTGCCGCTGGTCTACACGGCATCGTGCGATATCGGCTTCTTTGACGATCCCGTGCGCGAGGGAATGGCGGAGGATTTTCTGGCGATGCCCGGCGGCGGCGCCATTGGTGTCATTTCAGCCACCCGTCTGGTCTACGCCGCCGACAACGCCCAGTTCAACCGGGTAGTGTTCGACAACCTCTTCGGGTCGCCGGAGCTGTCGATAAGCGAGGCCCTTTTTGCCGCCAAGCTGCAGCGGCAGTATCCGAACCCGTTGGATACCATTCCGCGCCCGGTTGAGAACGACCGGGCCTACATCTTACTGGGTGACCCCTGTCTGAAGTTGGGAATACCCGGCTATCGGGTGGAATTCACACAGCGGCCGGACAGCTTGAGGGCGCTCGAAGTATCCCGCTTGAGCGGTCGGGTTGTCGATCCGTACGGTGCCCCTTACCATGGAAGTGGCCTTCTTGATGTGACCGTGTGCGACTCTGAGCGGGAGCGATCTTTTCACCTTCCGGATGACACCAACGCCATCCGATATGCAGTGGCCGGGCCGACCCTGTTTCGCGGAACGGCGACGGTTGTCGACGGCGTTTTTGATCTCCAATTCATGACGCCACTGGATATCGGTTACCGGGGCGCCAGCGCCCGGGTGTCGGTCTATGGTATTCTCGCCGGTGTCGACGCCATCGGTCTGGTCGACAGCATACCGGTCAGCGAGGTACAGAGTACCGCGCAGGATTCCGACGGTCCCGCGATCGAGTATGCCTCGGTCAGGCGGGGCGTGATCCAGGACGGAGACTTTCTCGAGTCAGGTGATTCTCTGGTGATTCGACTGGTCGATCCGTCCGGTATCAATCTGGCCGGGAGCATCGGACATGGAATCAGTGTGGTTGTCGATGATGATGTTGAGTCGGCGGTCAGCCTGACCGATCGATTCGAGTATGACCGCGATGGTTACACGTCCGGCGGACTGACCTGGCCGCTCGACGGGATCGGGGCGGGCCGGCATCGGATCAAAATCAAGGCCTGGGACAACGTCAATAATGTTGCCGTGGTGGAATTCGTGGTGGTCATTGGTGACGACGCCCAACTGGTCCTGCGCGAACTGCTCAATTACCCCAATCCGATGACCGAGTCGACCTCGTTCTATTTTGAACTGTCACAGGCGGTTGATGAGTTGATAATCGAAGTGTATACTCTGTCGGGAAAGAACATATGGAGCACCCGTCGACACGACCTCAGGGCGGATCGCTACCCCAATGGTGCGATTGAGATAACCTGGGATGGGCGCGACCACGAGGGAGATCGGGTCGGCAGCGGCGTCTACATTTATCGTGTCACGGTGTCCGGTGGCTCCGACGGCGGCGGGGCGGAAGAACTTGGCAAATTAGTCGTTTTGAATTGATGAAAATGATTGAGATACACATAGATAGGTGGAGACCAAATTGATGGACTTGCGACGACAACTTCTGATGGTATTGACCCTGACTCTGGTCCTGGGTCCGGCCGGTGAGACCTTGGCCAACATCTCGAACGCCGCGGTGCTGTTCCTTCGGATCGCACCCGGTTCCCGGGCGGCCGGTATGGGCGAGGCCTACGTGGCGATGGCTGACGATGCGACCGCCACGCACTGGAACCCGGCCGGTCTCGGCAGCTATCCGCTGGCCGATACCTGGATCGAGGCTGGTATTCCGGATGCCTACCGACCCCTGAAGGGATTTGCCCCGCTCAGCACCGGTGGCGGTCACAACTACCTCGACTACGACATCTGGGCAATAACGCCTCAGGGTCTCATCCGCTATGACAACAAGCGTTGGCATACGGATGAGGTTTTCAGCACCCGGACCGACGAAACGGTGGAGCAAAGAGTAAAGGCCTACTTCCGGGTGGAAGGTGAAACCCGGATCGACGAGATGATTGACCGGGTGGCGGCTCATAATAACCGCGGCACTCTCGACGGGCTCCGAGCCCTGCGGGACAGCGTCCTGGCTGCCATGCCGGCTGAGTACGACCAACTCGAAGCCCTCACCCAGGACCTTGACTCACTGCTGGTAGCTTATCGCCTTTGCCGGGTGAATTGGGACCGGGTTGGCGAGATGCGCGAAAAACTGGCCGATGGTTTGAAGGATGGTCCGGACTTGAGTGATACCGAGTGCGATCGTGTGGCCGTCGCCGCAGAGCGCGCGCGTAACCGCTTCCTGCCCGAGGAACTCCGCCTGCCGTTCGACGCTCTGTTTACCAGCGAGCCGACGGCGATCGCCTCGACCGGCGAATTGCTGTTGGTTGGATCGACTGACGGTCTGGCGCGCTATAACGGGAATTTCTGGGAGTTCGTGCTGACCGAGGAAGGCACGCCGATAACCGGTGTGACCGCCCTCCATGTTGTGGGAGGGTCGGCTATTGTCGGCACGACTGACGGCCTCGGGGTGTTTCGCGGACAGACCGTGGGTCGGCTGACCGGGAGTGAGGCCGGGTTGCCCGACGGGGCGGTGGATGCGCTTGGAGGCACTTCGCTGACTGACCTGTATGTGGTCATCGGTGGAGATCTATACCGATTCAATGGTATGCAGTGGTCCAACGCGACCAGCTACAAGGTGGCGGTGGATGATTCCGTCGAGCGGATCGCAGCTCGCTACTCTATCTATGGTACCGAAGCCGACCGGCAGCGGTTTGTCGACAAGTACCGCGCTCTCTATGAAAAGATCGAGCCTCTCGGAGATTCGTCCAGCGGTGCTCAAGGGGACGCTGAAATCAT
>SMTZ1_10003381_pt1 | contig 16043 bp, 13 predicted proteins | sample DeeMarSWOR136_30_FD_25667 | JGI IMG/M metagenome (IMG submission 25667)
TGCCGCTGCGGATCGATGTGACACGCCCAGGAGATGTGAAGGGGATGGTCGATGGAACGGTGGACCGGTACGGCAAGATCGATATTTTAGTGAACAACGCAGGCATCGCGGCGATTGCTGATGCGGAGCGCATGAGCGAGGAACAGTGGTCCAGTGTGATGGACACCAATGTGAAGGGCTGTTTCCTCTGCGCCCAGGCCGCAGGCCGACAGATGCTCAAACAGGGATACGGCAAGATTATAAACATCGCTTCCATGTACGGAATCAGCGCGTCGAGCTGCGTGAACCAGGTCTCCTACGTTGCGAGCAAGTCCGCCGTGCTCGGGCTCACCCGTGAGCTCGCCGTGGAGTGGGCGCCAAAAGGCCTGCACGTGGTTGCCCTTGCTCCGGGTTTCTTCCGTTCGGACCAGACCGTTTGGGCATTCGAGGAGGATCGTGAGCTTGGAGAAAGGCTCCTGGCGAAGGTGCCCATGGGCAGGATGGGAAATCTCGAGGAGCTCGAAGCCACGATTGTGTACCTGGCGTCATCGGCATCGGATTACATGAACGGCCAGGCTCTGATCCTCGACGGCGGCTTCCTGGCCTGGTAGCCGCTGTACATTGCATGGGCAAGAAACCTCAAAGGGAGATGGAGTGAGGGACTAGAATCTGGATAATCCATGAGGGAAAAACAGGAAATTCGGAGGTATGGGTATGGGAGAGAAACTGGCTATCGAAGGCGGACCGAAGGCGGTCAGGAACAAACTCGAGGGCTGGCCGCGGTTCGATGAGAGGGCTATACAGGCGGTTGTCGAGGTGCTGAAATCGGGTAAGGTGAACTACTGGACGGGCCCGAAGGGCATGGAGTTCGAGAAGAAGTACGCGGCGTGGCAGGGGAGCAGGTACGCGATCAGTGTGGCAACGGGTACGGCAGCGCTCCACACAGCGCTCAGTGCCCTGGGCATCGGGCCAGGCGACGAGGTGATCGTCCCGAGCTACACCTTCATCGCAACGAGCTTCTCGGTGGTGCAGGCAGGTGCCATACCGAGGTTCGCCGATGTGAACCTCGAGGACCACTGCATCAGCGTGGAATCAGCGGAGAAGCTCGTGACCAAACGAACGAAGGCGATCATCCCGGTACACCTCTACGGCAACGTCTGCGACATGGACCCCATCATGGAATTCGCGAAACGCTACGGCCTCTCCGTCATCGAAGACAACGCAGAGGCCTTCGGCGGTGAGTACAGGGGCAGGAAGACTGGAACGATCGGGCACATTGCGGCCTGCAGCTTCTGCCAGAACAAAACCTTCACCACAGGCGGTGAGGGCGGCATGGTGACCACGGACGATGAGGAGGTGGCGTGGAGAGCCCGGAGCTTCCGTGATCACGGCTACGACGTGAAGGAGCGGCTGAATCTGCTCGAGATGGAGCAGAAGCTTCCCTATATACACAACATTGTGGGCTTCAACTACCGGATGACCGAGATGCAGTCGGCAATCGGCCTTGCCGAGCTCGAGCGCATGGACACATGGAACATGCCGAACAGGCGGCGCAACGCGAAGGTACTCATGGATCGCCTCGTCAGGCTTCCCCAGATCAAGTACATGCCCGTCGATACCCCCGAACGGCGAAACGGCTGGTACGTGATGGCATTTTCTCTCGATATAGAAAACATGCGCTGCGACATCAAACAGTTCGTAAATGCAGTTGTTGCTGAGGGCGCCCCCTGCTGGAAGGTCTTCTGGCCCCAGTGCCACACAGAGAAGGCCTTCACCAGGAAGCAGGCGTTCGGCAATTCGGGGTTTCCCTTCACCTCGAAGGAGTATACTGATCCGAAGAGTGTGGATTACAGCAATGTAGAGGTGCCCAACGCCCGGTGGCATGAGGAGCACACCTTCACCTGCTTCGCCTTCCCGACATCCACAGAGGAAGACATGCATCAGATTTCCGATGCGATCGAGAAGGTCATCCGGGCCTATGCGAGATAGGTGCCGTGTACATTCTGCACCTTTACAACATTGACAAGAGGCTTCGATTCACGTACAATACAAAAGCCTAATAACAATAAAAATAGGAATTAAAAAATATGTGTACAGCAAGGAGGGGGAGGTCGCATACACAGGACATTCCTCCTCTCACTACAAATCATTGATAAGAGGAGGAGTACCATGCGTAGAAAATTGTTCGTCTTATTACTCGTGGTGATCTTTTTCGGCTCGCTGTTTGCCCTGTATGCGGGAGCCAAGGAGAAGAAGATCACCATCAAGTTCATGGCAGCGCTGTACAGTGAGGCAACCACACCCTTCTGGGAGGATGTGATCGCCGCTTTCGAGAAGGAGTATCCGAATGTCGAGGTGGAGCTCGATGTGGTCCACTGGGACAACGTGTACCAGAAAACAACTACCCTCATATCTGCAAAGCAGGAGCCCGACATACTGAACACAGACACCATACTCGTGCAGTATGCCGCCGAGGGTCTGTTGGAACCGCTTGACCCCTACATGGATGCTTCATTCAAGGCGCAGTTCATACCCGCGATGCTCGAGTCAGGATTGTACGATGGGAAGATTCAGGCATTGCCCTTCCTGGCATCGGTGCGGGCACTCTTCTACAACAAAGATGTATTCGAGAAGGCAGGGGTGCAGCCGCCGAGAACCGCTGAGGAGCTCGTGGAAGTCGCGCTTGCCATCAACGATCCGCCGGATTTCTACGCCTTCGGCATGCCCATCACCAACTTCGAGGGGCAGGCCTACATTTCCTACTTTCTCTGGGCCGCGGGCGGCAGCTGGCTCGATGCGAGCGGGAAATGCGCCGTGAACAGCCCTGAAGGCGTACGGGCCCTCACCTTTGCGCGCGACCTGGTTCACACGTACAAGGTGGTGTATCCGCCCTGGAGCACTGTGAACCGTGACGAGACACAGAAGGCGATGACTGCGGGAAAGGTGGGCATGCTCATGACGGCCAGTTTCTTCCCCACCATCGCCAAGATGGATAATCCAGATCTCAGGCTCGGCGCGGTTCCGATTCCCCGTGACAAGGCGCAGTACAACCTTGCCGTGGTCGATTCTCTCATGATTTTCAAGCGGTCAGAGCACAAGCAGGAGGCCTTCGATTTCATCAAGTTCTACTTCCGAGACGAGTGGCACAAGAGGGCGTGCATCGAAGAGGGTGTTCTTCCGGTTACAAAATCCGTTTCCAATGAGCTGAAGAGCAATCCTGATCTCGGACCCTTCATCGAAATGCTCCCCAGCGGAAGGTTCTACCCGCTCCATCCGGAGTGGCAGCCCATGTACATGGAGGTCATCAAGGCATGGCAGCTTGCAATACTCGGTGAGAAGGAGCCGAAGGAGGCGCTCGACGACGCGGTACGAAAGATCAACACCGAGATAATAAAGTAAAAGATCGAGAGCTTCATCTCCACAATGGGCTCTTATTTCTGCAATAAGAGCCCATTTCTTTCATATCAATATTTTTATTACGCTATGCGGGTGTCTGAGCGAGGGACTGCCCTGGTGAAATCTCTTCGAGTTTCGAAGCAGGAAAAGATTGCCTATCTCTGCATACTCCCGAGCCTCTTCATCGTCGTGTCAATTATTTTCGTCCCCGTTCTGAAAACCTTCATCAACGCCTTCTTCGAGCTCGACCGGTATGGTAACATGAAGGGGTTCGCCGGGTTCGATAATTTCATCCGGCTGTTCAGGGAGGATCTTTTCCTCAGAATATTCCTCAACACGCTCTACTGGACATTCGGTATGGTCGCGCTGACCATTATCATTTCTCTGGTGCTTGCACTCGCACTCAACAACAACTTCTTCGGGAGGAAGTTCTCCAGAGCCGTCCTCCTCCTCCCCTGGGCTGCCTCGCTGATGATCAGCGCCCTTCTCTGGCGATGGCTGTTCAACGGCGATTACGGTATGGTGAACAGACTCCTTCAGGATCTTGGCATCATCGACAGGACCATTCACTGGCTTGCGGAGGTGAGAACCTCTTTTCCCTCAATGATCTTTGTGGGTATCATCGTTTCCATTCCCTTCGATACCATAACCTTTCTTGCGGGACTGCAGGCAATTCCCATCGAGCTCTATGAGGCGTGCAGGGTTGACGGCGCACACAGGCTGCAAATCCTGTTCAAGATCACGCTCCCTCTGCTCAAGCCGGTTTTTTTCATCGTGACGACCCTGGAAATCATCTACACCTTCAATTCCTTTCCGATCATATGGATCATGACGAGGGGCGACCCTGCCGATCACACGCACATCATGATCACTTATCTGTATAAAAAGGCCTTTCTCTACCAGGATTTCGGGATCGCATCTGCGCTTTCGGTTTTTATCTTCCTGCTGCTGCTTATGTTCAGCATTCTCTACGCTCGGCTCCTGTACAGGAAGGGGGATTGACATGAACCTGCGCACCCAAAAGCGGGTGAATAAACTGCTCATATACATCGTCGTCATTCCAGTCATGCTCGTAATCATCTTCCCCTTCCTTGTCATGATACTCACTTCACTCAAGGCTGAAACGGAAATCTTCGTCTCTCCGCCGACCTGGATCCCGAAACGGCCCATTTTCAAGAATTACCTTGACATCTGGCGCTACGTGAAGCTTGCACAGTACTTCAAGAACAGCAGTATGTACGCTATTGGCACAACGGTTCTCACCATACTGATCGCTTTGCCCGCTGCCTACGCCACAGCTCGAATACGATTCAGAGGAAGAATGGCCTTCCTCTTCCTCATACTCGTCACGCAGATGTTTTCACCCATCGTGGTTATCATCTCACTCTACAAGATGATGGCACTCTACCACTCCCTGAACACCTACCGGAGCATCATTGTGACCTACGCGGCCTTCAACCAGGCCTTCTCCATCTGGCTGCTGACCGGGTACTTTTCCACGATTCCCCGCGACATCGAGGAAGCGGCGATGATCGATGGATGTTCCCGGCTTGCAGCGATCTTCAGGGTACTCGTACCACTGGCAAAACCTGGTATAGTGGCAACGGTCATCTTCGTCTTTATCTGGGCGTGGAACGAATTTCTGATCGTTCTCACCTTCATATCCACCGACAGGCTCTGGCCGCTGACGCTCGGCATATACGGATTTATCGGCAGGGATAAAGTACTGTGGCACTATCTCATGGCAGTGTCGTTTCTCACCACCATACCTGTGGTGGTGCTGTTTCTGCTCATCGAGAAGGAGCTTGTGAGCGGCCTGACCGCAGGCGCGATTCGGTGATGAAGAGACTGCGGAATGAACTGCGTGCGGAGAAGGGGAGTATTATTGTATATGTGTGAATGGATGCGAGGTGAACAGTGGTTAAGGTCGGCATTGTTGGTGCGGGTTACATAGGGTGCATTCACGGACGTGTTCTCCATCGGTACGTGCACAACGCCCGGGTTGTGGGTGTTACCGATGCTGTGTCACAAAAGGCGGAGCAGCTCGCTGAAGAGCTTGGAGCGTCAGCGTATCCCGACCTGCTGACGCTCCTCTCCTCTGCAGCCGTTGATGCTGTGGCGATCTGCACCCCCACCGCTACCCATGCCCCCTACCTGACCCTTGCTGCTGAACAGGGCAAACATGTGTTCTGCGAAAAACCGCTGGCCTACTCCGTTGAGGAAGCGGACCAAATGGCAGAGGCGGTTAAAAAGAACGGTGTGAGCGCCATGTCGGGTCACGTGCTCCGCTTCTGGCCCGTCTACGTCAGAGCAAAGGAGATCGTGGATTCCGGAGAGCTGGGCAAGCCTTTGCATGGCTACTGCGAGCGGCTGCTCGCGCTGCCCGACTGGCAGGAGGGTGGCTGGCACCTGCACCAAAAGCAGGGCTGCGCAGCCGCCCTGGATGTGCAGATACACGATTTGGACTATCTTGCCTGGCTGTTCGGCAAGCCGCTGAAGATCCGCTCCAGCGGCCTCTACGATACCGGACGGGGCGGGTGGATGCATATGAACAGCCGTGTCGAATTCGAGAAAGGGCAGGTGGGCTTGGTGCAGGCAGGGTGGGGATTCCCGGCATCATACCCCTTCACAATGACTATACGTATACTCTGTGAAAGAGGTACTGTGGAGTGGAACTTCAAGGCGGGAAAACTCCTCGAAACCCGCGACCGCGAAGCACCTCTCGTGGTTTACAAAAACGGAGATGCGTATATAATAGACGATATCGATCAGAGCGACCCCTTTCTTTTGCAGTGGCGATACTTCATCGACTGCCTGGATCAGAACAAGGATATCGAGCGGGCTACTCTGAAAGAGGGGCGAACAGCTCTGAAGCTTGCCCTGGGCTCGATCCATTCGGCGATGGAGGGGAAAGAGGTTTGGCTCACAGAGGGAAAAAGCTCGGGATTTCAACGCATCACAGGTATTGCACTGAGGGTACATCAGGGTATTGGAATAGTCACTGGTGAACAAGTAATTCGAGCCGTTCGCCAGTTCCCCCATCAGTATCTTCTGATAATGATGGGCTGAGCATAAGCGACATAATGTCGCTTCGCTCAAAACTGAGTTCTTAACTCTTTATATTTTCCAAGTAAATATTCACCCAACATGCTATTCTATAAAAATTACGAATTGTTCACCAAGAAATAATTATACCATGGAAAATTTTTTAAGCGGATGAGGAGGACAGAATGGGTGCTATAAACCTTCTTTCAACCATCAAGGGATCCATGCTTGAGGACTTCTTCCCAAGGGGATGGGATCTGGCAAAGATGGAGAAATGCTGCGGTCTCGGTCCAGAGAAGGTCATGAAGAGGGAGAAGTGGTGGAACGGGAGCTACGGCATCGTTCCCTGCGATTCCCTTGAAGACTTCGAGACCTTTATGGGTCACGAGATAGCGCTCCAGATAAGGCAGTCGAGGGATGAGGGGAAACAGATCGCCTTCATTCTTCCAGTCGGTCCCATGGGCATGTACCGCTGGGTTGTACATTTCCTTTCGGAATGGGACGTCGACTGCAGTCACGTGCATGGTTTCAACATGGATGAGTGGAGCGACTCAGAGGGTAATACACTGCCGTCCTCCAACCCCGGGGCCTTTCAGTACGCCATGGAGCATGCGCTCTACGCTCCACTGGGCAGACTCACGGTCCCCCCGAAACAGCGCCACTTTGCCACAAAGGAGGGCCTTGCGAAATATCCGGAACAGATTTTCACGCTCACCGACAGGGGGGCGCGGCTCGTGGTTGTGTACGGAATCGGGAGGGTCTTCCACATAGCCTTCTGGGAGCCACACTTCGCTGAAGAGTTCTCATCGGAAGATGAGTGGAAGGCGCAGACCCACCGTGTTGCGGCGAAGCTGCATCCCCTTACCATCGAACAGAATGCCATCACTTCCTTCAAGAGCAGAACGACCCTCGTTTCGGCACGGGCCAATACCATAGGACCTGGGCTCTTCCTCAAGGCCGACTATACGATCGGTGGTGCAGACGGGATGCTCGGCCGGGGTATGATGTGGCAGGGTATGAGCCTGTGCGTGACGCTCAAGTACGGCCCCGATCCCTGGGTACCCTCGAGCTACATGCCCACGCTCCCGGGCAAGCTCTTCTTCCTCAAGGACCTCGCCGGACCACTCGAGCCTGAGCTTAATTGAGGGTAGGAGATATCACAGGGACATTTCATTACCCTCACCGACCAATGCAGCTGCTGCGCTCCCCTATGATCTGAATTATGGACACCCATTAGAGGGGGAGAGGTCAGCTGAGGTACTGGTTGTGCCTTCCGTTCAAGGGGGAGGACCTGCATTAATCCTTCGACATTCCTTCCAAATAGCGTTATTATAAACGAAAATTTTACACCAAGGATACATCATGGATTACAAGGTCAGGGATCTGAAACTTGCGGAAAGCGGAAAGCTGAAGATCGAATGGGCTGAATCGAGAATGCCCGTGCTCCTGCACCTACGGGAAAAACACGGCAAGAGCAAACCTCTCACAGGGCAGAGAGTCGCAGGGTGCCTGCACGTGACCAAGGAAACCGCCGTTCTCGTCAAGACCCTTGTGGCTGCCGGAGCGGAGGTGGCCTGGTCAGGATGCAACCCGCTCTCGACGCAGGACGATATTGCCGCAGCCCTCGCAGCCGATGGCATGCCCATATTCGCCTGGCACGGCATGAGCGTCGATGAGTTCTACTGGGCGATCGAGAAGACTATCGAGATGAAACCCACACTCACGCTCGACGATGGAGCGGACCTTATTAACACCATTCATCAGAAGCATGCCGGTATGGCGAAGGACGTCATTGCCGGCACCGAGGAGACTACAACTGGTGTGCACCGCCTGAGGGCCATGGAGAAGGCCGGCGCGCTGCTTTACCCCGTCATAGCGGTCAACGATGCGGAAACGAAGTGGGATTTCGACAACGTCTATGGCACGGGGCAGTCCTCCATAGACGGGATACTGCGGGCCACATCCATACTGCTTGCCGGCAAGAACTTCGTGGTGTCCGGATACGGACACTGCGGAAGGGGATGTGCGATGCGGGCCCGGGGCATGGGAGCCCATGTCATCGTTACGGAGGTGAGCCCCACGCAGGCGCTCAAGGCAGTGCTCGACGGGTTTAGGGTCATGCCCATGGATGAGGCGGCAGCTGTTGGTGACATATTCATCACTGCAACAGGAATGAAGGACATCATTGTCAGGCGCCACTTCGAGCGCATGAAGGATGGCGCCGTGGTGTGTAACACGGGGCATTACGACTGTGAGGTCAACCTGAAGCAGCTGGGAAATCTGGCGAAGTCGGTTCGGAGCGTGCGGCCGGCCAATGAGGAGTATACGCTGAAGGATGGGAAAAGGATCTACGTTCTTGCAAAAGGCAGGCTCGTCAACCTGGCTGCTGCCGAAGGCCATCCGTCTGAGGTGATGGACATGAGCTTCGCAAATCAGTTCCTCTCGCTTATCCGCTGCGCGCGAGAGGGTAAGAAGCTCAAGGTGAAGGTGCATGATATCCCTGTCGAGCAGGACCAGGAGTTGGCGCGGCTGAAGCTTGAGACCATGGGTATCACCATCGACGGTCTCACCAGGGAGCAGGAGAATTACCGCGACGACTATCTCGCGGGTACGTGATGTACCTCGTGCAGAGGTATTTTGTATAGTAAAAAACCAGTTTTGGGTGTACAATCTGTACGATGCTCTAGGGGGAGGGGAACGTGTTCCTGAAAAGCATTGACATATATGGATTTAAAACATTCGCGGAGAAGACTTCTCTCCTATTCAGACCAGGCGTGACAGCAATCGTCGGTCCCAATGGGTGCGGCAAGAGCAATATCGTAGACGCAATCCGCTGGGTGCTCGGCGAGGCGAACGCACGGTCGCTCAGGGGGGAGGTGATGGAAGATATCATCTTCTCCGGGTCAGATGATCGCAAGCCTCTCGGCATGGCAGAAGTCAGCCTCACCATTGTCAACGATGACGCCCTTCTTCCTATCGAGTACTCAGAGATAACCATCAAACGCAGGCTCTATCGATCGGGCGAGAGCGAGTTCTTCATCAACAAGAATCCCGTCCGGCTCAGGGACATACACGAGCTTTTCGCGGACACGGGCATCGGAAAACCGGCCTACTCGATCATGGAACAGGGCAATATTGATGTTCTTCTCTCCAACAGGCCTGAAGAGCGCATGGTCATCTTCGAGGAGGCAGCCGGTATTACCCGATACAAGATGAAGATCAGGGAATCCCACCGGAAGCTCACCGCAACTGACGAAAACCTCGTCAGGCTCGATATCATTATCAGGGAGGTCGAGAAGGAATACCGTAACCTGGAGCGCCAGGCGGAAAAGGCTCGTACCTACAGGAGGTTAAAGAACGAGGAGATCCGGTTCGAGACGCTTTACAACTACGAACGGGTCCGCAGCCTACAGGCACAGGTGGAAAAAAACACCGGGGAGCTTCACCGGCTTTCATCAGAGCGGGATGAGCTGACGACCAGGACTGAATCGCTCAACGAGGAGATAAAGCGAGATACGGAACGGGTGCGTACACTCGAAACCGAAATCATGCAGATCCGCGACGAGATCTACAGGAAGAATGCCGCTGTAGAGGCTATCGATTCGAAGGTTACTCACATCGGTGACAGGATTCATGAGATAGAAGGTGAGATCGCGAAAAAGGAAAATATCATAACCGATTCCAAGGAGCGCAAGCGCGATCTGGAAGCGCGCATCGTTGATGAGGAGCGGAACAGGCAGGAACTGCTGCAACTCATCGTTTCCCAGGAGGAGAAGCTCGGGGGTTACCTGTCTGAGGTTGAGCATCTCGGAGAAGTATTGGCAAAGAACAGGCAGCGTATTGAATCCAATCACCGGAACATCGATGAGATGGAAGAAGAGCTGGGTGGGCTTCGAGAGGCGCTTCGTGGGGTTATCGACCGACTCATTCAAGAGATCGACGAGGTGAAGGTGCGCCACAGCGAAAGCGAGAGTAAGAAGACCGAGCTCGTGCAGAGGATACACGTTTCCCTGCAGAAGATAGAGAGCGTTCTCAAATACCACGCTGTCAGACTGCAGGACTTGGAGTTTTCAGTTTCCAGTCGGGGATTCAAGCCCCTCGTGCAGGAACTCTCCGATGAGATCGGTGAAATGAGAAGGCGTGTGGCTGAGCTCCAGTCCGACTTCGATACCGTAATGGAGATGCAGGACGAGTTGAGCCGCGTGCTCTTCGGTAAGGAGGGACCCCACGCGAAGAAGGAACAGATCGACGGCACGATCGATGCGTTGCTCCAGCAGCAAGGTGATCTGAAAAAGGAGAACGAGCATCTCGGCGAGGAGAGCAGGCTGAACGGTGAGAGAAAGCAGAAGTTTGAAGAGCTCATCAACAGTCTTCGGCCGGACATCGCAGCGAACAGGGTGCGGGAACGAAACTCCGCGGAACACCTCAAGCGACTGCGTTCCGAGCTGAGCCAGAGTGAGGAGCATTTGCAGGACACCGAGTTCGATATTGCGGCTTCGCAGGAGAGGGTGAAGGCACTGCAGGGGGATATCGACCGCCTCAACGAGGAGCGAACGGAGATTGAGAGGGCAAAATCACGCCTGACCCAGACCACGAAAGAACAGAACAGCCTCATTGACAATATCCTGAAAACCATCAGGAGAAACGAATCGGATATCGAGAAAAAGGCAAGAAAGGTCCAGGGGCTCAGCAAGAGCGTTGAATCTATGGAAATAAGGAATGCTGAGCTTTCCTCAAAGATCGAGACCATAATCGAGTCATTCAAGGAGCGCTACAGTCAGTCCCTCGAGCTGTTCAAGCCCGAGGGTGAGGTCGATCTGAAGAGTATCAACGAGAAGAGAGTGCAGATCAGAAATGAGATTGCTGCCCTCGGCCAGGTCAATCCCATGGCCATCGAAGAGTTCGAGGAGGTTCACAAGCGCTATGAGTACCTCAAGGCCCAGAGGGCGGACCTGGTAAGGGCTAAGGAGGATCTTAATCTCATCGTTTCGAAGACGCTGAAAACCTCCAAGGAGCTCTTTATGGAGAGCTTCGAAAAGGTGCGCTCTAACTTTAACAGCATATTCAGGAGGCTCTTTAGCGGCGGAAAAACCGACCTGTATCTCACCAACGAGGCGAACATATTTGACACCGGCGTGGAAATTCTCGCCTATCCCCCTGGCAAGTCACCAAAGAGGCGGTCTCTGCTGTCAGGGGGAGAGATGAGTCTGACAGCCATTGCACTTTTGTTCTCCATATTCATGGTGAAGCCAAGCCCCTTCTGCATGCTCGATGAGGTGGACCATGACCTGGATGAAGAAAACGTGATCCGGTTTCTCAAGCTTCTCAAAGAGTTTACGGAAACCACGCAGTTCATCATCATCACCCATAACCGGAGAACCATCGAGTTTGCAGACGTGATATACGGTGTCACGACCGAACAGCTGGGCGTATCAAAGGTTGTGTCACTCGAGCTGATGGAGCAGGCAGTTGAGTGATTTTCTCGAACCTGTGAGAAAGAATCTCAAAGTGATCGTGGTCGCGGCAGTGGCAGCGATCGCAGTGGCGGTGGCTGTCGGGTTCATCATCGGCATGAGCCAACGCAAGCCTGCATTTGAGGAATTGGAGGCAATGCCCTTCACTGCAGGAACCAAGGAGCCTGTTCAGGGTGTGACAGGTCTTCTCATCCCTCAACCCGTGTTTCCACGAATTGCCGCTGATGACGAGCACGGTACACTCTCCTTCGACCGGCATCCCGAGTTCATCGACGAAATCGAACTCATGCCCGTGAAGCTCTCCGAGCTCATCATGCATCGGGAGAGGGGGGTGCAATCCGAGGTGAAACCATTCCAGTTCATGGGTGAAGAGCTCGACATACTCACCTCTGTGAACGAGATTGCAGAGCCATGAGAACAGGGCGTGCAGTTATCCTTGCCTTTAGCCTTCTTTCCGCGATTTTTCCTTCACTTTCAGCGGTGGCGAATCAGACCTTCACCGTCGACCCGGAGAATCCACCGGCAGAGATCAGGGTTCAGGGGGAGGCGGAATTTACGCTCATCCTCCGGTACAAGGGCTGGTACCTGAACCGCTATGATCGTTCCAGGCTCCTCTTCAAGTCCCGTATCGTCGATTCTGACCGCACCATCTTCATCATGCAGCCATCAGCTTCGGGCGATGCGTACATGGTGCTTAGCTTCAGGGACACCCATATAGAACTGGTTGTGAGGATTGGAGATAGCGTTACCGCTGTCGAGGAGACGACCTCCGAATCAACCGCGCAGGAAGAAGAGAGCACGAGGGGGAAATTGGTTGAAGAGAGGGTGAAGGCACTCAGAGAGAGGGTAACGACTGCGGATGTGGGGCCGGAGAAGGAGAGGGAGACCGAGACCGCAGGAGCTGTACAGGAAGCCGTTGATGGCAAGCCGGAGCAGGCTGCCGAAAAGGCTGAACCGTTGAGAGAAAGAGTTGAAAAGGAGGATGCACCAGCGATCGAAGACGATTCTGATTTGAAGACTGCCATGGCGCCGGTAAAACAGCGGGAGACAGGGGAAGGTGAGCTCTACTATGTCGACGAGAGCAACAGCATCGTCAAGGTGCCGCGTGTTGACGAGGAGGATTACTACAGGCGAGGTAAGCGATTCTTCCGCAACGGCCAGTACGATCAAGCTGAGACAGAGCTTGGCAGATACCTTGCCAGTTGTGAGAAATGCGCCAGTGGGAGCAACGCGCGTCTTCTCCTTGCGGACATCGCGCTGCAGGCTGGAAGGGAGGAGGACGGGCTCGCCTTCCTGGATGCAGTGATAGCGGAGGGGAGGGGACCTCAGGAATCGCAGGCCCTGGAAAGAAGAGCGGAGGTGCACTACCACAGCGGGCGTTTCATTGATGCGGCGCAGGATTATGAACGCCTTTACCAGAGCGACGGCCCCTCTAGCGCCGGGGTCGCGCGGAGACTCGGTGACATCTACTTCAAACTCAATGAACAGGAGCAGGCGCTCCACTGGTACGAGGAAGGGATAGCACGGGGCGGGGCGGATGACGAGGTTGTCTTCAGAATCGCCACGATATGCGACTCACCGGGGGCGACGCGGGACATAGAAAAGGCGTATCACTACTACAGAATCATAACCGATGAACACACCTCATCGGTGTATTTCGAAAGGGCCCACGAGAGGGTAAGATTTTACGAAAAAAATTTCTTCAACTATCAGTGACTGCATACAGGTCAATCCAGAGGAATGGATTGTTGACTGGAGCTCGTCTCATGGATAACTTGTAGGGCAGATTTAACACAACCACCAGGAGCCTATCGTGCTGAATTCACTTTCGGGCAGGTTGTCCGATATCATGAAGAAGATGAGGGGGTGGGGCAGCCTCAACGAGAATAATATCAGGGAAGGGCTCAGGGATATCAAGCTTGCACTGCTCGAGGCTGATGTCAACTACAAGGTGGTAAAGGAGTTCATCGACGGTGCCACCGAAGAGGCGCTCGGGGAGAAGGTGCTTAGAAGTGTCACCCCCGCCCAGCAATTTACCAAGATCGTGCATGACTATCTGGTCAGCATACTGGGAGGCACGGTGCACGAGCTCGAGATAGGAAGCGGTGGCATTTCCAGTATCATGCTCTGCGGGCTGCAGGGGTCAGGAAAGACGACAACCGCTGTGAAGCTTGCCCGGTTTGTGGAACGAAGTCACAACAAGAAACCCCTTCTCGTTGCGGCGGATATTTACCGGCCCGCTGCCGTGGAGCAGTTGAAAATGCTTGGGGAAAAGAACGGGTACTATACCTTCAGTCTGGAAAAGAACAGCCCGGTCAAAATCTGTACCGAGGCAGTGAAGTACGCACGGGAGAACAGCTACGGGGCCGTGATAATCGACACTGCCGGGCGTCTGGAGATGGACGATGAGATGATGCGCGAGCTCGAGGCTCTCAAGAAGGCAGTCCGCCTTCACGAAATCCTCCTCGTTGCCGATGCAGCCACAGGGCAGGCCGCCGTGAAGATAGCCCAGGGCTTCGACGAGATGATCGGTATAACGGGACTCATCCTCTCCCGGATGGACTCCGATGCGCGGGGTGGGGCAGCGCTCTCCATGTCCTATATCACGGGTAAGCACATAAAGTTCATAGGAGTCGGAGAGAAGGTCGATGATTTCGAGCAGTTTCATCCCGAACGTATTGCGGGACGTATACTCGACCTGGGCGATATTGTAACGCTGGTTGAGAAGGTACAGACCGACTTTGACCTGGAAAAGGCACGTAAACTCGAGAAAAAGATACAGAAGGACACTTTCGATCTGAGTGATTTTCTCGATCAGCTCAAGCAGCTTCAGAAGATGGGTCCCCTCGAGAATCTTCTCGAGATGATGCCTGGAATTCCAAAAAAGACACCGTTGAAGTTCGATGAGAGGGAGCTGAAGCGCGCTGAGGCAATCATCTACAGCATGACCCCTTATGAGAGGGCCCACTATAAGATGATCAACGGCAGCAGGAGAAAGCGAATCGCCTTGGGAAGCGGAACGACGGTGTATGACGTTAATCGTCTGCTCAGCAATTTCGATCAGATGAAGAAGCTCATGAAGCGGTTCCGAAGGGGAGGTCCTCAACGGGGAAACGCTCTCCAATCACTGATGCGGGGATTCTGACGGGCAGTCGGCTATCACCCATGGCCGGGGAAATGGTCATTCCTGCAGCCTCGGGCACAGTAGGAACTAGTACTTTACTTAGCATAGGGTGAAAATTATATTAGTTCCTGGCAGACGATGGATTACAGCAGGATGAATCAGCGTGCCCATGGTCTGCATCATGAACATGTATAATGAATAGAGGGGTGACTATTTCAATATAATCCAGGAGGAATCAGGGTGAGCGTAAAGATTCGGTTAACGAGAACAGGTACGAAGAAGAAGCCCTATTACAGGATGGTAGTCGTGGATTCGCGCAAGAAGAGAGATGGTGCATATATAGAGAACCTGGGAATCTATCATCCCCTTGAAAAGGAGGAAAATGAGGTCAAACTGAACGAGGAGCGGATCAGAGAGTGGCTGAGCAAGGGGGCTCGTCCGTCACATACGGTTAAGATTCTGCTGAACAAGAAGGGAATACACGTAAAATAGCGAGCAGTCCGTCGATTACGGGGAAGGAGTGGTCCCATGCAAGAGAAAGAGTTCCTCTTATATATAGTAAAAGCTATCGTGGACGATCCCGATGAGGTTGAGATACATGTGGTTGAGGGAGAAAAATCGACCATATTTGAACTGAAAGTAGCTCCTGCCGATATAGGGAAAGTGATTGGCAAGAACGGAAGAATTGCCAAAGCGATCAGAACCATTCTAAACGCTGCAATTGCCAAGTCGGGTAAGCGGATCAGCCTCGATATACTGGGTTGAGCGAACTCGAAAGGCCAGAATCCTCTTTTAATTTGGGAAGTGTCTTAATATATTCATTAGTCAGCACACGCAGAGATCGAAGAGTGGATAGTTGTATCGAGTATCTCGTCATCGGGAGGATTCTGAGACCCTTCGGCATCGGGGGTGAAGTGAAGCTTCTCCCCATCACCGATGACATCGGACGGTTTCGGGACATAAGGTTTGTGTATCTCGAAACCAGTGGCGGTTTTCAGCGAGAGGCAGTCGAACGGGTCAGAATA